>ERZ773248.46-NODE-46-length-157100-cov-14.368079_pt1 | contig 157100 bp, 107 predicted proteins | sample MGYA00580518_ERZ773248 | MGnify/ENA primary metagenome ERZ773248 (study PRJEB29015, sample SAMEA2737762) | human gut metagenome | biome: human gut; feature: human-associated habitat; material: faeces | place: China | collected 2012 ...
TGATATTTCTGGTTTGACACACGGTATCGGTTGGTGCGCTCCTCAACAAGGTGCTTGTAAACTGACACTGAACGTTAAAGAAGGTATCATTCAGGAAGCTTTAGTTGAAACTATCGGATGTTCCGGTATGACTCACTCTGCTGCTATGGCTGCTGAAATTCTTCCGGGAAAAACGATCCTTGAAGCATTGAACACTGACCTTGTTTGCGACGCTATCAATACTGCAATGCGCGAACTTTTCTTGCAAATCGTATACGGACGTACTCAATCAGCTTTCTCTGAAGGTGGTTTGATTATCGGTGCAGGTTTGGAAGACTTGGGTAAAGGTCTGCGTAGCCAGGTAGGTACTCTTTATGGTACTTTGGCTAAAGGTCCTCGTTACCTTGAAATGGCAGAAGGTTATATCAAACAAATCTTCTTGGACAAGAACGACGAAATCTGCGGATACGAATTCGTACACATGGGTAAGTTCATGGACGAAATCAAGAAAGGTACTGATGCTAACGAAGCTTTGAAGAAAGTTACAGGTACTTATGGACGCGTAACAGCAGAACAGGGAGCAGTTAAATCTATTGATCCACGTCACGAATAATATAAGGAGGAAAGAAAACTATGATTAGAGAAGTAAAATTCGAAAGCCAAGACCGTCGTATCAAAGGTATCATTGAAGCCTTGAACGCTAACGGCATCAAAGACATCGAAGAAGCTAACGCTATCTGCGAAGCTGCCGGACTTGATCCTTATAAAACGTGTGAAGAAACTCAGCCTATCTGTTTTGAAAACGCAAAATGGGCTTATGTAGTAGGTACTGCCATTGCTCTTAAGAAAAACTGCACAAACGCTGCTGAAGCTGCTGAAGCTATCGGTATCGGTCTGCAAGCATTCTGCATCCCGGGTTCTGTAGCTGACGACCGTAAAGTTGGTATCGGCCATGGTAACCTTGCTGCTATGTTGCTGCGTGAAGAAACTAAATGTTTCGCTTTCCTGGCAGGTCACGAATCTTTCGCTGCTGCTGAAGGTGCTATCAAAATCGCTGCTAAAGCAGACAAAGTACGTAAAGAACCGTTGCGTTGTATCTTGAACGGTCTTGGAAAAGACGCTGCTCAGATCATCTCTCGTATCAACGGCTTTACATACGTTCAGACTCAATTCGATTACTTTACTGGTGAACTGAAAGTTGTTCGCGAAATCGCTTACTCTGACGGTCCTCGTGCAAAAGTAAAATGTTATGGTGCTGACGACGTTCGCGAAGGTGTAGCTATCATGTGGAAAGAAGGTGTAGACGTATCTATCACAGGTAACTCTACTAACCCGACGCGTTTCCAACACCCGGTTGCAGGTACTTACAAGAAAGAACGTGTACTGGCAGGTAAGCCATACTTCTCAGTAGCTTCAGGTGGTGGTACAGGTCGTACTCTTCACCCGGATAACATGGCTGCCGGTCCTGCTTCATACGGTATGACAGATACGATGGGTCGTATGCACTCAGACGCTCAGTTCGCCGGTTCATCCTCAGTTCCTGCTCACGTAGAAATGATGGGATTCCTTGGAATTGGTAACAATCCTATGGTAGGTTGTACAGTGGCTTGCGCTGTTGACGTAGCTCAGGCCTTGAGTAAGTAATTCAAATAATTACCATATAGTAAATCCCTGTAACTGATAAGGTTATGGGGATTTTTATTTTCAGTATGTTCGTAGGTTGAACTGCTGATTTACCTCTCTCCTACCTTTCTAATATAGTTTAGTTTTGTATTCCTACCTAATACTGATTTCACTTTACTAAGATGGATATAGATACTACTTTAAACTAAAAAAGAAAGTATTTATTAGTCCAATGCAAAAAAAGTAGAGTATTAATACAACTATCCCTAATGATACCTTGTTAAAGTAAGAGTTATTAATTATCTTTGCATTGAAAGGAGATACACCTATGAAGCTGATTGAAAATAATATCCAAAAGATAATTGACCTATGCAAAAAACATAAGGTACATAAATTATTTGTCTTTGGTTCTGTTCTTACGAGTCGTTTTAATGACAACAGCGATGTTGATTTAGTTGTCGATTTTAATAAGGCAGAAGTAAGCGATTACTTTGATAATTTCTTTGATTTCAAATATGCTTTAGAAAATTTGTTTGGTAGAAAAGTAGATTTACTGGAAGAACAGACTATTAAGAATCCATATTTGAAGAAGAATGTGGATGCAACTAAAACTTTAATCTATGGATGAGTTAATAAAGAAACACTTGCAAGATATTCTAACTGCCATTGAAGAAGTAGAAAGTTTCTTCGGCAATGCTCCTAAAGTTTATGATGACTTCTATAGTAACCTATGCCTTAGACGAGCCGTTGAAAGAAACATAGAAATTATTGGTGAAGCTATGAATAGAATACTAAAAGTTGATAAAGATATAGCTATAACCAATTCTCGTAAAATAGTAGATGCCAGGAATTATATCATACATGGCTATGATAGTCTATCCGTAGATATACTTTGGAGTATGGTTATTAATCATTTACCAAAACTAAAAAATGAAGTAACAGCATTACTAAATATATAAGGTTTGTGACTTATTCACGACCATTTATTCAAAGCAGAGAGATTTATAATCTGGAGCGTTCTTTAAAACATTTCAATATTAACCTGTAAAACAATCATTTACGATTAATTTGATTGAATTATAGGGATGCAGTGTCACTACTTCATACGGTATGACAGATACGATGGGGCGTATGCACTCAGACACTCAGTTCGCTGGTTCTTCATCTGTTCCTGCTCACGTAGAAACGATGGGATTCCTGGGAATTGGTAACAACCTGATGGTAGGTTGTACAGTAGCTTGTGCTGTTGACATAGCTCAGGCTTTGGGTAAGTAATTTATTACTTTTATACATAAGGAGAGTGCTCAATACAGCACTCTCCTATTTTTATTTAAAAACAAAAACTTTTGGAATAGCGTTTCCATTCTATATTTATTAAAAGATATTGGCATAAACACCAAAGAATTATTATATAACAATGCTAATTTATCAACTGAACTTTGTTGGATATAAACCTAATAACCATATCTGCATAAGCTCATAATCAATAAAATTATGGAATACATCAACGAATTTCACAAGCAATGGATAGAGCGTACTCGCAAGTCAATAGCATTATGGAGCAAGTAGCCAGCCTCATTAGAAGAAAAAAGGAAGCAACAAGAACGTTTGGATCAACAGAGAGCTATAAGAGAAGGCAAATTGAAGAGTTAATTTCATTTGCCAATTCAGACGATTTATGGATCCCCCCTCTAATTTGAATATAGAATTCTTAAGTAAAGATGGAGAAAATGAGTCTATACAGGAGATGAAGATATAGTTGTAAAGCTGAACAACTTTAAGTACACAGGCGATACTTTATGGAATAGATGGAGATTTGTATTTTATTGATATACAATTAGATTGAGAGCTCAATCCTAACGAAAGTTCTATTTGAGAACTATTATACAACTTCACTTGTTTATATAACAGATACTAAACATTATACAACAATGCTACTCACATTCTTAAATACACTCGCCACTATCATCAGTGTCATCAGTCTACTGATTGTGACCTATGGTGTGCTCGTTGGTTTCGTTGCCTTCCTGCGCAATGAGATAAAACGGTTCAACGGAACTTATACTATTAATAATATCCGGCAACTTAGAGCAGATTTCGGCAGTTACCTCTTACTAGGACTGGAATTCCTTATCGCATCCGACATACTGAAAACTGTAGTTGATCCTACTTTGGATGAACTGGCGATCTTGGGCGGAGTAGTTGTAGTAAGAACTATACTTTCCGTGTTTTTGAATAAAGAGATTAAAGAATTGGCAAAAGATGATTCTGTCAAGGACATAAAGAAAATATAAGATAGGTCAGCATTATTAAATGTCTCCAAAGCTGCATATTTTTATTACCGGATATTTCTACTTTTAGCTACCTTTGCAAAAGCAAATCCTTTATAAAGAAGCTAAAAGAAAAATATCCATGCATCTGATTATATATAGCTCATTTTTATACTCTATGCAACTCCAAGCAGTTCCACTTCGAATATCAATGTCGAGTAAGCAGGAATAGAATCAAAAGATTTAATACCATATCCCATTGCATAAGGTATATAGATAATCCATTTATCTCCAACGTGCATTTTCTGAAGTGCTACCTGCCATCCTTCTATTACATCACTAAGACGTAAGGCATCGGGACAAGTACGTTCATAAGAATTATCAAATACCCGGCCATCAATCAGACTTCCTTTGTAATGCACGGTAACAATACTCCGCGCACCCGGAGAAATCGTACCTTCACCAGTTTCCAAAACTTTGTAATAAATTCCACACGGCAACGCAAAAACACCTTCCTGAAATGACAGCTTTTTCAGAAATCGTCGATTGGCCTCTTTGTATTCTTTCTTTTTCCCCATAAATAAATTGATTAAGAACTTGCAAAAATAATCAGAATAACAAAGGATTTAGCATAAAAACTGTATATTTGTTTGTTGAACTATAAAAAAACTCATCGCTATGGGACTAACAAAGACTACACGTAGCATTAGTGCTACCGGACTACTCCTACTTATCATGATGACTGTGGGCCTATATTCATGCACACGTACTCAAAAAGACATCATTCCTTCTGCCGATTATGCACCGTATGTAAATGCGTATACGGGAGGAGTTATTTCACAGAATTCAACCATACGCATAGAGTTGACCCATGACCAACCCATGGTGGATCTGAACAGTGAGTTAAAAAACAATCCGTTCAGCTTTTCCCCTTCATTAAAAGGAAAAGCATACTGGGTAAGCAACAACACCATTGAGTTTGTGCCGGAAGAAGGAACATTGAAACCGGGAACGCTCTACGAAGGAACTTTCCAACTGGGAGACTTCATCGAAGTGGACAAAAAACTAAAAGAGTTCAACTTCTCATTCCGTGTGCAGGAACGTAACTTCACTTTGCAGTTGGAGTCGTTACCAATTACAGCTACCCAACCGGATGAAATAAATATTAAAGGAGAAATACGCTTCAGCGATGTAGTGAAAAAAGAGGAAGTGGAAAAGATGCTGACTGCCAGCGATGGCAAGAAGAGTTATCCGGTAGAAGTCACCGCGACAGACAACCTTACCCGGTATCAGTTCAACATCAGACAAATACCCAGAGAAGCTGATGATTACCCATTGACCATTACAGCCAATGGTAACCCAGCCGGCATTGACCGCAAACAAAGCGAAGAAGTGCTGATACCGGCTAAAGATTGCTTCCGTTTTATGTCTGCCGAACGCATTGAACAACCGGAAAACGGAATTGAGATTGTTTTCTCCGCTCCTTTATCCACTACCCAGGATTTAAAAGGACTGATTGAGATTCCGGAAGTCTCCTCATCTATCTTCCAAATCAGCGAAAACAGAGTCTTTATCTATTTCGAAGCAAACACACAGAACAAACTGACGTTGAATATCCATGAAGGAGTCAAAGACAGTCAAGGTAAAGCGCTGGGAACTTCTCATACGATCTCGTTCAGTGAAGTAAGTCTGAAACCACAGGTAGAAATGTCTACCTCCGCCGCTATCCTGCCCGATTCGAAAAGTCTGATTATTCCTTTCAGAGCAGTCAATCTATATGCTGTGGATTTGAGCGTGATCCGCGTCTTCGAGAATAATGTATTGATGTTTATGCAAACCAATTCGCTCGCCTCGGCCAATGAACTACGCCGCTCGGGAAGACTGGTTTACAAAAAAACATTGTGGCTTGCCAAAGATGCTTCCAAAGACATTCATCATTGGGGAGATTACTCAATAGATCTTGCCGGGTTGATTCATCAGGAGCCGGGTGCCATATACCGTGTCATACTTTCATTCCGTCAGGAATACTCCGCTTATCCTTGTGGAGGAAACGAGAATCAGGATATGAAATTTGCCGACAGTAACACATCCGACGGGTTGATCAAAGTAAGCGGAAGTGTCTTGTCAGAAGAAGATGAAGCCATCTGGAATACGCCCGAAGCTTACTATTATTACAACGGAGGAACAATGGACTGGAGCGTGTACCGATGGACGGAACGCGACAATCCATGCCATCCATCTTATTATATGAATTCAGACCGAATTGCTGCATGTAATGTGTTTGCTTCCAATCTAGGAATGATTGTAAAACGGAATTCACTGAACAAACTATGGATTGCCGTAAGCAATATTTTGGACACCAAACCGATAGGGAAAGCACAAGTAACAGCATATAACTTCCAGTTACAGCCCATAGGAAAGGGAGAGACCAATGGAGACGGGTTCGTTGAAATCACTCCGAAAGGCGTACCTTTCATTATCGTGGCAGAATCGGAAAAGCAAAAGGCGTATGTGCGTGTCGTAGACGGTGAAGAACAGTCCGTCAGCAGATTCGATGTAGGAGGAAAAGATATTCAAAAGGGATTGAAAGGATTCATATATGGCGAAAGAGGAGTATGGCGACCGGGAGACACATTGCACATTTCCTTTATATTGGAGGACCGCGAAAAGAGAATCCCCGACAAGCATCCCGTAGCACTGGAAATATATAATCCGAGAGGACAGTTCTACACCAAAATGATTTCAACGCAAGGAATGAACGGATTTTACACATTCGACGTTCCGACACAGGCTACAGATCCGACCGGACTCTGGAATGCATATATTAAGGTAGGAGGAACCACCTTCCACAAAGGTCTGCGCATCGAAACCATAAAGCCCAACCGCTTGAAAATAAACCTGGCATTGCCAAAGGTTCTTCAAGCTACGGACAAAGATATCTACGCCCCACTCACTTCGACCTGGTTGACAGGAGCCACTGCCTCCAAATTGAAAGCTAAAATAGAAATGTCTTTATCTAAAGTGAATACACAGTTTAAGAAGTACGGACAATATATCTTCAATAATCCGGCTACGGATTTCACGACTATCAAAACAGATGTATTTGACGGTACACTGGATGCAGAAGGAAAAGCCAGCGTCACACTGAAAGTTCCGACTGCAACCGAAGCACCGGGTATGTTGAATGCAACTTTCACCACCCGTGTATTCGAACCGGGAGGAGATGCCAGCATCTACACCCAAACAATCCCGTTCTCGCCATTTACATCTTACGTCGGTATCAACTTGAACCAACCGAAAGGCAAATATATTGAAACGGACAAAGATCACGTATTCGATATTGTGACTGTAAACACGCAGGGACAGTTAGTGAACCGTACTAATCTGGAATACAAAATATACCGCATCGGCTGGAGCTGGTGGTGGGAGAACAGCGGTGAATCTTTTGGCACTTACATCAACAACAGTTCCATCACACCTGTTGCCAGCGGCAACTTACAGACAAGAGGCGGAAAAGCATCCTTCAAGTTCCGCGTCGATTATCCATCATGGGGACGCTACCTGGTTTACGTAAAAGACAAAGAGAGCGGACATGCCACCGGAGGAACCGTTTATATAGACTGGCCGGAATGGCGCGGACGTTCGAGCAAAACAGATCCCAGCGGCATCAAGATGCTTGCTTTCTCTCTGAACAAAGATTCATACGAAATTGGAGAAACAGCCACAGCCATTATTCCTGCGGCAGCGGGAGGACGTGCACTGGTATCCATTGAAAACGGTTCGACAGTTTTGCGTCAGGAATGGATAGAAGTCTCCAACGGAGGAGATACGAAATATACATTCAAGATTACGCCGGAGATGACTCCGAACGTATATTTGCATATCAGTCTGTTACAGCCTCACGCACAAACAGTCAATGACCTGCCTATCCGTATGTACGGCGTTGTTCCGGTATTTGTCACTAACAGTCAGACAGTATTGCAACCGCAGATACAGATGCCGGAAGTGTTACGCCCGGAAACCAACTTCAACGTAACCGTCAGCGAAAAGAGCGGTAAACCGATGACTTATACATTGGCGATCGTAGACGACGGTTTATTGGATCTTACCAACTTCAAGACACCGGACCCATGGAATGATTTCTATTCACGCGAAGCGCTTGGCATCCGGACATGGGATATGTATGATAATGTATTGGGAGCTTCTTCCGGAAGCTACAGTTCGCTTTTCAGCACAGGTGGAGACGCCACACTGAAACCTGCCGATGCTAAAGCAAACCGTTTTAAACCGGTAGTCAAGTTTATAGGTCCTTTCTATCTGGGAAAAGGAAAGAGCCAGACGCATACATTGAAACTTCCGATGTATGTGGGTTCGGTACGTGCCATGGTGGTTGCCGGACAGGACGGTGCTTATGGCAATGCGGAAAAGACTGCCTTCGTACGAACTCCATTGATGATGTTGTCTACTTTGCCCCGTGTGCTTAGTATTCAGGAAGAAATTACCGTTCCGGTCAATATCTTTGCGATGGAGAATCAAGTGAAGAATGTGACCGTATCACTTCAGGTATCCGGTGGAGGAGTACAGATTGTAGGAGCTAACCAACAATCGCTCAAATTCACCCAACCGGGAGACCAGCTTGTCTTCTTTACCTTAAAAACAGGCAGCAAAACCGGAAAGGCTACAATCCACCTGACAGCAAATGGCGGCGGACAACAAACCAAAGAAACCATTGAAATAGACGTACGCAATCCGAATCCGGTAGTAACCCTGCGCAACAGTCAATGGATAGAAGCCGGACAAAGCAAAGAATTGTCATACAACCTAAGCAGTTCTTCCACAAATAATCAGATCAAGCTGGAAGTATCCCGCATACCTTCGGTAGATATCAGCCGTCGGTTCGACTTCTTATACAATTATCAGCACCATTGCACGGAGCAGTTGACTTCCAAGGCTCTGCCTCTTCTGTTTGTCGCTCAATTCAAGACGATAGATAAGACGGAAGCCGAAAAGATAAAGACGAATGTACAGGAAGCTATCCGGCAGATTTATGGTCGTCAGCTCCCCAACGGCGGATTTGTATATTGGCCGGGGAATGCTGTTGCCGACGAATGGATCAGTTCTTATGCAGGAATGTTCCTGACGCTGGCGCAAGAAAAAGGATATGCCGTTCATGCGAACGTACTGAACAAGTGGAAGCGCTTCCAACGTGCAGCCGCACAAAACTGGCGTATGCCGCAGGAAGCAAGCGGTTGGCAGCAATGGCAGTCGGAATTGCAACAAGCCTTCCGTTTATATACCCTTGCATTGGCAGGAGTACCGGAATATGGAGCCATGAACCGAATGAAAGAACAGACCGGATTATCTATTCAGGCCAAATGGAGACTGGCAGCCGCATACGCACTGACCGGAAAGATGAAACCGGCTGAAGAACTTGTGTATAATGTAGAAACAACGGTGAACCCCTACTCTTCCATGAATCAGATTTACGGTTCTTCCGATCGTGACGAAGCAATGATTTTGGAAACACTCATCCTGATGAACCGGGAACGGGATGCTTTACAACAAGCGAAAGTCGTTTCTAAGAATCTATCACAAGAGGATTGGTTCAGTACACAATCTACCGCTTTTGCTCTGATGGCAATGGGACGTCTGGCAGAAAAGCTGTCAGGCACACTGGATTTTGTGTGGTCATGGAACGATAAACAGCAGCCTGCTGTAAAATCAGCCAAAGCTGTGTTTGAAAAAGAGATCGCTACCACTCCAAAATCCGGCACTGTTTCTGTGAAGAATCAAGGAAAGGGAGCGCTTAGCGTAGACCTTATCACACGTACGCAGTTATTAAACGATACGTTACCGGCTATCAGCGATAACCTCCGCATGGATATAAGATATGCTAACCTGAACGGTACACCGCTCTCTGTCAATGACATCATACAGGGAACTGACTTTATGGCTATCACCTCAATATCCAATATCAGCGGTACTTCCGATTACACTAATCTGGCACTGACGCATATCATACCGTCCGGTTGGGAAATATACAATGAAAGAATGGTTGCTCCCAAAACGGAAAACGTAGCAGCCGACGGCTCCGGTCAATCAGTCAGCAAGTACAGCTATCAGGATATACGTGATGACAGGGTGTTGACCTATTTCAATCTGCGCCGCGGTGAGACAAAGGTATTCACTGTCAGGTTACAAGCGACCTATGCCGGTAACTTTATTCTCCCTGCCGTTCAATGTGAAGCGATGTATGATGTAAACGTACAGGCACGAAGCAAAGCAGGAAGAACAACTGTCAGTCGATAATATTAGGCACGGATTACACGGATTTCACGGTTCTACTCGTTCACTTAAACCGCGTAATCCGTGCCTAATTATTTCGTACCTTATTATTTCTTACTTAATTATTTGTCACAAAGATATGTCTCTTAGCTTTTAATATTTAAATGAATCCTATAAAATTCTTCAAACGATTATCTGTCACTAAGAAAGTAATGACTATAAGCATTACTCTTTTGATAATAGGATACATCTTTTGCCTTCCCCGGCAACTGTTTCATGTACCCTACTCTACCGTTGTGACTGATCGAAATGAAGAATTATTGGGAGCACGCATCGCCTCGGACGGTCAATGGCGGTTTCCTCCCCGAAAGACAACACCCGAAAAAATCAAGCAATGCCTCATTACCTTTGAAGACAAACACTTTTATCACCACTGGGGAGTTAATCCGTTAGCTACCGGAAGGGCACTCTATCAAAATTTAAAGAACAAACGTGTCGTAAGCGGAGGAAGTACTCTTACCATGCAAACCATTCGTCTCGCCCGGAACAAGCCCAGAACTCTCGGAGAGAAAGTCGTTGAAATGATATGGGCTACCCGTCTGGAATTTCGGGCTTCTAAAGAGGAAATCTTATCCATGTATGTCTCTCATGCACCATTCGGAGGAAATGTTGTAGGATTGGATGCTGCTGCCTGGCGTTACTTCGGTCATTCTGCCGAAAATTTATCATGGGCGGAATCGGCTATGCTGGCTGTCCTGCCCAATGCCCCCGCCATGATTCATCTATCCAAAGGACGAAAGACACTGCTTTCCAAACGCGACCGTTTATTAAAGCAACTTTTTGAAGAAGAGATTATCGATGCGTCTACCTACGAATTAGCTGTCAGCGAACCGTTACCCGACGAGCCGCATCCGCTTCCTCAAATAGCTCCCCACCTAGTCAGCCGCTTCTATCAGGAAAGAAACGGGCTATATACTCGTTCAACTATTGACAGAGGGATACAAACCCACATAGAGAGTTTGGCAGAACGGTGGAGCAACGAGTTTAATCGAAGTGATATCCGCAACCTAGCAATTCTGGTTATCGACATTCCCACCAATCAAGTAGTAGCATACTGCGGAAATGTACATTTCGACCGTAAACAAGGAGGAAGCCAGGTAGATGTGATCCAAGCTCCCAGAAGTACAGGTAGTATTTTAAAACCCTTTCTCTACAATGCCATGCTACAGGAAGGAAGTTTATTACCAAAAATGCTGTTGCCGGATGTACCGATTAATATCAACGGCTTTACTCCTCAAAACTTCAGTATGCAGTTTGAAGGAGCAGTCCCCGCTTCCGAAGCCCTTGCCCGTTCGTTGAATATCCCGGCTGTAACCATGTTACAAAGATATGGAGTACCCAAGTTTCACCATTTGTTGCAACAGATGGGATTCAAGACTATCAATCGAGCAGCCTCTCATTATGGTTTGTCACTGATTTTAGGAGGTGCAGAAGCAACATTATGGGATGTAACGAATGCCTATGCGCAAATGGGACGAAGCCTTTCCAGCAGCCCCTCCCCGACCGTATCTCAAGGAAAGGAAGCACAGATACTACTGGAAACAGAAAATACAGAGCAAATAAACAATGATACGAAGCAAACAAGCCGTAATCATAAAAGCAATCATAACAAGCAGGAAAAACGAGAACAAAGTAACTCCAGTCCTCTCTCCGTAGAAGAGGATTCGGAAGAAACCACTTCGGCTAAAACAGGAGCAGCTTGGCTCACCCTCTCCGCCTTAACAGAAGTCAACCGTCCCGAAGAGATTGACTGGAAATCAATTCCATCCATGCAAACTATCGCATGGAAAACCGGAACCAGCTACGGATTCCGTGATGCGTGGGCAGTGGGGGTGACTCCGCGCTATACAGTAGGCGTATGGGTAGGCAATGCAACCGGAGAAGGAAAGCCCGGATTGGTTGGTGCACAAACAGCCGGTCCTGTATTATTCGATATATTCAGTTACCTCCCTTCTTCACCGTGGTTCGAACGTCCCACAGGCGTTTTCGTTGATGCAGAAATATGCCGCCAGTCCGGTCATCTGAAAGGACGTTTCTGTGAAGAAACTGATACCGTATTGATTCTTCCTGCCGGATTACGGACAGAGGCTTGTCCTTACCATCATCTCGTCACTCTATCTGCTGACGAAAGCCACCGCATCTATGAAAACTGTGCAAATACCGAACCTACCATTCAGAAATCATGGTTTGCCCTGCCACCTGTATGGGAATGGTACTATAAGCAGCACCATCCGGAATACAAACCACTGCCACCTTTCAAAGCCGGCTGTGGAGAAGATTCTTTCCAATCCATGCAGTTCATCTACCCTCCGATGAACGCCCATATCAAGTTGCCCAAACAATTGGACGGCAGTAAAGGGTTTATCACAGTCGAACTGGCACACAGCAATCCCAATGCAACCATCTTTTGGCATCTTGACGACACCTATCAGACACAAACGCAGGATTTCCACAAGATTTCCCTGCAACCCGCTCCCGGTAAACATTCCCTGACGGCAGTAGACGGAGAAGGTAACACAGTTTCCACTACCTTCTTTATCGAATAAACATCTTATTTTATTATCTTTGCCGCATGAAACAGCTATTAAAAGAAAACGGAGGACTACCGGCATCCATCCTCTGGACGCTTGCTATTGTGGCAGGTGTCTCGGTAGCCAACATCTATTATATCCAACCTCTATTAAATATGATACGCCATGAACTTGGCATATCAGAGTTCAGAACTAACCTGATTGCCATGGTCACGCAAATAGGCTATGCAGCAGGACTATTGTTCATCACCCCCTTAGGCGACTTATATCAACGAAAGAAAATCATCCTTGTCAATTTCACTGTCCTGATCTTCTCCCTCTTGACGATTGCCCTGACACACAGCTTCCATCTGATACTCATCGCTTCATTCCTCACGGGAGTCTGTTCCATGATTCCACAGATATTCATTCCCATAGCCGCCCAGTTTTCCCGTCCGGAACATAAAGGCAGAAACGTAGGAATTGTCTTATCAGGACTATTGACCGGTATTCTGGCTTCACGTGTCGTCAGCGGATTTATCGGTGAACTGATTGGCTGGCGGGAAATGTATCACATCGCTGCAGGCATGATGTTTATCTGCGCGATTGTTGTATTAAAAGTCCTTCCCGATATTCAGACCAACTTCCAGGGAAAATATAGCGACCTGATGAAATCTCTGTTAGCCTTAGTGAAAGAATATCCGCAACTACGCATTTATTCGATTCGGGCAGCACTGAATTTCGGTTCCCTCCTTGCCATGTGGTCCTGTCTGGCTTTTAAAATGGGACAAGCTCCGTTCTTCGCCAACAGCGACGTAATCGGTATGCTGGGACTTTGCGGAGTGGCCGGGGCTTTGACAGCTTCTTTTGTCGGAAGATACGTAAAACGAGTAGGTGTACGCCGCTTCAACTTTATCGGCTGCGGTTTGATTCTCTTTGCCTGGTTGTTATTCTTCGTCGGTGAAAACACCTTTGTTGGCATCATTGCCGGAATCATCATCATTGACATAGGAATGCAGTGCATCCAGCTAAGTAACCAGACAAGTATCTTCGAACTGAATCCGCGTGCTTCGAACCGTATTAATACAGTGTTCATGACTACTTACTTTATCGGTGGTTCTATGGGAACATTCCTGGCAGGCAGCTTTTGGCAACTATATGGCTGGCACGGAGTTATCAGTATCGGAGTCGTTTTAACCGGGATTTCTTTATTAATTACGATTTTCTACAAGAAATGAGTCAACAAAACGAACGGTCAAACCGTTTATTACAATAAAACGCCAATGAAATACGGAGTTAACAGACAAATCTTACTTATCACAGCCGGTGCCGTCTGGATTATAGCCGGTGCCAATATTCTGCGAATAGGAATTGTGACCTGGTTAAACACTTCCCAAGATTGGATGTTCAAAATAGGAGAAGCCACCGTGGTTTTCTTATTATTCTTCGTATTGGTTTTCAGAAGGCTCTATTATAAACATACCCAGCGAATCGAGCAAAAGAAAGAACGCCGGAATTGTCCGTTCTCTTTCTTCGATGTGAAAAGCTGGATTACAATGATATTCATGATTTCCCTGGGAATCACCATCCGTAGCTTCCACCTCCTGCCCGAAACGTTCATTTCTGTTTTCTATACCGGATTATCCATCGCCCTCATCCTGACAGGAGTGCTTTTCATCCGTTACTGGTGGATCAGGCGCAAGACTTTTGCCAGTTGAGCCGTCTCCTATATATTCCAATCAAATATAAACATCTAATAATTTTTATTACCTGATGTTTTGAAGCAAAAGATTTCATTCTTTTTTGTTGTATCTTTGCACGGCTATCAACAAACAGTAGCCGGAAAATAAATAAAAGGTTATAAGAATCAAGATGAAGAAAGCTCCCTCTCCCCTCGTATCGTTGATACCGATTGTTGTACTGGTGTTATTATTGTTTGCCACTATCCGTACCTTTGGCAGTGATGCCCTAAGCGGCGGTAGTCAAGTGTCATTGCTTACCACTACAGCCATTTGTATCCTGATCGGTATGGTGTTTTATAAGATTCCCTGGAAAGATTACGAGCTCGCCATCACCAACAATATTGCCGGAGTGGCAACAGCCATCATCATTCTGTTGATAATCGGTGCGTTAAGTGGCATTTGGATGATTAGCGGAGTAGTACCGACTTTAATCTATTACGGGATGCAAATTATCCATCCCAGTTTCTTCCTGGCATCGACCTGCATCATCTGCGCGTTGATTTCTGTAATGACCGGAAGTTCGTGGACCACTATTGCCACTATCGGTATTGCATTGATGGGTATCGGAAAGGCGCAAGGCTTTGAAGATGGATGGATTGCCGGAGCTATCATTTCGGGGGCATACTTCGGGGATAAAATATCTCCTTTATCCGAAACCACTATCCTGGCGTCTTCCATCACAGACACTCCCCTGTTCCGTCACATTCGTTATATGATGATTACTACGGTACCGTCTCTTATCATCACGCTGATTATTTTCACAGTGGCAGGACTTTCCCATGATGCCAGCAATACACAACATATTGCGGAGGTGGCAACCGCTTTGAATGAAAAGTTCCATATCACTCCGTGGTTGTTAATAGTCCCTGTTGTAACCGGAATACTGATAGCACGGAAAGTACCCTCTATCGTTACGCTGTTCCTATCCACTCTGCTGGCTGGTGTCTTTGCTTTGATATTTCAGCCGGAGTTGTTGCAAGAGATTTCCAGAGTTGCCGTTTCCGGATTCGATTCTTTATTCAAAGGACTGATGATGACCGTCTATGGAGCGACAAATTTACATACAGACAATGCCGTTCTGACAGATTTAATCGCTACACGTGGGATGGCGGGAATGATGAATACGATTTGGCTGATTCTGTGCGCCATGTGTTTTGGCGGGGCAATGACAGCAAGCGGTATGCTGGGAAGTATCACTTCCATCTTCGTCCGCTTCATGAAGAAAACAGTCAGCGTGGTTGGAGCGACAGTCTGCTCCGGCCTGTTTCTTAATCTGACAACTGCCGACCAATACATCAGTATCATTCTGACGGGAAATATGTTTCGTGATATTTATGCCAAGAAAGGGTATGAAAGTTGCTTACTAAGCCGTACGACGGAAGATGCAGTAACCGTTACATCCGTATTGATTCCGTGGAATAGTTGCGGAATGACACAAGCTACTATCCTAAGTGTACCCACACTTGTGTATCTACCTTATTGTTTTTTCAACATTATCAGCCCCTTAATGAGTATCACTGTGGCAGCCATCGGATATAAAATTGCAAGACGTTCGTGAACAATCTGGCATACACTTTGTTTTTGCAATAAACGAACAACGTATTAAACCTAAACAAAAAAAAGTTATGAAAAAGTTTATTGCATTAGTAGCATTAGTATTAGTAAGTGCAAGCACAATGATGTATGCACAAGAAAGTAACGCAGCAGCACGCCGCGCAGAAAGAAAAGCTCAAAGAGATGCAGAAAGAGCAAAACTCCGTGCCGAAGAAGAGGTGCAGGACATGGCAGCCTATCAACAAGCTGTACAGGCTTTGAAGAACAAGCAATTTGTATTGGAAGCTAATCAAGTTGTCTTCCGCAACGGTATGAGTGCTTTTGTTACTTCAAACACCAACTTCGTCTTGATGAACGGCAACAGAGCTACCGTACAGACTGCTTTCAACACTCCTTACCCAGGTCCTAACGGAATCGGTGGTGTTACAGTAGATGGTAATTCTTCGGATATGAAGATGAATATCGACAAAAAAGGAAATGTGAACTGCTCATTCAGCGTTCAGGGTATCGGCATCTCCGCTCAAGTATTTATCAATATGAGCAGCGGAAACAATACTGCTTCGGTTAGCATCAGCCCGAACTTCAGCAACAATAACCTGACATTGAACGGAAATATCGTTCCGCTTGACCAGTCAAATATCTTCAAAGGACGTTCCTGGTAATCCGGATACAAGAATCTTATCATAACTCCGCTACAAATCGCGCAAAATGCGTACATTTGTAGCGGAGTTTTTTTATTCATCGTTGCTTATGAGAGAATTTATCATCGCAGACAATCAGGATATCAGTAAGGCAGGAATGATGTTCCTGCTAAGTAAACAAAAGGAAGTGTCCCTCCTTTTAGAAGCTGATAACAAGGCTGAACTGATTCAGCAGCTACGATTGCATCCGCAAGCGGTGATTGTATTGGATTATACACTGTTCAATTTTGCCGGAGCGGATGAATTGATTGTCCTGCAGGAAAGATTCAAGGAAGCCGACTGGATTCTATTCTCTGACGAACTTAGCCTGAACTTTCTCCGCCAGGTACTGTTCAGCAGTATGGCTTTCGGGGTAGTGATGAAAGATAACTCGAAAGAAGAAATCATGACTGCCATTCAATGTGCCACCCGCAAACAACGGTATATTTGCAATCATGTCAGCAATCTGTTGCTTTCGGGCGCTTCTTCTCCGCTGGCTGCCTCAAGCGTGGACGATCATCTATTGACACAAACGGAGAAGAATATCCTAAAAGAAATTGCATTGGGAAAAACGACGAAAGAGATTGCAGCAGAGAAAAATCTTAGTTTCCATACAATAAACAGTCATCGTAAGAATATCTTTCGCAAATTGGGAGTAAATAATGTACATGAAGCTACTAAATATGCGATGAGGGCTGGGATTGTGGATTTAGCGGAATACTACATCTGAGATGCCGCCTTATAAGAATTACCCTACACATCCTATTAGCACAAACTGGTGAACAGTGCCTTTCTCTATTCTATTTCAATCCATTCTGTTTCAGAAGTTGTTCTATTTCCTTTTCTGATATAGACACTCTATCTGCTTTATCATAAATATAAAGAAGATTCAAAACTGCATCTTGTTGAGAAACGACTAAAGTAAATGTTATAACCCTTGCTCCTCCACTTTTACCTTTTCCTTTTGAAGTTATTTTCATACGAACTTTGCGCAGTCCATGTCCCAAGTCCGTTCCTAGCAGAGGATTCTGTTCTAAATCATCAATCAATGAAACAAAATCCTCCTTAAAAGAGGAATAGTGTTTCGCCAACCTTTTAGCCTCCCGCTGAAATGTCGGCTTAACTATAATTTCATAATTCATTAATGAACTCTCTTGCGGTCTTTACCTCCAACTTACCTTCCATTGAAAGTTTTACCTCTTTCAGTCCGGCGTCAATCCCTGCTAGAACTTCTTCTTTCGTGATTTCTTCCTCTTCTTTTTCAGCTTCCATTTTTTTCAGTCGTTTCAAATAGTTCTTCACTCGATTGAGCATCTCTTTGTCATTCAAACTCAGGAGTTCCTCCACCAAGTCCATCTTCAGACTTTTCAATTCCATCGTTGTCATAAGCAATCCTCCTTTATTTATATTCTACGAAACAAAAGTAGTGAAAAATCTCCTGATAATCCAATCTTCACCAATCAAAATAAACTATTTAACAGATGATTTCACCGCTCCCCACACAAACTTTTGCTTCTTCATCATAAATCACCCCAAACTGTCCCGGAGCAATGCCTTGCAACTTTTCGGACGACAAGATGTGAAACTGCTTCTCCCCTTCCTGTATCAGTTTTCCTTTTGTAAATTCGGGAGTGTGGCGAATCTTGAAAGTAATGTCTATCTCCTTCTCCTGACCTTTCCAAGGATTATCAGTAATGAAATGGAAATCATGCATCCGGAGTTCATTACCGTATTGTGTCTCTACACCGTAGCCACGAGATACGTAGATAGTATTTTCCTCAATATCCTTCTTGACTACAAACCAGGGACCTCCACTCAATCCGAGCCCTTTCCGCTGACCAATTGTGTGGAACCAATAGCCGCGATGTGTACCCACTTTCTTTCCGGTTTCCAGTTCAACAATCGCCCCTTCCTTTTCTCCTAAAAAACGACGAACGAAATCATTGTAGTTTATCTTTCCAAGAAAACAAATCCCCTGACTGTCTTTCCTTTTGGCACTAGGCAATCCGGCACGGTTTGCAATCTCACGTACCTCCTGCTTCATCAACCCTCCAATGGGAAACATGAGTTTGGAAACTTGCAGGTAATCAATCTGGGCGAGAAAGTCTGTCTGATCTTTCACGGGATCTTTTGCTGTGCCCAGCCAAGTTTTACCATCACATTGCAAGGTGGTGGCATAGTGACCGGTTGCCGTAAAGTCGAAATCTTTCCCGACACGCTGTTCAAAGCAGCCGAATTTGATAAGCTTATTACACATCACGTCCGGATTCGGTGTCAATCCCTGCCGAATTTTATCAATGGCATACGCCGCCACATTCTCCCAATACTCCTGATGCAGGTCCACCACTTCCAAAGACAGACCGTATTTACGTGCCGTTGCAGTAGATAATTCAATATCCTCCTCTGCCGAACAGTCCATATATTCCGCTCCGTCCATACCTATCTTAATGTAAAAAAGAGTAGGCTTATATCCTTGCTCACAAAGGAGATGTACGACAACCGAACTGTCGACACCTCCTGACAATAATGCAGCTATCTCCATGAATAAAAATCCGTCTATTAATAACTTTCTATATTTTAGCTAATACCTATCGAAAACTTTGATGTCACAAAGATAAGGCAAGATTCTCTAACACCCAATCACACATTGAAGGCATTTTTATACCATAAATGTGGTAGATAAGCAAAGTATTTCCTACATTTGCACAGTAAAAAGCTTTTTATGATGACGAAATTAAGAAAGATAATCCTCATACCTGCCCTGATTCTCGTATCTATCAGTGGTTTCTTCTCCTGTGGTGTCGACCGCTGGCCGGAGTATGCCCATCAAACTGCACTGGATACATGGATGTACGACATCATGCAACAGAACTATCTGTGGTATCAAGATCTACCTTCCTACGATGATGTGAATCTGTTTCTGGAGCCTGCCTCGTTCTTGTCTAAAGTGAAATCGAAAAGCGACAGTTACTCGTTTGTGGATTCTGTGATGGAAACCCCGCTGCCTACTTATGGATTTGATTATTCACTGGTTCGAAGTGTGGATATCGATACAGCATATAACGCATTAATTACTTACGTCATTCCCGGTTCACCGGCAGAAGCAGCCGGACTGGAACGTGGAAACTGGATTATGAAAGTCGATACTTCTTACATCAGCAAGAAATATGAGACTCAATTACTACAGGGAACCAAAGCTCGGGATTTGGTGATGGGAGTATGGAAAGAAGTTCCTGTTGAGCCGGAAGAAGGGGAAGAAGTAGGAGAAGAAGAATTTGTATATAAGGTAGTACCTAATGACATAACATTAAAACTACCTGCTGCACGATCCGTTGAGGATAATCCGGTACATAAGACCAAAATACTTACGGTAAAAGAAAACAATAGAGATATCAAAGTAGGGTATCTCATGTACAATAGCTTCACTGCCGGAACCAATAGTGATCCGGACAAGTATAATAACGAACTGCGACAAATCTCACAAGAGTTCAAGACAGCAGGCGTGAAATATGTTATACTTGACCTACGTTACAACGCCGGTGGTTCATTGGATTGCGTTCAGTTATTAGGTACAATTCTGACTTCAGAAGTACGATTAAATAAGCCGATGGCCTATCTGGAATATAATAATAAAAACAGGGACAAGGATGCTACCATCAACTTTGATAGTGAGATATTAAAGAGCGGTGTTAATTTAGACCTGCCCGCCCTATTTGCTATCACAAGCAGTACAACAGCCGGAGCACCGGAAATGTTAATCAGGAGCCTATTCCTGAAAGACAGCTATCCTGTTGTAACCATCGGTGGTGTCACCAAAGGACAAAATGTAGCAACAGAACAATTCATTAATGAAGAATTTCTGTGGTCAATCAATCCGGTAGTCTGCACTGTTTATGATTCCAACCACGATGCCGGAGGAGCTCTCTCCCCTGCAACAGATCTTAAAATCAGTGAAACGACTATTGGTGGAGTTACTAATTACAGTGAGTTTCTGCCATTTGGTGATCCTAACGAAAGAATGTTAAAAGTAGCCATCGGTGTTATTGACGGAAGTTATCCACCAAAGGACGAAGAAACCGAAGAGACGACAAAAGCGCAATTCAAGATAGAGAAAAGCGTAATAAGTCCGGCAAGTAGACGTTTTAGTAGTAACGGATTACGATTAAAATAAGAAAGGATGAAAAAAATAGCTATTTTATTGCTGGCAATACTGACATTCAGTTGTTCGGATGATGACGAAAAGGGCACAGTAGAGGATAAAGGGCAATGGGCTATGATTTTCAATGAAACCGTCAAGAGCGATTCAAATCCTGTAGATAGAACAGAGAAGTTTATGTTCGATGGCGAGCGCCTGATTCAACATATTATAAAACAACGTTATTTCGAAGAAGAAATCAGTAACGAAGTAAACTTGAGCTACTCTGATAATCAGGTAACAGTTACCACTGACTATCTCACTTTAGTATATACATTAAATAGCGAAGGCTATGCCAGTCAATGTGTATACAGTTTGTCTTCACAAAATCGTATTTATCAATTTTCTTACTCTGCAGAAGGATACTTAACCGGAATTGTCGAGAATATTGACGATACAGAATATTCATCAACATCACTTACATACGAGAACGGAGATATAACCTCTATCAGTTCCAAGATGAACGGCCTTGAAAACAAGTTCATTTATGAACCGGGAGAAGAAAGTTCGACATATCATTTGCCCTGCCTCGGTTTATTGGAAATACACCCTCTGACATTCCATATTGAAGCTCTTTACGCAGGGTTATTGGGTAAGGATCCGCGCCATTTCACCATGCACAGTTGTCCTGCAGGAAGTAACGACGAAAAGACAGTCTATTCGTATGGGTTTGATAAAAAAGGAAATCCATCCAGGATGATTTGTCAGACGACCTATGCCGGAGGACAGGCCAGCTATTATCCATACACACGCAACATTTCGATTTCTTTCGAATAATCTTTCATTCCGAACATCGAATTCTCTTTTAAAGTAGTATAATCACTCTATTTCTGTCAAGAGCAGAATTATAGATTCTTAACCTATAAAGATACTTTTCATGCCTCAACTTTGTTTATTCCGAAACAAAGGCTCTGATTTTACCTAACAAAGGCTCTAACTTCTCCTAATGCAGCGTTTAATGAGTCGTAACGCACCGTCTAATTTTTATAAAGCTACGGTATAAAACACGTTAATCTCTAGTTTCATCCCTTTTATAAACCGGGATAAAGCTCACGACTCCCAAGGATACAACAAAAAAGGAGAAAGCTTCCGCTCCCTCCTTCTATCGTAGTTTAACCTCAATCTATTTTATGATTCTGTACCAAAGATACAACATTGAAAAGCCAAAGTCAAGTATTCCCGGTTTTATTTCTTGAAAAACTTATCAAAGAACAGAATCTGATAATCAATGGAATTATTCCAATACTGTCCATTATGCGCTCCCGGGCGGGTAATAAAATCATGATCGATCTTTCTTTCCAACAGGCGGTTATGCAAATCCTTGTTCACATTCAGGAAGAAATCATCTTCTCCACAATCGACAATGATAGCCAAATCGCCATTCTCTATCTTATCAATCTGATTGATAACGGTATGATTATCCCATACCTCCTTATTCGATTCATATTCTCCCAACTGTTTAGCCATGTCCCAGTTTTTCGGGAACGGGCGAATATCCATCCCTCCGCTTGTACTTCCACTGGCACCAAACGTATCTTTATGACGGATTGCATTCCACATCGCTCCGTGTCCACCCATACTCAATCCGGTGATGGCGCGTCCCTTACGGTCGGCAATCGTCTTGTAATGTTCGTCGATATACTTCACCAGTTCCGACGAAATAAAAGTTTCATAGCGGAAAGACGGATTGACCGGACTATCCCAGTACCAACTGGTCTTTCCGTCCGGACAAACGAATATGATTCCTTTTTCGTCCGCAATTTGGGGAAGATTCGGTTTAATGCCAATCCATGTTTTAGCATTTCCACCGTAACCGTGCAGTAAATAAATGGTGGGACAAGCCACCGATTTCTTTCCTGATGCAACATCCGGCGTAACAACGACCACTTGCACTTCCTTATTCATGGAAGGACTTTTAATTAACAAGGTATCTACTTTGGCAGCAAAAGAGGGAGCTACCCAAATTAAAAGAAGAGCAATTAATAGATTTTTTTTCTTTTCCATTGTGTGTTATAAATAGTTAGATATAATTATTCCTCTGGCTCTGCAGCAGGATTAAATTTAGCAACCGGCATTTCAAAGTTTTTATGACACTGTTTACAGGTATAGTTCCAGTGGTTGTCTCCCGGGGGAATGACCATTAATGCAGAAATGATAGCAGCCCCCATAGCACGCCAACGCTTTTCTTTTCTCAAAACCAACTGGATGTCCGATGAACCGCAGTACGGACAAAGCGTTAACTCTTCCGGCCAACTATCGTTATCCTTCAACACTTGGACAGCATTCTCGTAGTCTTCGTCTGCCACCAATATATCCACCCCTGCTATACTACTTACGCAACTTTTATACAAAGTAGAGAAATTCTCATTGTGCAGAATAGACTCGATGCCTTCATTCTCCAATGCTCCCTGAAGGATATGTGCCTTCATCGCATCATTACAAGTTATCAATTTTACAGTCTTCATAAGGAATCTGTTTTAATATGTCCCACAAAAATAAGATATAAAAATGAAATGTGAAACAAAACCCGACTAACTTTATCAGCAGGTAAAACGAACCAAATCAGAAGTGATTCTTTTTTTATTCACGGAAGGTATCATTATTTAATACTTTTTTCGTACTTTCGCACCGACAATTGGCAATCACATGAAAAAACTATTGACACTGCTACTATTTTCTAACATCCTGTTTTCCCTGTTACAGGCACAACCTGTACATCAAATAAAGGGAACGGTGATTGAGAAAAACAGCCGTCAGCCATTAGAATTCATTAACGTAATGATTCTTGGGCTGAACAAAGGTGGTGTCACCAATGCGGAAGGTCATTTCACCATCGAACAAGTGCCTCCCGGCATCTACCGTTTGCAAGCGACAGCCATCGGCTACAAGAGTGTCACTACTCCCGAATATATCTTATCTACCAAAGATCTGAACATTTCGATAGAAATGGAAGAGAACCTGACCGAACTCGCAGGAGTAACCGTCACCGCTTCTCCTTTCCGGCGCGACTTGGAAAGTCCGGTCAGCCTGCGCATCATCGGATTGCAGGAAATAGAAAAGAGTCCGGGAGCCAATCGAGACATTTCGCGTATTGTTCAGTCTTATCCGGGAGTTGCCTTCTCTCCTATCGGCTACCGCAATGACCTGATTGTACGCGGTGGGTCTCCTTCTGAAAACCGTTTCTATCTGGACGGAGTGGAAATACCCAATATCAATCACTTCAGCACACAAGGAGCCTCCGGCGGTCCGGTGGGAATCCTTAATGCCGACCTGATCCGTGAAGTAAATTTCTATACAGGTGCTTTTCCCACTGACAGAGGAAACGCGCTTAGCTCCGTGCTTGATTTCAAATTGCGCGACGGAGACATGGAGCATAACTCACTAAAAGCTACCCTTGGAGCATCCGAAGTCTCTTTGGCCTCCAATGGGCATATTGGAAAAAAGACCTCGTATCTGGTATCCGTGCGTCAATCTTATCTGCAATTCCTGTTTGATATGCTCGACCTGCCTTTCCTGCCGACTTTCACCGATGCGCAATTCAAGTTGAAAACCCGGTTCAACGAACAGAACGAATTGACGGTATTGGGGCTTGGAGGAATCGACAATATGCGATTGAACACGAAAGCAGATAGCGAGGACAATGAATATATCCTTAGTTACCTGCCAAAAATCAAGCAGGAAACGTTTACCTTAGGTGCTGTATATCGTCACTATGCAGGGCCGCATGTGCAATCGGTGGTAGTCAGTCACAGTTACCTGAACAACCGCAATACCAAATACCGGCAGAATGATGAAAGCATTCCGGAGAATCTGATGCTCCGCCTCCGTTCTACCGAACAGGAAACGAAGTTCCGCTTCGAAAACAATTCTTCTTTCCGCAACTGGAAAGTCAATCTCGGAGTGAATCTGGATTATAGTCAATATACCAATACCACCTTTCAAAAGGCATATACCAATCAGGCACAAACGTTTGATTACCATACCTATTTGGGAATGATGCGTTGGGGACTTTTCGGCACTATCAGCTACTCTTCGATGGACGAACGTTTCACAGCTTCCTTGGGATTGAGAGCTGATGCCAACAATTATTCGTCGGCCATGAAGTCACTCTCCGATCAGCTTTCTCCCCGCATATCGCTTTCCTACCAACTTGCCGAGCACTGGTTCGTAAGCGGAAATGCAGGACTTTATTATCAGTTGCCTCCTTACACGGCACTCGGTTTTAAAGATAATAACGGAATGTATGTCAACAAATACAATCTGCGCTATATGAAAGTCAGCCAGGAAAGTCTGGGCATTAGTTGGCGCAAAGGGGATACGTTCGAAGTCTCCGTCGAAGGATTCTACAAAGACTATGATAAAATTCCGCTCTCCGTTGTAGACGGGATTCCTCTTACCTGCAAAGGAAATGATTATGGAGTGATTGGCAATGAATTGCTGACTTCTACCGCTCAAGGACGTTCGTATGGCGCGGAGATTCTGGTAAAGTGGCTGATCGCCAAGAAACTGAATCTGGCTTCCTCCTTCACCATCTTTAAAAGTGAATACCGCAACGACAAAGAAAACGAATACATCGCATCCGCATGGGACAACCGATATATTTTCAATTTACGGGGAACTTACAATCTGCCCCACCAATGGAGTGTTGGCATGAAAGTCAGTTACATCGGCGGTGCTCCTTACACGCCATACGATGAAGAAAAATCATCTTTGGTATCCGCCTGGGATGCACAAGGCAAAGCATATTACGACTATTCAAAATATAATAAGGAACGTCTTCCGGCCTTTGCACAGGTAGACCTCCGCATCGACAAGACATTTTATCTGAAACATTGCATGCTGGGATTCTATCTTGATTTGCAGAATATCACGGCCAGCAAACTGAAACAGCAGGATGTGCTGATGAGCACCGGCATCATCGAGAATCCGGAAGCTCCTGCCAACAGCCAACACTATAAAATGAAACGCCTCAAACAATCGAGCGGGACTTTGCTCCCCACATTAGGAATAACATTTGAGTATTAATTTATGCATAGAACATTAAACTAGAAAAAGAGTATGAAAAGAGAAATCGCTATGATTGCCTTCGTATTATTAGGCATGGGAATGACAGCTTCTGCACAATTCGACAAGAAGATTAATTTAGGAAAAGCTTTGCAAGCAGGTAAAGATGTAGTATCAGCCGTTACGTTATCTGATGCGGACATTGCTAATATGAGTAAGGAATATATGGCATGGATGGACACTCATAATCCATTGACAAAACCTGATACTGAATATGGCAAACGTCTGGAGAAACTGACGGGACATATCAAAGAAGTGGACGGACTGAAACTTAACTTTGGCGTATATGAAGTAATAGACGTAAACGCCTTTGCCTGCGGTGACGGTAGTGTACGTATCTGCGCCGGTCTGATGGATGTTATGACGGATGAAGAAGTAATGGCAGTGGTAGGTCATGAAATCGGTCATGTGGTTCACACAGATTCCAAAGACGCTATGAAAAATGCCTACCTACGTTCAGCTGTGAAGAACGCGGCAGGTGCAGCCAACGACAAAGTAGCCAAACTGACAGACTCCGAACTGGGAGCCATGGCAGAAGCTCTTGCCGGTGCACAATTCTCACAAAAGCAAGAAAATGAAGCCGATGATTATGGTGTTGAATTCTGTGTAAAAAACGGCATCGACCCTTATGCAATGGCAAATGCCTTGAGTAAATTGGCAGAACTTGCAAAAGATGCTCCTAAAGCATCCTATGCACAAAGAATGTTCTCTTCACATCCGGACACTCAAAAGCGCATTGAACGTACAAAAGCCAAAGCAGACAGCTACGCTAAGAAGTAAAGAGTTTATCTAATATATAAGGAAGAGTTCAAAACTTCCTGTTGATTTTTATTAAGGCACGGATTACACGGATTAACACAGTTCTTATTTAATTGAAACTGTGAAATCTGCGTAATCCGTGCCTCAATTATATTATTATGATTACACAAAAAAGACAACACGATTATTAAATTTTCATTAATATATTACACATATTTGCATAGTGTCCCGATTTCTTGTAATTTCGACCCTATAACCATTTAAATCCATTTATGGAATTTCTTATCATACTTTTCTTACTTATACTGAATGGCATTTTTGCCATGTATGAAATTGCGTTGGTATCATCCAGCAAAGCACGTCTTGAAACACTTGTCGCAAAAGGTAACAAATCAGCCCGAGGAGTTTTAAAACAATTGGAAGAACCGGAAAAGTTCTTGTCTACCATTCAGATTGGTATCACGCTGATCGGTATCGTATCCGGTGCGTATGGTGGTGTGGCTATTGCCGACGACCTCGTACCTTTCTTTTCTCTCATTCCGGGCGCAGAAGCATACGCACGCAACCTGGCAATGATTACTACCGTAGCAATCATCACCTATCTTTCTCTGATTATCGGAGAGCTGGTTCCTAAATCCATTGCTCTTAGTAATCCGGAACGGTACGCCACTTTGTTCAGCCCGGTCATGATTCTGCTGACGAAGGTTTCTTATCCTTTTGTGTGGTTGCTAAGCGTCTCTACCCGGTTACTGAACAAACTTATCGGTCTGAAAAGCGAAGAACGCCCCATGACACAGGAGGAAATCAAAATGATCCTGCATCAAAGTTCGGAGCAGGGTGTGATTGACAAAGAGGAAACGGAAATGATACGCGACGTATTCCGTTTCTCTGATAAACGCGCCAACGAACTGATGACACATCGCAGAGATCTTATTATCCTTCATCCCGATGATACACAGGAAAAAGTGATGAAGATTATCGAAGAAGAACATTACAGCAAATATCTATTGGTAGACGAACGGAAAGATGAGATTATCGGTGTGGTTTCCGTAAAGGATATTATCCTGATGGTAGGCAACAAAAAGGTGTTTAACCTGCGCGAAATTGCCCGTCCTCCCCTCTTTATTCCGGAAAGTTTGTATGCAAATAAAGTTTTAGAGCTATTTAAGAAGAACAAAAACAAGTTCGGAGTTGTTGTTAACGAGTATGGCAGCACAGAAGGCATTATCACACTGCACGACCTGACCGAAAGTATCTTTGGAGACATCCTTGAAGAGGATGAAATGGAAGAAGAAGAAATCGTCACAAGGCAGGATGGTTCAATGCTGGTGGAAGCTTCAATGAATATCGACGACTTCATGGAGGAAATGGGTATCCTATCCTACGAAGATCTGGAATCGGAAGACTTCACCACTCTGGGTGGATTGGCCATGTTCCTGATTGGTCGCATCCCGAAAGCAGGAGACATCTTCACCTACAAGAATCTGCAATTCGAAGTGGTGGACATGGACCGCGGACGAGTAGACAAACTGCTTGTCATCAAACGGGACGATGAACAGGAATAGGATAGCAAAAAACGAGCAATAGCTCACTATATTTATATTAACTTAAAGCACTTAACGATGAAAAAAGTAATTATGTTAGCAGCAGTCGTAGCTGCTTTGGCATCATGCCAATCAAAAGCAAACAAAGCCGCAGAGGCACAAGCAGACAGTCTAGCTCTTGCGATGACTCCGATTACCGAATTGACTGAAGTTTATGAAGGTACTCTTCCTGCTGCCGACGGTCCGGGTATTGACTATGTACTGACCCTGAACGCTGCAACTGACGGTGTGGATACTGCGTATACACTGGATATGACTTACCTCGACGCTGAAGGTCAAGGACAAAACAAGACTTTCACTTCAAAAGGAAAACAACAAACAGTACACAAGGTTGTGAACAAAAAACCTGTTACTGCTGTTAAGTTAACTCCGAAGGATGGTGAAGCTCCGATGTATTTCGTGGTTGTTAACGACACCACTCTTCGTTTGGTGAACGATAGCTTGCAAGAAGCTGTCAGCGATCTGAATTATGACATCATCAAGGTAAAATAATAATAAGCCTAACCCTAACCAGTAAAAAAAGCTCTGCATAGAACCTTCGTTCTTGCAGAGCTTTTCCTTTTTTACACTATCACCTATTCTAATCGGACTATTCACTTTATTAGTTCTACCGATACTTTGATATTACCGTATTCATAAGCCCGGTAATACTGTTATCCCAATACCCCGTGTCCTTCTTGCAGACGTTTCAGCCTCAATAAGGCTTCGATATAATAATAATCTGCATAAATAATAGAAGCATCTATCTCGGAATGAGCCGGCCAATGTCCTACGCTATGAAGCAGGAAGGACGGTTTGCTCTTGCCACTCCGATAACTGTCAGAGTTCAGGCTTGCCAGCATTTCAATAGCTGCATCTTTATAACGTTTTCCGGTTCCATTCGGGAGGTAAGTGGATAGTTCAAGCAAAGCAGAGGCCACCACTGCCGCAGCAGAAGCGTCACGCGGAGCATCCGGTATTCCCGGGGCACTGAAGTCCCAATAAGGAACCTTGTCTTCCGGCAAACGTTCGAGATAGACATCTGTCACTTTCTGCGCGAAATCAAGATACTTAGGATCTTTCGTTTCACGATAAACTACCGTGTATCCATAGATTGCCCATGCCTGACCACGCGCCCACATGGTGCTGTCAGCATAACCTTGGTGGGTTACTCCTTTTATCAGATTACCTGTAATGGTGTCGTATACCGCTACATGGTAAGATGTATAGTCAGGACGGAACTGGCATTTCATCGTTTTATCGGCATGAGAAACGGCAATATCATATAAATAAGGATTTCCACCATTCTTCGCTGCCCAGAAAAGCATTTCGAGGTTAATCATGTTATCCATGATGGTATTGTGCGGCCAGTTGCGGGGTTCCACTTCACGAGGCCATGAAAGGATGGTTCCTACGATAGGATTGAACAGAGTAGCCAACGTATCGGCTGTATCAAGAATCACTTGTTTGTAAGCCGGATTCTTGGTCAGGCGGTAACCATTTCCGTAGCTACAGAACACGAGGAAGCCCAAATCATGGTCGAAAGCCGGAGTCTTGGAAAGGAATTCTAGTGAGTTCGTGAACTTCTCCGCTTCTTTCTGAATCTGTTTATCTTTCGTATATTCGTAATCATACCACAATACTCCGGGCCAGAAACCGGCACACCATTCTTCCTTCGTCGCTTTCCGACAATTCCAATGATGTTCGTCAGTCATGATATTACGTGGCATCATTGTATAGTCGATGCCGGAGTCTGTTTTCAGTTCCGCAAGCGTACGTTGTGTCTGCTCTGCACAATAGTCCAATGCCTTATTCACATCCAATGTACCGGACGGCTGATGAACACACGTACAGAAACCTAACATCACAGCCAAACCTACTACAATCTTTTTCATCTTAATCTGATATCTTCGAGTTAATTCTTAATCTTTATTTCTCTTTGTCAATTATTGATTGGTCAATTACTTATTCATCCGAAACCAATCGACATCTGCCCATCCCCGATTGCCTTCATTCGGAGTCACACAGAATAGTCCGACTTTGGCTCCAATCCATTTGCCCTGACGGGCTGTGAAAGACTCTCCTACTGTCGTATATTTCTTCCCGTCCAGACTATAAGCAAATGTACAAACGGCTCCTTTCCGAACCTTTACTTGCAAGTAAACTGTTTGCCATTCATTATCTGCTACTCCCGGCATCTTTAGATATTTTACCGGAATGTTTGCCAATTCTTTTATCTGTTCGGGATTTTGCTGTTCCGCGTCCTTACAAACTGCCTGTTGCAGAATAAACTGATCCCCCGCTTTGCGAATAGAAAGATAACTATAATCCCATCCCATCACAATAATTCCGGCTTGTTCTCCATCCTGCTTGGCAGTAAATGTCAGCTTGGTCGTAGCTGTAAACTCTTCAGCCGGGAACTTTTGCATCAACAGATTAGGAACTTCCCAGAAGTTCACAAACTCTTTCGAAAGGCTGCCTGCATAAAGACGGATAAATCCCAAATCGGTAGTAAACCCGTAAGTGTCTTTTTTATTGGCATGCCATTGCCATTGTAATCCCAAATGCCGGGTATTGAATTCGTCACTCTCCGGCGGAGTAGCGATCGGATAGGTCTTTCCCACATTCGGTTTCTTATAAGTCGTTACAGGTTCACCGCAACCGTCTTTATCCTTGTCCACTCCGATTACAGGCCAGTCATTTATCCACATCATCGGATTCAGATGAATCACACGTCCGTAAGCACCCTTATCTTGAAAATGGACGAACCAGGATTCTCCTGTGTTGGTGTCTACCCAACCACCCTGATGAGGTCCGTTTATCGTTGTCTTTCCTTGTGCCATCACGATTTTCGATTCGTAAGGGCCATAGATGTTCTTTGAGCGAAGTACCAATTGCCAACCGGTTGCTACCCCTCCTGCCGGAGCAAAAATATAATAGTATCCGTTGCGTTTATAGAGCTTCGGTCCTTCTACGGTATGATTCTTTCCATCATTTCCGTCGAACACCATCACCGGATCGGAAATAACTTCTGTTCCTTCTGGATTCAGTTCGCAAATGACGAGGATACTGTTCACCCCACTACGGCTTCCGGCATAAGCATGTATCAGATATACTTTCCCGTCTTCGTCCCACAAAGGAGTTGCATCAATCATTCCTTTCCCTGCTTTTACCAATACAGGTTTGCTCCATTTTCCTTTCGGGTCTTTGGTTTTAATCATATAGATTCCATAATCCGGATCCCCCCAGTAAATATAAAATTCTCCGTTATGAAAACGAATGGCCGGTGCCCATACGCCTTTACCATGCTGTGCCTTATCGAAGAAAGGTTCCGGCTCCTGAACCGGTAACGCATAGTTTACTAACGACCAATTAACCAAATCATTGGAATGAAGAATAGGAATTCCAGGAATACAATTAAAGCTGGATGCTGTCATATAGAAATCATCTCCGGCCGCACAGATATCCGGGTCTGAATAGTCAGCATGAAGAACCGGGTTCTGATAAGTTCCATTCCCCTTATCAGCCACCCAGGTCTTAGAAATTTCTTGTGCGCCTGCCAATGAACTGCAAGCCATCATTCCTGCTAAAAACAGAATCTTTTTACGCATATACCTTACTAATCAATTTCATTCAAAACTAGATTCGTTATTCCTAAAAACAGGTTCTTTCTACCTTATATAAAAACCAAGCACTTTTAAAACTGAATCCTATCTCTGATTTCAAAACAATCTATTTACTGACCTATTTACTTATATATACGAAAGGGATTAGGTAAATACCTAATCCCTTTCCAACTTTTTTCTATTTATCTAAGATTATTGTAAAACAATCATGCTATATTACCAACAGCTTTTTCTTTACTCTTTTGCAAACATCAGGGTTCCGAAACCTAATTGGTCATAACCGCCGCTATTAGGTCCATAATCACCTGCCCCACCATCGGAATTTCCGCGTGATGCATTTTCACGCATTTTATCAACCCACATCTTAGCATAGATGCTTGATTTACCATAATCCTGCGCCAAACGATTCACCAGCTCCCACGCAGGACGCACTTCACCACGTGAATCCTTTCCCTCTCTTCTTTCCTGTGCAGAAATGGTATCCCAGCTTCCACTACAATTTGTATAAGTAGTATAAGGCAGATCATTATCTGTATACCTGAAACCGGTCATCTTCCAACTGGCACTTGAACTACCGGTTTCAGCACCACCGATATTGTATTTAGCCACATACTCACACATAGCCAATGCACGTCCGTCATCAAAGATGAAAAGGTCTTCACCTACATTCTTTGCCATCTGACAGAAAGCACCCAGCAGACTGACACACAAGGTAGCATGTCCCTGGTCACGACCTGATTCCTGACATTGTCCCAGCATTTCATTACTATCCGGATCTAAATGTATGAAAGGAACGCCATTTCCTATATTTCCCGAACCAATACCAAATTTGAAATATTGGATAGCTTCATTGATTTTAAAGTTATCATCCGCCAAAATACCGATAGAAAGTAAAGCTGTCATCGCAGATAAATCCCAATTGAGCCAATAATGAAGCGCACATTCATTTCCATTGTGCGTAGACAGGAATTTTGTGATATGAGGATAAAAGACATCTGCAATCCATGCTTTAAACTTAATGAAATCAGCTTCCTGCCATCCTGAATAAGAACGCATAATCTCCGCTGCATTTGCTATTTGATGTACCTGAATAAAAATCAAGAACTCGTTCGGATCTATAAATTCACCTTTATCATTCACGATAAATCCTGTACATGTTTTAGCCCAGTCATTCAAAATAGCAACAGCAGCATCTGCATACTGTGCACCGTCAGTCTCCGACAATTTCCATCGAAGGGCCAATTGATAGGCTGCGGCAGCGTCCTTCACCAACTTCGTGTAGTTATTCCAGTCATTGGGATATTTGCCTGCCCAATTATTTTGATCGAGACGCGCCAATAATTTCACCGGAGAAGCCTTATAATTTGATTGTGACAAGCTATTCCCACCACGACTTAAATGATCGAACGCATTTTTCCAAGGTTGCGCACCGGCTTGCACTTTTCCTTTTACAAACTCAAAATCCGTTTCTGTATGAAGCATACAAGGATGTTCCAAAGTCGTAACATAATCCTTCACTTCCGGCCAACTACTCATATCATTAGAGCCGTCTTCTATTTCGCTACATGCTAAAAGCGTGGTAGAAGTCAGGGCAAAAAGCCCTGCTCCTATTATTGTATATAATTTCATCTTATTCATGGTAGTTATTCGTTAGTATTGTTTTCACTATCTACAAAAGCTTGAAGTTCCTCTATGGATTTGAAAGAACGAATCCAGTAAAGATCATAAGTCTGAGCTGTTTCCGGGAAATCAGCAATTACAAACTTACATTGCGACAAATCAAAGACCTGATTCCAATCTGTAGGAGTCACTGTTTTATATCTTGCCTGCAAATCATAATACAACACATTAGGTTTTGTAATTGATATTTCACTTGTACCCAAAATGGCATACCTGTTATTTGCATCTCCAGCCGTACCCCAATATTCAGGACCAATTTTCTTAATGCCATCATCAAAAACTTCAAGTTTGATACAGCCCTGACTATTATTTCCAACATGTAATTGAGACTTAAATCCAATTTTAACAGCAAGATATCTATATTCAGCAGGAGTTATATTAACAACTTTTCCCTTACCGCTTCTCGCAAGCCATAAATCACCACGATACTTAACCTTACTATCAGGTCCACCCATCTGAACAGTGGTCTTATTTCCGTCAGATGAAACGACAGACGCATTGTTGCCATCCAAATACCAATTATTATCCAGTCCGTTACCCAAACCATTACCTAATGAATACCAGAAACGTCCATCGGCAACTGTGACAGTTACATTTTGTACAACAGGGCCATAAGAAGCTGTTATCACAGCAGAAGCGGCCTTAGTAGTATGTACTTTCAATTTACCAGTCTTATCCACACTAATCACCTCCGGATTATCACTCGTCCAAGTCAGCAGCGAAGCAGTAGCATCTACCGGTTCCAATGTGTACTTAATCTGATATTCCTGTCCATATCCCAATTGATTAAGTTCCGCATCTTCAGTAAACGTCATTCCGGTAATTGGAGTTACTATCTTAACCCCTATCTCGCAACTTGCAGACACCGGATTCGAACTGAAATCATCAGCCGTCACTATAATAGTCGCATCCCCTTTGCTGATTCCGGTCACCAAACCTGTCTTTTCATCCACCGTAGCTACTTCCGGGTTACTACTTGTCCATTTATAACGCTTGAACGTAGTAGTTGCCGGTTCTGAAGAAACAGTTAATTGATATTCATCGCCTGCCGCAATCTCTTCTGCCGGAACATTCGTTATATTGATGGCTGACATATAGGTATATTCGTCCATAACTTCAACTGTTCTAGTGACGATCGTAGCTTCCGGACCGAAACCGATTTCCGGCGTTAATGTAATAATAGCTTTTCCTGCTTTATCCTTAGTCACGACCTTACCTTCCCGTGTAACAGCAACAATAGATTCATCCGACGAAGTCCATTGCACATTAGCATTGGTTGCATTTTCAGGTGCAATACTCCAAGAGAGTTGCAGTTCTTTGTTCTTCAGCAGACAAATTGTTTTATTCCCTGCATCATATTGAGTTTCGTTAAGAGTAATGGTGGACACTGTAATCATTTCGTCCATCTTTCCTCCTAAATCCTTATCATCATCACATGAAGTCAGACCTAAAAACGAACAAGCCGCCAGTCCAACAAAATATTTTATATAATCTCTTTTCATGATTCTTATTCTTTAAGTTATTCAGACTTGATTATTGCCATCCCGGATTCTGTCCCAAATTCGGATTCAACTGACACTGATCTACCGGAAGCGGATACAGGTCATTTTTACCACCCCAGCGCCGACTATTTTCCAAGATCAAACAGCCATCGGAGTCTTTTGCCATATTAGAAGCGCCAGCCCATGAAGTCGCAAAATCAGTTCCTGTCCATTTCACTCCTAGAATAGGTTTAGGCATCTCTACAATAGCAGTATTCCAACGCTTCAAATCATCAACTCGGAAACCTTCATTGTACAATTCGATGGTACGTTCACGACGGATTTCCTCTCGCATATTCAAACTGTTTTCTGAAGCAAAAGACGTAGTCAGTTTAGGCATATCCGGGTTTACACGGAGACGAACCAAATTCAACGAGATATTCAAAGCATCATCCAAAGCTTTGCCGGTGGTTCCCAACTCATACATAGCTTCTGCATAATTCAATAAAACTTCTGCATAACGAATAATCGGAAAGTCGTAACCTTCAAATGTATCAGCCACCTTACGTTCCGTACCCCATTTTTGGTTTTGATAACCGGAACCTTGGAATACATTACATATAATGGCATTGGTTGCATCTTCCCCATCCATACCTTTCCAGTCAATACGCGGTTTGTCGTTATCCCAATATTTAGTGCCATGAGCCAGAAGACAGTTCTTCATGCGATTATCACGATTTTCAAATTCCGTAGTCAGACCTCCATAACCTTTAAAGAGGTCAGCACTCTTGGCATGGTCAATAGGTAGCCCATTGCTACAAAGATACATATTCACAAATTTACGATTAATATATTGCACATTCGCTACACAACCATGTGTGATATTAGTCCCGATCGGAGCAATCGTTTCATCATGACGGCGATAGAATATATATTCTTTATTGGCACTCTTAGTCAGATTCGCAGGATTAGACTGTACATTCTCTAAAATGAACAGGTATTTATAAGCCATCTCTCCCAATGCTGCTGGTTTGAATAGCTCGAATTGCTTACTGTCGATAACTTTTTTCGCCGCATCCGCTGCAATACTCAACAATGCTTTACCACGTTCTTCGTTATTGCGGTTTTGTTGCCATGTGCCTTCATATAAAGCGACACGTGAAAGGAATGCATAAGCTCCCCATTTTGAGATACGCCCTTCATCGTCTGTCGTAATTGTTTCCGGCAATACTTCAGCCGCATCCTTCAAATCCTGAATCACGAAGTCAATCACTTCGCTACGGTCATTGCGGCTCATGCGTAACTCGGGTGAAGTAATATCCAACGGTTCTTTAGTGATAATCACATTGCCAAACAATTGCACCAAATCAAAATAAGAATAAGCACGGAAGAACTTCGCTTCTGCTACATAGCGACTAATATCACCGTTACCGGAAAAAGACGCCGCTTTTTGCAGCAACAAATTGCAACGGCGGATATGGGCATAATTGCTGGTATAGTTACCGTCTGAAGTAGGAATCGGATTACTACCATTGCTGTACATATTTACAGAACTGGAAGTCATCAAGTCCGAACGCCAGTCAGAATGTGCACCATCAGAAATTACCGATGTAAAATCACGAGTCCAACCATAGAAATTAGTTGCAAAATATTTAAAATCATCTGCTGCCCCCCATAAGTTGCCATCTGCCAGTTGGTCCTGCGGATCAAGATCCAGACACGAATTCAGTGTCAGACCAAGCGATAAAATTAAAAGAGCTTTCTTATATAGTTTCATATTCTTCATACATTAAAAAGTTAGATTTAATCCGAAAGTCACTGTACGGACAAAGGGGAAACGTCCTGCTGCTGATACCTTACGGCTAGCCTCCGGATCCCATCCGTCGTTAATTTTAGAATATTCCCAAAGATCAGCACCTGCTACATATACACGACAAGAACTAATTGCTTTCGTTTTAGCTAAAAAGGCAGAAGGTACATTGTATCCCAATGTCACATTTTTCAGACGAATGTAAGAACCATCTTCCACTGACCAGGAAGAAGCCTGATAGTTGTAGTCATTGATTTCATTCTTATTACTATATGTCGGATAATAAGCACCCCGGTTCTCCGGACTCCACGTGTTACCTACCGATTGATTCGAAGTGTTCAGATATAATGCTTTCATCGGTATACGCCAAATCTCATTACCGTTATTATCTCCCGTACGGAAGATTGTACGTTGAGCAGCACCCTGGAAAACCAATGATAAATCAAATCCCTTCCATTCTGCTCCTACATTAAAAGAGAAAGAGATTTTCGGATCATCTGTACCTAAATAAACAATATCATTCTGATCCAGTTTGCCGTCATTATTTACGTCCGCATACATATTATCTCCCAAACGGAAGTTTTGTTCTGTCAATCCGATAGTATTACCAGTCAGGAAGCGATATAGATATTTTTGACGTTCTTCTTCTGTCTGTGCTTTGCCGGCATAACGCAAACCAAAAATACTATTCAACGGATAACCTTGCTGTTTATCAACAAAACCGGATTTCAGAACTGAAACTGCACCAATATCCGTCAGTTTATTCGTATTAAAAGAATAAGTACCTCCTACATGATAAGTGAAGTCTTTTCCAATCTTATCAGACCAGTTTACCATGACTTCCCATCCATGTGATCTGAATTTTCCATTGTTTGACATACCTGCGTTATCACCCAGAACTCCCGGATAAGAAACATTAATCAACATATTATCATTACGTTTCATGTATACTTCGGCAGTACCTGTCAGACGGGAATTAAACAAAGAGAAATCCAATCCTAAATTATAGTTCTTAATGCGTTCCCATTCACGTCCCAGAGAAGCGATTTTACCATTCGTATCTATGATAGTACCTTTGTTAGGACCGATGTAAGCTCCGCTTTGAGATTCAAATTTATAGAATTGTGTACCATCATATCGATCAATACCACTCTGGTTACCAACTTCACCATAAGAAAGACGGATTTTCAAATCATTCAACCATTTGATGTTCTTCATAAACGCCTCTTCCGTAATACGCCATCCACCGGATATTCCATAAAAGAAGTCCCAGCGATTTTCCGGCTTAAACTTGGAAGAACCATCATAACGCATATTTACTTCCAATAAGTATTTTGACTTATAATTATAGTTTAAACGAGAATAGTAGGACATCACAGCCTCATGCCACTTCGTACCATGTTTATCTGTCAGATTTACCAAACCTGCCCCATTTACAGTTTCCAACGAGTTCTGTATATCTTTCACTGATACACCAAAATAATCGTATTCTTTCAATTCATATTGAGCACCAACCATTGCACTTACATTATGATGCTGCGCAAATGTATTATGATAATCAACATAACCTGCCATAGAATAGAAGTCTGTACGCGAACTTGTTTTCTCGTAAGACGACTCTTCCTGTTTGTAACCGTCGGCCTTGGTGTTTATCTTGGTTCCCGCATAATTATATGAAGTAATAGCCATCTTCTTTATATCACGTGAAGCTACTCCGGAGTTATAACCAAGATTTGCTACTACATCCAGATGTTTATTAATATTGTAAGTGAATTTCTCACTGATATTAATTTCAGATACTTTCAGTTTATTATCTCCACCCAGTTCGGCAAACCAAATCGGTGACAACCAAGTTCCCCACGAATAAGGTTTTCCATCAATCGTAGAAGCCGGAAGTCCCGGTTGCGGATAACTGGAAGTCAATGTTCTATTCAGTTGTGAAGGAGCCACCTGATCCTGACGGTTATAGGCTATCACAGATTCAATAGAAAAGTTATCAAAGACTTTCAGTTTATTAGTCAAACGAAGATTGAAACGCTGATTGTTATTATTTCCCCACTTCAAGTTACTGTCATCATACATATACCCTACGGACAAGCGATATAAATTCTTTTCTGTACCTCCGGAAACAGCTAAGTCATGTTGCGTAGAATAAGAATTGCCGAACAACACGTCTTGCCAGTTGGTATCCATGAACACGAAATCCATTACATCTGAATAGCTGGGAGCGAAAGGATTTGCACTGTGATCCAAATCAATGTATTTACCTTCATTAGCCAATGCCATTTTCGCATATTTCACCCATGAGTAAGAATCCGGCTGACCATCGTTCTGACAAGTCTGTAACACTGCATTCACCCACTCGTTCATAGTCATCAGCTCCGGCTGCAATCCCACCATCTTGTAAGTGTATGAACCGCTATATTCTATTCTCGCTTTTCCTTCCTTTGCCTGCTTAGTGGTTACCAATACCACACCACCTGCAGCCCGGGAACCATAAATAGCAGCCGATGCATCTTTCAGAAAATTGATAGACTGAATATCAGAAGGGTTGATATTACGCAGTGCATTTACACCATCATAAGCAACTCCGTCAATAACGATCAATGGCTCCGCATTATTTGCAGAAACAGAACCACGCAATTTCAAGCCCCAGCTCTCATCTCCCGGAGCTGCCGAATTGCGAGTGATCGTAACACCCGGAACCTGACCTTGCATTGCCTGTAACGGACTTGACATCATTCCTTTATTCTTCAACATTTTATCAGATACCACTGTTACAGCACCAGTCAATGTCTCCTTCTTTTGTGAACCGTATCCCACTACCACAACTTCGTCCAATACTTCGCTATCTTCCTGCAATTTTACATTTATCACAGTTTGTGCAGCCACATCTATAATTTGATCCTTATAACCAATATAGCTGAATTTCAACTTAGCTCCAGCAGGTACACCAATCGTATAATTTCCGTCAATATCCGTAATAGTTCCTTCTGTTCCTCCTATTACAGTAATATTCACACCAATCAATGGTTCGCCTGTTGCATCAACGACTTGACCTTTCACTTTCTTTTGAGCCTGTGCCACTACTTGACTATCTTTCATGTTTGTATCGGCCCACGCCTTTGAAACAGGACAAAGTCCCAGCATTAATCCTAACGCAAACACCGCTGTTTTGTTAGGTCGCGAATTAAATATTAATCCTCTTCGTTTCATAAAATTAAATTTGAGGTTTAAAAATAGTATTAAATTTTTGTTCTCTAAAATAAGGTGAGGTGTACAAGTACCTCTTTGTAAATTCTGACTCCTTTTCCATAAGCACAAAGGGTTATTTATTAATGAATAAGATTATATACAATTCCGGAAAAACTCGCGCATTTCACGACGTCCCAGAAACAGATGGTTTTCCACCGTCCTGCAGCTTAGATTCAGTTCATTTGCGATTTCCGGAGACGTTTTATTTTCGAAGCGGTTCAATGTATAAATTAACCGACGTTGTTCGGGCATAGCAGCCAAGCGAGTCCGTTCCATTGTCATTAAATCATCACCGATAATTTTTTCTTCGGTTTCATTGGTAGAAGTGGACATAGTATCATAGATGTAGCTGTCTATCTCCTGTTTCTTATAATAACGACGGATATAGTCGATTACAATATTGCGGGCAATGGTGAACAAGAAATATTTCACAGTGTCCGGACGGAGCATTTGCTTGTAGTCCAGCAGACGTACAAATACATCCTGGGTTAAATCCTCCGCTTCGTAGCGATGAGTGATACGATAAGCAATATAGGTAAGAATCACCTGATAATATTCTTCATAAGAACGGGTGATAATGTTGTCGGAAGTGTTAGCTGTTGTCTCCATAATACTATCTTTTTCGGTTTTGATCACGATGCAAATATAGAGGTGATTTTGGATATAACAGCCAGAAAATAAAGCAGATCAATCTCAATGAATCTAGGTAGACTCATTTAAATATACAACTCTAATTATCAACATATTACGTTTGTAAAAAAGAGAGTATCACTTTATAAAATGAGACTCAAATCACTCAAATCAACGTATCTTTGCTCCACTTACGCTCGTTTGCTCCCATCCTCTTCCCCTCTTCAATTTTATTATTTGATCGTTTCATTGTCACATCAAAGCTATTAATGAAGTACGAACATTAATAGATAAGTTCCGTTTCATTAAAGATAAACTTGCTTTGCACTTATTGCAAAGTTACGTTTGATTAAGGGTAAACTATAAATGAAAGCTTCAATTATATAATTGCAAGCTTTGTTTTTATAAACGCAAGTTGCATTTATAAAAACAAAGCTTGCGTTTATAGATTACTCCCTATAAAAAACAACTTTGCAATAGGACCAAAAGAAGTTTGTATAAGGAGAAGAAGAACTTATCTATTAATAGATTACGAGAAAAAGACTAGTAAAAGGAAAATCCACTTGGTGAAGGGAGGTCCTTCACCCTCTAACCCCGATGAATAGGACGGTGTGAAGGGTGAAAGGGATATGAGTATAAAATAGATTTCAGTGATAATAAGTCGAAAAGTTACTCTTCTTTGGCTGTTCCACCTATACTACGAATATATTCATTCGGAGTGACTCCCGTACTCTTTTTGAATGAACGGAAAAAAGAAGCACGAGAACTGAAGCCGCAAAGTTCTGCCAGTGCAGTTAATGTATAGCGGGAATATTGACTATCCACCACCATTTTCTTGAATTGAGTGACGCGGTATTCGTTTATAAAATCATAATAAGACTGATTGAGATATTGATTCAAAAGATACGATAATGAATGCGAAGAAGTATCCAGAGCAGAAGCCAGGTCGCCCATTTTCAAATCAGGATTAATATATGGCTTTTCTTTCTCCACATAAGCAACCAGTTTCTTATGGAGCTCTTTACATTCTTCTTCAGTCAACCTGTTAGTTTTATACTTTTCTTCGGTTGCAGCGATAGAAGACTCTTCAGAAATCACTTCCGCTTGTTCTATCGTTTGGTCTTTCTGCTGTGTATTCTCTATGGATGCGGAGATTGCCGATGCAGGAGAAGTAAGCAGGCGGCGCATACGATTCCACACATAATATCGTATAAAAGCAATAATGCCTACAACTAATAAAACAGAAAGTGCCCATCCCCACCAAGGTATCATAGGACGCACCGTCACTTGATAAACAGCTTCCGACTGTTCATTTCCCGGAAGGCGCACACGGAACGTATAAGTTCCGGAAGATAATCCATAATAGGAAACCTCATTCTGCGCAGCCAATAGTTTCCAGTCTTTATCCACTCCTTCCAACTGATATTCGTACAATAGAGCAGAAGGCAGACCATAAGCAAAATCCGTAAAGCAGAAAGTCAGATTATTCTGATTATATTTTAAAGACGGGTTGGTAAAAGAAATGCCATTAGCCAATATATCCGTAAACACAATCGGACGGACTTTACCACGCACTTCATCCACCCGCTTCGGATCGACATAAATCAAACCTTTGGTGTTGCCGAACCATAATATTCCTTTTTCATCTTTATAAGCAGCCCCATTCGTAAAAGTGGGTCCCGGTACTCCATCATTGAAAGTGAAGGCATCGTACTCTTCTCCTTCTTCCTTTATTCGTAACAATCCATCATTGCAAGCCACCCACAACCAACCCTGGTTATCTTCCACAATCGACATCAGCGAATTGTCAGGAAGCGTGGAAAAGACGGAACGGTTCCGAAAACGATCCATCGTTAAAGTAGAGGTAAACAGACTTCCCTTTTCACGAATAAAATAAAGGTTGTGTCCTGTATCTTCATAAATGGTACGCACCTTATCCCTATGCACAAATCCTTCAGGGAACACATTCGATCGTAAACTTTGAGAAGCAGGATCATATATACACATACCGGTTTCCGTGGCAATCCATCCTTTGCCGGTAGAGTCAAAACTAACTTCATAAACGTTACCTTCCGGCAATTGGGAATTGGCGCTGGTAAAGTGTTTGATCTGCTTTGCCTGTCTATTATAACAGAACAATCCCTGTGAAGTGCCTATCCAGAGATTTCCTTTCTCATCCGGTCGCACACAAAAGATATGTCCTTTCTGAAACAGCTCTGTATCTCCTCCCCGGGCAAAATATTCAAGAGATAACGTCTCCGGATTCAACACCATCATACCTCCGCCATACGTACCGATATAATATTCGCCTTCATAAAAACAGATTGTCAATATCAAATCCGAAGTCAAAACAGGTTTCACAAAACTCTTTACGACTCCGGTAGCTTCATTTATATAATACAAGCCGTCACGTGAACCGATGACTTTTTCGTGTCCTCTGTTGACAAAAGAACGAATAGAAAGATTGGCAGAGTTAAACAGAGGAGGATAAGCATAAGTTTGGAAAAGACCATTCTGATAAAGTGAGTAATCCAAACCTGCCTGAAAGTGCCCCACCCAAACAGCACCTCTGTCATCCACCAATAGTGAATAAATGGAATTACTGCGAATACCTTCTTTATCACTTACATCGTGACAAAAACGACGTGCCACTTGTTGGGCTTTATGTGAAAGGAAATGAACGCCATTACCATCTGTTGCAATGTATATTGTCTCCTTTCCATCACTGGATATGTCGGAAATGACATCACAGCCTAAAGACACCGTATGCGAAAAGTTCTTTTTGTTTATATCGAAACGAACTACTCCCTGACTCATTGTACCTAAATAAAGGGTTTCTCCAATACGAGTCAGGCAGCGGAAGTAATCGGCCTCGGGAACATTCTCCTGAAAATGCCAGGAATCAATTTTACCATCTTTCAATGAATAAGAGAACAAACCTTGCACTGTAGCCAGCCATAACGCACTTTTATCTTTATTCAGACAGAGATCCATAATTCGATTACAGGCAGCCAGCATATTCCGGTCGGTCAATACTTGGAGCAATTGCCCATCCTTTTGGATGAACAACCCTTTCTCCGTACCGATATAAAGAATATCTCCATCCGGAAGTAAGGTATTTACAGCAAAATCTATCTTTTCGGGAACAATTCTCTCCAACTGGCCGTTTGCACGATTCAGACGCCAAAGTCCGATACCGTTTCCTACCCAAAGCTGATTGTCGGCTGTTTCCGTGATGCAGTTCACCCGTTTCTTCCTTCCGGAATCCACCCCTCGAAATTCATAATGGCGAACTTTCACACCATCAAAACGATCGAGACAATTATCTGTTCCTAGCCAGACAAAACCTTCCGAGTCTTTATAAATGGCGTTCACCAATAGCCCGGACAGTCCATCGGACATGACTACATTACGAAATGTATAATTCTGGGCTTGCAGATTTACACCACAAACCAAGTATATGATTAAAAGAATCAGATATTTAATCGTGTTCTTCACTTACAACCGCTTCCTTTCATATTAAACATGTGACAAACATACATAAAAATCTCCAAAAGAGCACATTCCTTTATACAAAAAAATAGTCCCTTCGTATTTGTTATGTATGGAAAACAAATACGAAGGGGAGAATTTATTTACTCAATGCTATTGAAGATTTTATCTGCCACTGATTCAAATAATAGCCTTAATCTGAATTCTTTTCTACCAATTCAATCATATAGCTATAAGTATATTTCTTGTCAAGCAAGCGATATTCATTGTGCGGATACATTCCCCAACTATTATCGCCGCCTAATCCACGTTGCTTCAAGTCAACGTGCAGAAAGATATTCTTTTGCGGAACAATGTCGATAGTATGCTGCAATTTACGGGTCAGGCCGGGATCAAGGTCTTCCGGTGAAAAATGCAAAGCGGAAAATGAGATAGGTTGCAAGCCTGTAATTCTCACTCCTTGCCCTTCGCTATCCAATAAGGACAGCCAACGAACATCTGTTTTATTTCCTGTTTCCTGCGGACGTATATACCAATAGAACTGATTTTCAACCTTATCCTCATATCGTCCGATGAAGGAACTCGAATAACGGTCGATATAGTTCTCAAAAGGCCCTCTACCGTAATAGACCAAGTTTTCATAAGGTTGATGCAATTCCATACGCATACCAAAACGGGGAAGTTCGGGAAGTTTCGTTCCTGTCAGGTCGATACTGCCTGTCACAACAATAGCACCATTATTACAGATCAAATATTCCATCATATAAGGAACCTGAATATCATTTAATATCCAATCAATCCTGATGGATAATCCTTTTTCATTCTGTTCGTCTATTGTCACTTTCTTCACATAACGGTTAACATGAGCTGTCCGCCAAACACCTGCCAAAGTGGGCATTTTATTCCCAAAATCATTATCAATCGGAGCACGCCAAAAGGCTGGTTCGGGATATTGCCTGATAGGTTGCTCGCCATTTATCATATAATCAAACAAAATTCCCTTTTTCAAATCAATCTTACCTGAAACGGCACCCGATTGAAAAGACAAAATATTATCTTTCGTTTCATAAGATAGTTTTCCCGAACAAGGCGGAAGCGATGTGAAGAAACTACTTTTATTTAATTGCATCTGCTCTCTAGCTACTTCATAACCGGCAGGTACTAAATCGGTAGCAACCCGGGTGTGCGCATAGAGATTAAGAAAATACTCATTTCCGTCTTCCGGAATAACGGGAAGAGATAAACGTATCTCTTTCTCTTCGTGAGGTTTTAAATCGACATTGAAATCCCCTGTAGATATTTTTTCTCCGTTTTTGTATATTTCCCATATAAAAGCATACTCATCCAGATTGGTAAAGTCATAACGGTTTTTAATGGAAATAATTCCTTTCCCCAAGTCTTTTGCGCTAAACTGAATGTACTGATACACTTTCTTCACTTCATACGCTTGTGGTTTGGGAATACCATTGGCAGAAATCAAACCGTCAGTTCCCGTGTTTAGTTCCCCTTTCTTATCTTCCAGCCATTTATAGCTACCCATCTTACCATTATACGTCCAATAAGTACGTCCGTCTCTTGGTTCAGTCTTTACCTTAAATCCCTGATCCATAAAATCCCAGATAAAACCGCCTTGCAAGTTAGGGCTGTCATAAATAATATCCCAAAGATCTTTAAAATTGCCATTACTGTTTCCTTGGGCGTGAGCATACTCACACATGATAAACGGTCGCTGTTTGCCGGACTTCCCGTATTCTGTTATTTTCCACATATTGGGGTACATCGGACAGACAATATCTGTATTCCAATCTTCCCAGGCCTGCTCGAACTGTACAAAACGACCGGGGTCATATTTCTTCAAACGCTTATATTCATCGTGGAACACAATTCCATTACCACATTCGTTTCCTAATGACCATCCGATGATACATGAATGATTTTTATCCCTTTCCACCATTCGGGTGATACGGTCGACGTGGGCTGCAACCCATTCGGGACGATAAGCAGGATGCGGGATGGTATCTTTGAAATAAGGAACCGAACCCATTCCATGAGTTTCAATATTGGCTTCATCCACTACATAGATACCATATTGGTCACACAATTGATAGAATAGCGGATGATTTGGATAATGGCTGGTACGAATGGCATTCATGTTCAGTTGTTTAATCAGTCGCAAATCATTCATTATGATTTCGCGGGTCTGCACATGTCCCAACGTATCATTGTGCTCGTGACGGTTGACACCTTTTATATAGGTGGGTACACCATTTACCAGTAGCCGTGCATTCTTAATCTCAATACGGCGGAATCCGACTTTATGAGCCACTACCGTCTGTTGCTTGTCGCCATCGGCTCGAAGTGTCAGGATACAGTCGTAGAGCGAAGGGTGTTCGGCGCTCCATTTCCGCACATTGCGCACAGTGCCTTCGAAAGCAAGTGTAGTACTTATGTCTGAGATACAATATGCTTTCTGCGCAGATAGGACAGTCTTCCCCTCTGCGTCCTTCAATTCGAGTGTAAGTGTCCCCTTTTGCAGGGTTGCATTGGTATTGAACGAACGCAAGTCTACAGTAGCCCGGAATTGCCCGTGTCGGTAGGTATCGTCCAGTCCTGCATGCAGAAAGAAATCCCAAATGGTCGTTTGGGGATAAGCGGTCAGGAAAACATCGCGTTCGATACCGCTTAGACGCCAAAAATCCTGGTCTTCCATATAGCTGCCATCGTGCCAGCGATACACCTGTACAGCAAGTAAGTTCTCTCCTTTTTTCAAATAGTTTGTCACATTAAATTCTGCCGGAGTCTTGGATGCTTTAGTCATCCCCACCTGCTGCCCGTTCACATAGATACGGGCGTAGCCGCTGATGGAACCGAAGTGCAACAACACTTCACGCCCCTGCCAGTTTTGAGGAACCGTAAATGTGCGCCGGTAAGTCCCCACAGGATTATCAACGTCGATATAAGGTGGATTGGGTGAAAACACATACTGAATGTTGCGGATTATCGGCTCACCGAATCCTTGGATTTCCCAGTTGGAAGGGACAATAATTGTATCCCAATCATTGTCGGATAAATCTGTACGATAAAAATCTTTTATGCTTTCTGCGATAGAGGGAGCATAAACAAATTTCCACGTACCATTCAACGAATATTGCCAAGGCGATTTTTGGGAATTATCGTTCACTGCATCATCTGCGCGCTCGTAGAGGCGGAAGTCAGCGTGTGGTTTCTCTTTGTTCCACTCATATTGGGTGGGATTTTCCCACTCGTTGTTTTGCGCCTTTGTCGTTGGGGACAAACCACAAAAAAGACAGGAAAAGAATAATAAGGTAGAAAATAATCTATTTATCATAAGATAAAGGGTTGTGAGGATTTCCATTGAGTAACGTCAAGGAGTTAAGAAGCCTAACCTCTTAACTCCTTGAAATCAGTAGGAAAATCTCAAAAAGTTATTCTTCAGTATACAATAATGTTCCAAACCCCAAATCACCGGCTTCGGCAGTACCACGCTCGCCATATCCTTCGGGGCGTTCTTTTTCGGCAAAAGCTTGCGAATATGGAGCATTCATACCTTTCACCTTGGCATAATGGTTGTAAAGGAGTTCCCATCCCGGACGGGCACGCCCCTTACCGTCGGCCGACACCTTCTCGTGCCAACCGTATTTGGGGTGATAGTAAGGTTCGAAAGGCATTTCCACATCTTCGGCCGAAGTTAAGTTATACTTAGCCGTATATTCGCAGAGGTCAAGAATGATGTTGTCGTTGTAGGCAAAAAGGTCGATGCCCATGTTATAAGCTGTACGACAGAAGTAAGCGTGCAAGCCTACGTTGAGAGTAGCGTGCCCCTGGTCGCGTCCCATCTCCTGGCTCTGTGCCAAATGTCTGCCTTTCACTTTTCCCGCAGGATCCTCGTGCATACCTTTCACCGACCATTCGATACAGCCCATACCTTTTCCGTGATAGAAAAACTCCAAGGCTTGTTTAATCTTGGCATCGTCATCGTTCAGCACGCCGATAGAAAGAATGGTGAGCATGGCGGGCAAATCCCAACTCATCCAGCCCGAAATGGCTGAAGAATTAAAGTGGTTATCCAAGAAATCATCACAGATGGGATAGAACGTTTTATCCATCCATTTCTTGAAGACTTCAAAATCTTCGGTTTTCCAGCCTTCGTAATCCCGCATCAATTCAGCTGGAGCAGCAAACTGGTATCCGATAAATCCGGCGGCAAGCAGACGATGGCTGTCGTCGGGCCATGTTTTATAATTCACCCCCTTACAAGTCTTAGCCCATCCGTTCAGAATTTTAACAGCTGCCTTAGCATAATCTTCATCTCCCGAAATTTTCCAGCGTACAGCCAACTGATAAGCGGCACCGGCATCGAAAGCGGCCGTATTGAAGTTGCCTCCTTGCGAGTGGCGTACAATTTCTTCTTGCGGGTTTGCGTTGTAGCCCAGTTGGGCAAATCGGCTTTCGCACAATTTTTCCCAACCGCTTATCCAAGGTTCGGCACGTTCGTTCACTTTGCGGCGTGCGCGTTCAAAGTCGGCTTCGGTATTCACCAGGCAAGGATGCTTGATGGTGTACTCATAATTTTCATTGGGGTTGATTTCGCGTTGCCATGGTTCGGGAGTTCTGTTCTCGAACTCAGCACTACAGCTGGTCAGCAACACAAGCGTTACGCTGCCCACGAAGGTATAAATCAGATTTTTCATACATTCAATTTTCATTTTGTTATTCAATCAGTTTCCAGAGAAAGTAGATGCTATTGTTTACCACTTTCGTTCTTTATCAAATCTTTCAGTTCTTGTTCCGATTCGAAAGTCTTTATCCAATCCACATAGATGCTGCCTGTTTCATTGGCTTCATACCAGATTTTCCAAAATTGAAGTTCCACCGTGTCGTACTTCGTCAATGAGGTAGGCATATACTGTTGATTTTTGCCAAGGAATTTCTTCGTGAAGTCGGCGTAGAATACTTTGTATTCACCGCAATCTACCACAGTCATGGCATTTTTTCCTTTATCGGTATCTTCGCCATATTTACCGGCTACGGTAATGCCGCTTCCGCCCCAAATGTCTAGATACCACTCTATACTTGTCGATGCTTCGAACACATTTTCGGGGAATTTCATTTTAAAGGCCAAGATGGGATAGTTGGTTACGTTGAACCCAAAACCGCCGTTGCGACAAATGCGGACAGCTTTGTAAGTCTTATCTTCACCGGGGAAAATACGAAGTACTCCGTCATTCTCCATCCATTCAAATTCCCGGTGGGTAAAGTTTCCGAATGGCTGCCAGATGTTCTCGACAGTAAACTGGTCGTTCATTAAACCTTCGCTCACGTTGACACTCATCGTAGCTTTGACAGGTTTACCGTCACCATAGTCGGCCAAAGCGGTAATCACTGCATTGCCATAAGCCTTCGCCACGAACCGGCCTTTTTCATCAATCTCTACAACATCCGGCTTACTGCTTTCCCATACGATGTACGAAAGCGTAGCATCTATCGGCGTTACATTCATCTGCGGAGTGTAGGTTTCGCCCAAAGCTAGTTTGTCTGCTTCTTTCACAAATTCCATACTTTCGATATAGATAATGGGCTTCACCTTAATTTCAAACTCTTTCGTGAAATGTTTGTCGTCGGTAGCGGTAACTTGGATGCGTGCCTTTCCTTCGGCTATGCCCTTCACCTCGCCTTTTTCATTGACAGTGGCTTTATCGGGAGTAAGGCTTTTCCAAATCAACCCGGGGTAAGTGGGGTCAGCCGGGGAAGTCTGCCAAGTGAGGGGCAAAGTCGAGGTTACAAACACTTCGAGGTCTTCGTTAGTGAGATTGATATCAGTGATGTGAATAATTTCGTTTACTACCTTCACATTAATGGTCGAAGTGGCAGAATAGCCCACAGCCGGCTTGGCCGAAATTACCGTGCTACCTGCCTTCACTGCCGTGATGCGTCCTTCGGCATCTACGGTAGCCACATCGGGCACAGTCGATTTCCATACCACCTCTTTATTGAAAGCCTCATCAGGGCCTACGGTATATTTTATCAAAGTGTCAGTGCCTATCAGCAGAGGCAGTTCGGGGGTCACTTCAAGGTTGATTTCCTTAACGAGCACTCTCTCTTCTAAAACAGGGGATACATCGTCATCGTTGCACGAAACGGTCATCATTAAGCCAGCCGTCATCAGTGCTGCAAACGCACCCTTTTGAAGTATATTTTTGTATGTCATAATTCGATTACTTTATAAATGAACAATGAATGGATTATTGGTTCCAACCCGGATTTTGTTTCAAGTTGGAGTTCAGTTTGAGCTGGTCGGTGGGCAGTGGCAATAAGTAATGCTTTTCGTGCCAGTTGCGTCCTTTCTCGTGGATAATGCAACCTTCGCCATCTTTGTCCTTAAAGGAAGCATCAGGCCATCTGTTTTCAAAATCGGTACCTTTCCACTTCACACCGGTGAGGTTCATCGGCATTTCATCTTCGGCCGTTTTCCAACGCTTCAGATCATCAATGCGGAAGTTCTCATCGAAAAATTCGATGGTACGTTCACGACGAATCTCTGTGCGCATATCCAAATTATTTGCCGTAACAAAGTCGTTAGTCAAGTCAGGCATTTCGGGGTTGATGCGTTTGCGTGTCAAGTTCAAACTGATAGCTAAGTCTTCATCCGATATTTGTCCATCGCGTTCAAACACGGCTTCGGCATAGTTCAGCAGTACCTCGGCATAGCGGATGATGGGGAAGTCATAGGCTTCCATACCGGTAGGCACTCCGTCGCGTTCGCTACACCACTTGTGGGGAAAGTAGCCTGTACCCGTTTGAGGCATGAAGTTCCTATGCGAGGCATTGGCTATTTCGGCAGCATTGCCGCTCCAATCGATGCGTCCGCCGTTTGTACCCCAGTAAGTTTGTCCGGGCACCATAAGTTGATTGTTCATGCGGTTGTCGCGATTTTTATATTCATCATCCACTTTCGTGTAATTCCACGTTTGGGGATTGATGGGCAACCCATTGCTTTGCAGATACATATTAGCCATTTTTCGAGTAACGTACAAGGCATTGCCCAAACGCCCTTGTGTGATGTTGAAGCCGATAGAATTGATTACAGGGTCGTGGCGGCGGGTAAAGATATATTCTTTATTACCTGTTTTATTGATACTGGCAGGATTCGACTTTTCATTCTCCAAGATAAAGAGATATTTGTAGGCTTCCGTACCCAATTCTTGAGGAGCGAAAAGTTCGAATGCTCCGCCCGCCATTACATCATGAGCCGCCTGTGCTGCGGTATTGAGCAAATCTTTTGTACGTTCGGTATTTTGACCGCCATTATGGAATTTCTCCCATGTACCTTCATAGAGGGCTACACGCGAAAGAAATGCCAAAGCGGCTTCGCTGGAGAGGCGGCCTTCATCGCTGCTGCTGATAGCCTTATCGACGGGTAATAGTTTAGCGGCTTCTTTCAAGTCGTCAATGATGAAGTCAGCTACCTCGGTACGCGGATTACGGGCCTTCTGCATCTCAGGCGAGTCGATGTCGAGTGGCGTGCGGGTAATGATAAGGTCACCATAAGCCTGCAACAACTCAAAGTAACAATAAGCACGGAAGAAACGGGCTTCCCCCACCGAAATGGCGATGTCGGCTTGTTGTTCATACGCATCGGCTTGTTGCAATAAAGTATTGGTTTGACGAATACGATTGTAATTGTCGGTATAATGCTTGTCAGATGACGGAATACTGTTTGTTCCGTTGCTATAGATGTTCACCGTGCTACCGGCAAACAAGTCCGAGCGAATATCAGCGTGCTGACTGTCGTCGAGCCATCGAAAGTCGGCCGACCAGCCGTAGAACTGGGTGGCAAAAAGTTTGAAGTGTTCGGGCGACTTCCAATAGTTGGTATCCGCCAATTGCGTCTTGGGCTCAAGGTCTAAACACGACTGCATGGTCATGGCGCAAATGATTCCTAAAATATATGCTATTTTTTTCATTGTTATCTTCAATATTAAGAATAAAAATTAGAATGTGGCATTCACACCGAAAGTCACGGTGCGGTTAAACGGATAGCGTTGCTTGTTTTCCACTTTGCGGGTGGCTTCGGGATCCCAACCATCGGTGATATATGATTTTTCCCACAAGTCGGCGCCCGATACATAAATACGCAGGTTGCTGATGAAACCGCTCTTATTCATCCATGCCTTTGGCAATGTATAACCTAGTACAATCTCTTTGAGACGCAGGTAAGCTCCGTTATCGGCCGACCAGGTAGAGGGAATGTAGTTATAGTTATTGATGTCATTACTGTTTGAATAAGTAGGAAAATGGTTGTTAGGAGTTTCAGGACTCCATACATTACCTACCGACTGGTTGGTAGTGTTCAGCCAAATAGCTTTGAAAGGCACTTTCCAAGAGTCAATTTCACGATAGATGGTACGCTTGCCCACACCTTGGAACACGGTATTGAAATCGAATCCTTTCCACTCGCATCCGAAATTAAACGAGAACGAATATTTGGGGTCGTCAGAACCGAGAAATACAAGGTCGTCTTGTGTCAGTTTACCATCTTTGTTCACATCTTCATACATGTGGTCGCCCAAACGCAAGTTGGCAGGCAGGGCGATAGAGTTGCTGCCCACATATTTGTCCACGTAATAGTCCAGTTGGTCTTGGTTTTGTACCTTGCCCACATAACGGTAACCAAATACCGAGTTGAGTGGGTAGCCATTCACGGCTTCGTTATAACCTGCACTCACCACGATGTTACCTCCATCGACTAGTTTGTTGGTCATATAGGTTAACGTACCGCCAACGTGGTAGTTGAAACTGCCTATCTTGTCACGCCAAGTCAAGCTGGCATCGTAACCATTGGCTTCAAACTTACCGCTATTAGTACTTGGAGCAGTTCCACCCAATACACCGGGGTGCAGACGCGAAACCAGCATATTGTCGTTTTTCTTTTTAAAGACCTCGAACGTACCCGTAAGGCGATTGTTGAGGAATCCAAAGTCAATCCCCAAGTTATAGTTGTAGATACGTTCCCAAGTACGCACGGTGCTCACCAGTCCGGCAGATTCCACATAGGTTCCTTTCGAGTTGCCCAACAAAGCGCCGCTGTTCGATTTGTAGTTGTAAAGTTGGATGCCGTCATAGCGTCCGATACCATTTTGGTTACCTACCTCACCATATGAGGCACGTAATTTCAGTTCATTCACATAGTCACGCAAGTTCTCCATGAATTTTTCTTCAGTAATACGCCATCCGGCTGATGCGCCCCAGAAGAAGTTCCAGCGATTCTTGGGCAAGAATTTCGAAGAGCCGTCGTAGCGAGCATTCACTTCGACCATATATCTCGACTTGTAGTTATAATTCAAGCGACCGAAATAAGAGAGAATGGCTTCCTCCCAACGGTCTACTTTGTCTATGTAGATTTGTCCTTTACCGTTAAGCGATTCGATTGCCGCTTCCACGTCCATTGCTTTGGTGCCGCTATAATCGTAAGCGGCATAGTCGTATTGCACACCTCCCATAAGCGATATGTCATGAACCTCATCAAATAATTTCTTATAAGTGAGGAAAGCTGATGCCGTGTAATTGTCGGTACGCGCAGAACTTTTAGTATACGATGATTTTTCTTTTGCGGGATAGGGAGAGTTCTCATTCAGAATCGGAGTGCCGTCGTATTGATACCAATCAATCGAAAGATATTGTTCGTCACGGGCCGCATTGTTCGTTGAGTATCCCAAAGTTCCCTGAAAATCAAGACCATCCAAAATGTTCACTTTCAAAATTTCGTTCACATTCATAGTGGTCACCACAAGTTTGTTGTCACCACCCAATTCGGCCGACCAGTTGGGAGTATGAATGCCTCCCCACGCATACGGTTTGCCATCAATGGTCGAAACCGGTAGCCCTGGCTGCGGTATGCTACTACCTAATATACTACCAATCTGTGTAGGAGCCACCTGATGCTGACGACTGGCTGACATGTTGGTTTCCAGGCTGATACGGTTGTTTATCTTGAAACTGTTGAATAAACGTACGTTATAGCGTTCGTTCGAGTTGTTCCCCCATTGCAGCGTCCCTTGGTCGTTCAAATAACCCAATGAAAGTCGGTAGGTCGATTTTTCCGAACCTCCGCTTACGCTGAGGTTATGCTGGGTAGAAGTGGCATTTCCCCACAGCACATCAGTCCAGTTCATATCGTGAAACACAAAGTCGGCCACACCGCGGAATCCTCCCGGGATAGGATCTTCATCGGGGTTGTTTCCACCATGCAGATTAATCCAACTCCCCTTCATGGCTTTAGCCAAACGGGCATAGCGCACCCAGTTGTCGTCTTCGCCATAGCCGTCATTCAAACGTGCTTGAAGCACACCGTCCGTCCATTCGTCCATGCTCATCATGCGGGGCTGCAAACCCACAATTTTATGTAACCGAACCGCTATATTCCACTCTGGTTTTGCCGGCATCGGGACGTTTGGTAGTTACCAAAATCACACCACCCGCTGCTTTTGCGCCATAAATAGCAGCCGAAGCATCTTTCAGGAAGTTAATGGTTTCGATGTCGTCGGCATTGAGTTGAGCCATCTCGCTGACACCACTGGCTGGTACACCGTCAATAATCAAAAGAGGTTCTACCTTGTTCTTTGAGACAGAGCCACGGATTGAGACACCCCATCCTTCTTCGCCGGGAGCAGCCGACGAGCGGGTGATGCGTAAGCCCGGAACCTGACCTTGCATAGCCGAGAGCGGATTGGCCACTGTACCTTTGTCCTTAAAAAGTTTTTGGTCGACCACTGTTACCGAGCCTGTCAACGATTCTTTTTTCTGAGTACCATAACCTACCACAACAACTTCATCCAGCACCTCTGTATCTTCGTGCATGATAATTTTAGCCAGATTCGTCCCTTTTACAGAAACTTCCAACGTCTTATAACCAATAAAAGAAATCACTAACGTACCACCTGATACATTATTCAAAGTAAAGTTTCCATTCATATCCGTTATCGTACCATTGGTAGTGCCTTTCACTTTGACATTGGCACCAATAACAGGTTCGCCATAGGAATCCACGATTTTACCTTTGATTGCCCCAGTCTGCGAAACAGCCTGCACTTCTCCCACATTGGCAAATACCACCTGCGGAGCACCTGTTACAAGGGCAGAGGCCATCACCGTAGAGAATAGAAATCTTCTCGATGAGAATCTGAAGAGATTTTTTTTCATATACATAAAATTTAAAACTAACATTTATACTATTTATTCTAATATTAGATACACTGTTGGATATACTCACGGATTTCTTTCCGACTGATAAATAAGTGGTTTTCCACCGTACGGGAAGAAATTCCCAATTGGGCGGCAATATCAGCCGAGGATTTATTTTCGAAACGACTCATGATATAAATCTTCCGACGTTGTTCAGGAAGCTGATTGGCTCTCTCCCATTCGCATGTCAATAGATTATTGGCAATAATCTGGCTCTCCACTTCATTGGTACAAGTAGGAATCCGGTCGAAAAGATAGGAAGTTACTTCTTGAGCTTTGTAAAAACGACGCAAATAGTCCGTTACCAGATTCCGGCAAATCGCGAATATAAAATGTTTCACTGTTTCCGGACACAATATCTGCTTATAGTCCATCAAACGCAAAAAGACATCTTGTGACAGGTCTTTTGCTTCTTCGTCCTTACCTATTTTATAATAGATATAAAGATAAACGGAATGATGATAACTCTTATAAGAGTCAGCAACCAGTTGAGTGGATTTCATGTTTATATTTTCCATTGCTTAGATTTTTGTTTATCATTACGCTGGCAAATATAAATGGTAAATACGGAAAAGAAACAATAAAAAAGGGCGGATAGATTTCATCCTATTGGAAGGGAAACAGAAGTCATATTATCTACTGATAATCAACTAATTAAACAATAGCAAGCTAGAGTCTCAAATTATTATATGAGACTCCGGCAATCAATCTTCATTAGTTCGTCCTATACTTTGGACGTATTCGTTCGGGGTTATTCCGGTCGTCTTTTTAAAATAACGGAAAAAGGAAGTACGAGAACTAAAACCACACAGTTCAGCTAAAGCACTTAAGGTATATTTTGAATATTCATCCTCATTAAGCAATCGTTTAAACTCAGCTATGCGGTAATCATTCAGATAATCATAATAATTCTTGTTCAAGAACTGATTAAACACGTAGGACAATGTATATGGAGAGACGTTCAGCACTGACGCCAAATCCGCAATCTTTAAATCAGGGTTAACATACAGTCTTTTTTCCTGCATCAGCATGTCCAGTTCGTTTGCCAGCCGATGACATTCTTCCATACTCACATTGCTCTTTCTGTATTTTTCTTCAACTACCGGTTTCCCGGTTTCTATGGCGTCCACCGCAAGAGCCGGAGAGTTCTTTTTTCTCCGGTAATAAGCATAGCTTAAGCATATTATTGCAATCAATAATAGAATTGTTCCCCATAAGGTCGCGTTAAAAGAGGAAGCAATAGTCACTGATAAACAGATTTCCGAACCGGGCTCACCAATCCGACGGATTTTGAATTGATATTTCCCGGAAGACAAGTCATAATAGGTCAGTTCGGATTTACCACCCAACAACTGCCAATCATCATCCATCCCTTCCATTTTATATTCATAAGACATATATGCAGGATCGGAATAGGTAAATCCGGAGAAACAGATAGTCAGATTCTTGTGCGACGATTCCAAAGAGACTTTATAGAGATGCTGTTCTCTCTGTATAGCAGGATGATAAGGTTCTTTACCATTCACATATACATCTGTAATAGCCAGGGGATAACTGTTTTCTTCATTTATATCACGTAAATCCCTGGTCAAATAAATCAATCCTTTGGAATTGCCAAACCAGATTGTTCCCGAAGCATCTATAACAGGGCAACAGGTAATAAAAACAGAACTCGGTAATCCATCCACAAAAGTATAAGGAACAATTGTACTTTTTTTATCATAACGGTACAGGCCCAGATTCGTACCAATCCACAGCCACCCTTCACGGTCTTCGATCATAAACATGGCATCTTTCCCTTCCAAAAGAGTGCCCGGCTGGAATCTTCGGAAATGAGTCATTGACAAATCGGAAATAAAAATAGGGCCTTTATCCGGAAGGAAATAGAGCTCGTGGGAAGAATCTTCATATACTGTCCTGATTTTCTCTTTATGTATAAAGCCTTCGGGGAATATATCTGATTTGATACTACGAGTGGAAGGATCCCAAATACATAAACCGGTAGCCGTACAAATCCAGCCCTTTCCTGTAGAATCAAAGCATATATCAAGCACATTCCCTTCCGGAAGTTTGGAGTTCGAACTGGTATAGTGATTGAGTTGTTCGCCATCTTTATACTGATACAAGCCCATTGAAGTGGCAATCCACAGACAACCGTCATTGTCCGACTTGATGCAGAAAACATGCCCTTTCACAAAAGGAGTCTCCGAAGGTTCAAAATCATGGATAGTTAATGTAGAAGAATCCAGTATATACATGCCACCACCATACGTACCGATATAATACTTTCCTTGAAACGGGTAAATGCACATTATCATATTAGAGCGTAATTGGGGTGACTTGAAACTCCTAAAACGCCGTTTCGTCTCATCAACATAGAAGAGGCCATTGCGGGAACCTATCAATCTTTCATTCTCATTGATAGCTATAGCCCGTACCGGTATGTCTTTTGAATCAAAATAAGGAGAATAAGAATAGGTAGAGAAAAGCCCGCTCTGATACAGTGTATAATCAAGTCCCAACTGATAGAATCCAACCCATATCAATCCTTCCCTGTCCACCAGCAATGAATAGACAGAGTTAGAGCGGATTCCGCCATTAGTACCGGGTTCATAGCGGAAAGATTTCATAACCTTATTTTCCTTGACAGATACAAAATGTACTCCATTTCCGTCTGTTCCAACATAAAGTATATCTTTTCCGTCACCCGACAAAGAAGAAATTACATTGCATCCCAAATCAATCCAATTATCCCTGAACTTCCCTGTCGGTATATCGTAAACAACCACTCCATGTTCCATTGTCCCTAAATAGAGCCTGGAACCAATTCGTGCCATTTTTCGATAAGTATAATCCTGGCTATCATTGTCACCGCATGGACATAAAGTTATTTTTCGGGTAGACAGATTCATTGAATATAGTTTGGAGCGGGTCAGAATCCATAATGTATCTTTTTCTCCCATATTCAAATCGACTATGAAATTATCCGATGACCACATATCCGCATTGATAGTAATCTGCTCCAATTCATTATTTTTGCAGACAAACAATCCTTTTTCGCTGCCAATATATAAGGTTCCCTGCGCATCGGTCAATAAAGAACGAACTCCGAATTTTATCACTTCAGCAACAAACGGTTCTAATTTACCGGATTCTTTATTTATCCGCCAAAGGCCCATATCGTTTCCCACCCAAATCCGGTTGCCTTGCGTTTCTGCAATCACATTCACCCATTTCAGTTTCTCATCATCTCCGAATATCGGATAATGCTTGAAACGGAAGCCATCAAAACATTCAACTGACGTAGCTGTTCCAATCCAAAGATAACCTACGGAGTCTTTATACAAGGCACTGACCGTTAAATCAGATAATCCATTTGTTTCTGACAGACCACGAAAGGAATAAGAAATCGGATAGGCAGACAGAGAAAGAGAAATAAATATAAGGCTTGTTATATGTCGTATCAGATTATTCATAGGATTTATATTTGATGAAACAATGCAAACCTACATAAAATATCCCGAATTTTATGTAGGTTTATACAAAAACAAAACACACTCCTCAATAAAAATGAGTGTTAATCTACCAGCTTTATACTCAATTGGGATTGTTTATACACAACAGGAATTCTCTTATTATTAACCTCTACTCTTACAGGCTTCTTCTTACTCCTGAAACTGGCATTTATCTTCGGCTGTCCGTCTATCCAAAGATTGAGTTTCTTATCTTCTTCCTTTTGAATGACAAACAACTTAGCCAAAGAAGAAAAATAGGTTTCCTTATCGCGCCTTAATGCACTGCCATGACAGATAAAGAAATCTTTGGCGTCTTTGGCTTCCGTTCCTTCGGGATAAGAAACTGCAAACATATAGGCATCTGTCATCCAGCCGTCCGGCATAATCCATGAGTTGCTGTGCATCAGTCTGCCATCTGCCAACTGGTTAATATACAAGTCAGTCACTTTACCTTTGTGACGGATACGAAGTCCAATCCAATCTTGTCCTTCCCGCCGTTCCATTTGTGGCAAGTCTTTTTCATTGGGAGTCTCCTTTAATATAATAGCTGTCAGCCCTTTTACACGATTGACTTCTGCCGGCAAATGGAATGAATAATAGGTTTCAGTACCTTTCAAATCTTCAGTTGGAGCCTGTATTTCTTCCCAATACAAATCCTCCGGATAGTCGTGTACAAAATCAGACTTAGCAAGCAAACGGGGATAAAGAGGACGAATCACAACGGAAGAATTACCATTCGTCACATTCACGTCAACTCCCGACTTCTTATAAGTCCCGTTGGTATGCCACAGCCATTCAAAACAGCCGACCTTATGCGTCTTTAAATCATCAATCATATAAATCACATTATCCATCCAAAGGAAATGGCGGAAATTACGACTGAAATTATTAGATACAGGACCTGTTCCATTAGCCAGGACATATTTCACATTTCCCGCATCCAAAAGATGATGTAAATATCCTCTCAAAGTAGAACCGCTGTACTGCTGCTCACGGGGTTGTCCCTCGCCATTGAACAGTACTACATTATGCGCCTGGCTTTGAAAGAAATAATTCCGATAAGCAGGATTAGGATACCAACAGTTTCCCCCGTCTTTAATAATATCTACCCCTTTATGAAAGACAATAAATGAATTGGCATCTGCGTGAGAATGATTCCATGTATGACCGCTTTTTACAGCCAGCATCGTAGCATCCTTTTCCCACGAATCACGCATCGTAGCCCAACCAAAATCGGCAAATAATTGAGAAGTCGGCAGTTGAGGGACAGCGGGCGCCTTACTCAAATCAGGAGTGTAAAGGAAGCCCATGGGACGATTCAGGAAAAAGCCATCACGATGTTGTCCTTGTTCCACCTGGGCTATATACCACAAAATAGTTGGATCTTTCACCCCCAATGCATACAATAACATCATGCTGGATTCTGCCGATACATTTTTATGGCTATCTCCAAAATTCAAACTATGCAGCATACCTGTACGCGGATAGCAGACTTGTGAGAAGTAACTCGGCAATTTTGCCAATTGAGGAATATCACCCGGATTCTGTCCGGGATGAGTATTTATCCAAGCGATCCTAAACAACAAAGCTTCCTGAATACCAAAGTTGGCGTAATTCAGACTTTCATACATTCCACCAGCCTCATCAAAACTCTTTGCTTTCTGTTGCAATACATCACCGGCAAAATCAAACCATTCAGGAAGTGATTCGTGAAGTTGCTCCACCCATTCTTTTACTTCGGGAAGTTCATTTTGAAGACTCAAAGCCAATATTCCACCCTGACAAACACAGGAGGTCCACCAGTTATGTCCCATCGAATTCAATGAGTGAATACGGGTCGGCTCCAACAACCAGTCTCCCAATGCCGGTTCCACGGCTAACCGTTTCAATCCTTCGGCTATCTTTTTTCTTTCTGAAGAAGACATGACATTGTATGCAGCATCATACCCCACTGCGGAAAGAAAACTCTTATGAGCCATACCCAGTTGTGAACGCCATGCAGGAATACGTGCCATCATTTCCACATCTCCCCATGATTCGGCTTCCACAGCTTTCAGGAGGATTTCTTTGATTGCGTCTGCATACTCCTTATTATCAGTCATCAAATAAGCTAACGACAAATAGTCTAATCGATTAAAATCTTTCTTTTGCAAAGCTTCATCGGCTGTTTTCTTAATATCTCCCCATGCTTCCTGCAATTTAGGTTCATGCTGCATACGCTGTTTCACTTGCTGTATGCGTTGTGGAGTATACAGTAATGAAGGATGATTTATTTTTTGTGCTTGTATATATAATGAAGAAACACAAAAAAAACAGATAACAGCAATAATAGTTTGTTTCATGGTACTTAGTCTATTCTATATATAATCAGTTACAATATTATTCTTTATTGAACGTTTTTCAAAAATTCTTCCAATGCTGCATTAAATTCTTCCGGGCGTTCCATATTCAGCATGTGTCCGCAATCGTCAATTACTTTCAGTTTTCCATTGGGAAGATATTGTAAAATGGGAGGTTCTTTTGAGAATCGGTTGCCGGAAGAATGACCTTCAACAATTAAAGCAGGTACATCGGGATGATTCTTTTTCAATTTCTCGATGGCATCCAAACCAGCTACCACCCGTACTTCTTTGTGTAAAGGTTGCCACGCATCCCACTCATCGATCATTTGCCATAGAGACTCACGCATTCGTTCCCGCTGACTTCCTCCTGACTTCATCAATCCTTCAAACCACTCTTTCTTCATCACATCTACCCCTTTCTCTTTCAAAGCAGCAATCTCCTTATCACGTACTCTTGCTTCTTCCGGAGTCATCGGTTCACTGGGACCTTTCGATTTCCGAATGTTTCCACTGGCTAAAAAAGCAGATAACATTCGGTCAGGGAAATACGCCAACATATCAGCAGTAATAAACCCACCTAAAGAAAGTCCGACGATATGCGCTTTCTTGATGTGCAAAGAATCCATCAAAGTAACTAAATCTCCAGCGTGTGTGAATTGATAGTCTTCCGTTTGTGAAGACGAAATGCCATATCCTCTCAAATCATAGCGGATCACACGATATTTTTTTGCCAGTACGGAAAATTGTTCATCCCACATACGATGATCCAAAGAATGACCATGAACAAAGATGACGGGAGCACCTGTGCCGGCTTCCTCATAGTAAAGAGAACCGTTGCCCACTTCAACGCGGCCTTGTTTCACAACCAACGGATGTCCCTTTACAATCTCTGAAACAGTTCTCGAAATTACAGGACTACCATAAAAAGACGAGAAACCATCTTCTTTACTGGAAGCACCGACTACATGAGCAATAAAGAAGCCATAAACATTCTCCCGTTTATTGATCCACGGGTAAGCGCCAGCCCATCCTGGTGAACTAATCTGATAAGCTTCACCTGTCTTCTTATCGATTAATTCACGCCATTCTCCCAATCCGTAGATTCCATTGTGGGATTGTCCTAGCCCTTTCGCTACATAATTATCCGAGTTATTCGAAGGGATTATTGCGTCTTTCACTTGGTCGGCCTGCATTTCCTTTACAGTTTTTGCTGATATAATCCGCTTATCGTTATACATTCCATCATGATAAATCATAGATAGGAAATGAATATAATCGTTCAAGGTGGTACACAGACCACCACCTAACATCGGGGCATGTCCGCCATCTGTATTTATCGGAGTAAAATGAGAATTTTTCATTTCCAATGGTTGCGCCAATAGTTCTTGAAAGAGAGTTTCAAACTCCTTCCCCATTGCCACTTCCGCCATTCTTCCGGCAATCTGCATGGCAAGCCCTCCATACTGGAACCGGCTTCCCGAAGTAAAAACCGTATCTAACGGCAATATTTCAATAATGGCAGAATCCAAATGATTGTAATTATCTACACGCGGTTCAGGAAGATAGGGACGCACTCCGGAAGTATGAGATAACAGTTGTCGTAAAAGGATTTTTCCTTTGGCATCTCCCTTAAATTCCGGCAACCACTTTTCCACAGGGTCATCCCAGTCCAAACTGGTACTGTCCACTACCGCTCCGATAACAGCAGCCGCCACCCATTTTCCGGCAGAGGCTACGTATACTTTTGTATCAGGAGTATAGCTACCATAGTTCTTCTGAAAAATGACAGAATCATTCTTTACTACACAGATAGAAGCACCTGGATAGTACTCTTTACTCACCCAGCCTTGAATAACAGAATCTAATGAAGAGAAGTTATAACGACTCCCTTGTACGGATGATACATTGCAGGAACCTGCAATAAAACAGATACTTATAAAAATTACGATTAATAATCTTCCCTTCATTTTCGTTATCTATTAAATTCGTATTAAACACAAATTACACGAACTACGCTATTGTTTGATGCAATTATAATTATAAAACCGCGTAATTCGTGTAATTCGTTCTTAAATTTTTCTATTTCGACTGCAAATCCCAATATACCACATAACGCTGATGATGCAAATCATAAAGCGGACGAATCACATCTCCTTGTTCTGTTATAAATTTCAGTTCTTTTCCTGTACGCTGCAAAGTACGTTCCGGATGTTTCATATCTACTTTCAATGAGGTACGCAAATCGGCAGGCACATGGAAATTATAAGTATAATAATCATTATAAAGAGCTGGATTAGAGAAAGGTGCGGGAGCCTGCATACCTTCCGTACCCCGTTCTCCGGCAAGCACTAACGGGCCATACAATAAAGCCACTTTATTCGGATTATCGGGAGTGGCTTCCAATTCAATCTGCATCGGGTAAGTAGCCGAGATACGGTCATTATCTTTCCAGTCACGAGTGATAGCGATGTAAGAACCCGGCTTTTGTTTTACTGCTACTTTTTTACCGTTCACAAGAACTTCCGCTTTTTTACTCCATGAAGGATATCTTAGATAAACAGTAGTGCGAACCGGTTTCTCGACACGAATAGTAAACCGGGTCGTTTCCTCTTTCGGAAATTCCGTTTCCTGGAGAAGGGTTAATCCTTTTTCTTTCCAGGTGACTTGGGAAGGAATAAACAGATTTACATAGATTCCCTCGTTGTTGTGGTAGTAGATAGCTTCTCCGTATTTAGCATGATTTTCGAATCCGCTGCCGACACAACACCAGAAAGAGTTCTCTTTGGTACTATACAGTTTATGTGAACCCGAAAGTAAGGGTAAGAAATAAGTGACCATTCCCGTTTCCGGGTCTTGCTGTCCCAGGATATGATTATATAGTGCCCTTTCATAATAATCGGCAATAGATGAATCGCCCGTCCAACAGAAAAGATGACGACTAAGCTTCAACATATTATAAGTACAGCAGGTTTCTCCGGTATAGCCGGTCAAGTGTTTAGAAAATTTCTTCGGGTCGAAAAAATGCTCCTTATCACTACTACATCCCGGAGCAAAAGTATGGTGGTCAACCATGGTATGCCAGAAGAATTCCGAGAGCTTTTTGCTGGTCTCATTCTCTGTCAGTTCATAGTTACGTGCTTCGGCTATGACTTTCGGGATAAACGTATTCGTATGTTTGGTTCCCAAATCGTCCCGAAGTTCTTTCAACGGGTCAATTACATCATTATGGTAGAAATATTCGGCCAACCAACGGTAACGTTCATCTCCTGTGATAGCATACAAATTGTAGAATGATTCGTTGACACCTCCAAACTCATTGCGTATCATGAGTTTGCGGGTTTCTTCACTAAGTGGTTTCAGTTTGTTATAAGCCCAGTCGCCCATTTTGGTCACTGTTTTCAAAGCCTGCTGATTATCCGCATACAGATATTGGTCTATCAGACCGGAATAAAGCTTATGCAAGGTGTACCAAGGTGCCCAAACACTCTTTCCCCGGATATTACGGTTTATCAGTTCTTCGGGAAAAGCACTTAAATATCCGCCTTTCAAAGCGTTCTGAACTTCGGTCAGCCCGTTGACAAGGCTATCCCCTTTCAGCTTGAAAATCTCACTTCCGGTAGCGGCATACATCAAAGCGTAAGCCGAAAGCAGATGTCCGGTAGTATGTCCGCGAAGTTCACAGTCCAAAGATTCCCAGCCACCAAGTTTTTTCACTGTCATATAACCGCCTTCACGACCAGCAAAGACTCCGGCATTTGTCCGGAAACTATGTAATAGGCGACTTACGTCGATAGAGGTCATCCATGCGGAATCCCGCAACATATTGTCACGAAAACGACTCGGTAATAAACGGACGTCCTTCAAATCAAAACTTTCTACCCGAACAGGAGCCACTGTCTCTTTTTTCATTTTCCCCTGGTGCTGTCCGGGGTATACAGATTGAGCCGACGATATAGCCGATACTGCCAATAATGCGATTACAACTAAAGATTTCTTATTCATAATCATTTTTAATATCCTTATATTTATAGGATACGAATAAGTTCAGCCTAACACTCAATGCAAAAATACGAATTCCAACTTATAGTTCCATAATCTTTCATTTATCAATTGCCGATTGATAAATGAAAAAACTCCGTTCTACCGGTTCGGCAGTCTGTACTTCTCCTGCCAATCCATATTGCCATGCCACCACAGTCACTTTCAACGGGAACTTACTGCGTGGGGGAATTCGAGTAAATACCAACTTGTTTCCCTCTATTTCTGCCGGTCCTTCTTTCACGTAGTAATATACGGGTAGCCCGCAATCGGAAGTTGCATGTAAAGAGATAGTTTCCGTGCCTTTCTTCACATCGTCAAGGCCCGGAAAAAGAATATGCTGGCGTTTACCTTCCGTATTGCGATAGGGAATCCGGAAACTAAGTTCCTGAACTGTGCTTTTATAGTGCTTGTCACCGTCATTACCGGCTAGAAGGCAAATATCTCCCGTACGACGCTTATTGTACATCCCCATACGGTAGAAACGGACAGTAAAGGTTGTGTCGTTCACTTTCTGAACCGGGCCACAGATACGGGTTATTTCAGGAGAAGTGAGCGAATGTTCGTCAGAAATTGCAGTATGCAAGCTATCCGTATATACAGCTTTCAGATGAAAAGTCAATCCGTCTTTTTCCGGCAGGAAACGGGCGGCAACTTTCACATGGGATTTGGGATTATATGTGAGTAATTGCCCCTTTTGTACGAAACCTAAGTATTGTGGTTTCTTCCCTCTTTCCCGGCGATAGCGTTCTTCCGTCATTTCAGCCATTTCCTTATCGAAATACCAGAATGCATCGTGCGAGTCTCCTTTATACTCTTTATAAGGAGCAGCTTTTGCACGTTTCTTCTGATTCGGATGCCACCTTTCGGCAAGCCAGCCATTCTGCGGATTCAGCTTCTTCAATTCCACAGGCTTATCCAAATCATACGTTGCGGGCATACGATATTCCAGTGCTTTCTTTAAGAACAACGCAATATAACCAGCGGTGCGGTCGGCTATATCGAAATGTCCTCGTCCTGTGTCGCAAAGGAAAGAGACGCAACTTTTAGGATACATCATACGGAATGCCAAAGCCGGATTTACACGGTCTTCCCACCATTCGTATTCGCCTTCAATCATCAATCCAGGGATGCCGTCAATCGTACGTTTCCCCCACTCCATATTGTCACGACCATATCCGGTAAGGTTAGTGCGCGGCGCATCTCCATGTAAAGAGATAATGGCTAATGTGCGGTCGGGATTCCATGCTGCGAAGTTCCACGGATAGGTAGCCATTGCCGAATGTCCTAAAGGGACAATAGGCGCATATTTCAATTCACTATAGCCGCTGACATTCGCAAAATCCTCCATCATCTTTTCAAAGGCTTCCTGACATCCGGTAGTTATATCCCATCTTTGATCCCATCCAGGGGTAATCCATATCAGTGCTATACCCGTTTCTGATAATCTTTCACGAAATAGAGAATTTTCAAACAAAGTCTCCTCTGTCATATTATGATTGCCTATTATCACAGCTTTCACTTGAGTACAATCGGAAGGTATCCACAAGAATGCTTGCGGATGATCGTTCGTTTCGTTGGAAATAATACCTGGCAGCTGTACAGACCACTGCCATTCGGCTGCCATATTGCTGGGTAACAGAATAACGGACATTATTCCAAACACCAAAAATCGAAGTAGTTTCATGTTTAATTCATTTATCATTGTTTTATATAATACGTAGCAGGAAGAAAGTATACTCAACCGAAAAATACAAAAAACTATTATTATAGGAAGCCTTTCACTGACTATTCCATAAAAACGTTGTATCTTTATTCTCAATTTAAGAAAGGAGTGATATGGATTTACGTACAGCAAATGTAACAAGATATATTCTTCCCTTGCGGGAAGGAGGGTCATTGCCGGCTTTGGCTGAAGCGGATGATGAATTTAAATATGTCGTAAAATTCAGAGGAGCAGGACATGGGACTAAAGCCCTTATTGCCGAATTGATAGGGGGAGAAATAGCCCGTACACTGGGATTCAGAGTTCCGGAGATTATATTTTTGAATCTGGATGAGGCTTTCGGGCGGACAGAAGCGGATGAAGAAATACAGGATTTACTGCAATGGAGCCGTGGGTTGAACATGGGTCTGCATTTCCTGTCCGGTTCATTGACGTTCGACCCTGTTGTGCATAAGGTGGACGGTAAAACTGCTTCGCAAATTGTATGGCTGGATGCGTTATTGACCAATGTAGACCGTACAATCAAGAATACGAATATGCTGATGTGGCATAAAGAATTGTGGTTAATCGATCATGGAGCTTCCCTTTATTTCCATCATTCGTGGACGAATTGGCAGAAACACGCACTTAGTCCGTTCGTACAAATAAAAGATCATGTACTATTGCCGTTTGCCGATCAGCTGGAAGAAGTAGACGCAACATTCAAACAACTACTTACCGATGACAAGATACGAGAGATAGTCAATGCCGTCCCTGACGACTGGCTGAACTGGACGGAAGGACAGAAAACTCCGCAAGACTTGAGAGATGTTTATATTCAATTTTTAGAAGAAAGGATCAAGCATTCCGAAATATTTGTAAATGAAGCGCAAAATGCAAGAAAGGCACTTATATGAATACGCAGTTATCCGTTTCGTTCCTAAAGTAGAACGTGAGGAATTTATTAATGTAGGTATTGTACTGTTTTCCAAACGGTGCAAATATCTAAAGTCTCTTTATACAATAGATGAAAACAAACTGAAACTGTTTTCTTCCGAATTGGACATCAACTGTCTGATAGAAGGGCTGAAAGTCTTCGACAAGATTTGTCAGGGAAATAAAGAAGGAGGAGTTATTGCCAATATGGACATTCCGGACCGCTTCCGGTGGCTGACTGCGGTAAAAAGCTCCTGTATTCAAGTATCCCGTCCTCATCCGGGATTCTCTACAGATTTAGATAATACTTTAGAAAGGTTGTTCAAGGAATTAGTTCTTTAATTCCTTGAATAACCTTTCCACTCAATGAATGAGAAAACTCTCCTCTTCTCTCATTACGACCCGGAAATGGTGAAGTGGTTGATTAATTATAGCAAATAATACCTCACTATATTTTTCAGGCACGGATTACACGGATTTCACGGCTTTAGAAATGATGGTTGCATAAAGCAACAGTGTAATCTGCGTTATCCGTGCCTAAAAAGAAACATAAACTTGCCTACTTAAGCGGAGTGAAATGCAATGCGGCTCCGCCACTTGCTTTTAGCTTCAAAACAAGCTTATCTCCGGCTTCTATCTTCTTATGAGTACTGCGTACTTTCGTTCGTGTATTCAGCTTGTCATCATCTTCGTACAGGTGAAGCATATACTTCTTACCTGATTCCAGAAAATCCGTAGTCAATGTAATTGTGCGGGCTTCCGTATTCGTCATTGCTCCTACAAACCAGTCATTCCCCGAACGACGTGCCTGAACGATATATTCACCAATCTCCCCATCTAACGCGCGGCTGTCATCCCATACACTCGGAATTGCTTTCCAAAATTCCAGTTCTTCTTCTCCCTGGTAGAATTCCGGTCTGTCATACCAAAACATAAATTGCAAAGGACTGTAATACACAGCTGCCATCGCCAACTGATGTGCTTTCGTATTCTTCACCCGGTTATTGAAATAACAAAGCGTATAGTCTCCTGCACCTGCCAGATAGCGGGTAAAAGGGAGAGTCGTATTGTGTGTGGCATCCGGCATTTCTTCATATCCACGAATACCTTCCTGCGTCATCAGGTTAGGATAAGTACGGCTGAAACCTGTCGGACGATATTCGTCATGAATATCTACCATCAGACCATATTCTCCACATTTACGAACTGCATCATGCAGCCAAGTACTCCAACGCTGATTACCTATCTGTACAAAACCGAACTTGATACCTTTCAATCCCCATTTTTTATACAAAGGCAACAGAGTATCCAACTGCTGCACTAATGCACGCTGATTGACATACACCATAAGTCCGATTCCTTTCGATTCGGCATATTTACACAAAGCGGGTATATCAAGGTCTTTATCAGGAGAAACAGTAGTAGCGTCCGAACTCATTTTCATCTCTGGTCCGTACCAGCCTGCATCCATATGCACATACTGAATACCACGTTCTGCCGCAAAGTCAATGGCTGCTTTTACTCTATCTTGTTTCAAGTCGCCCGAACGGAATACTTTCCCGGGTTTAATCCAAGAAGTATCAGCCAGTTTGCAAGCCGGATTCAGATTCAAGACAATATCATTGTTATTAATTAAATCGACCGGACGTTCGCCAACCATGATTACACGCCACGGAGTACTGTAAGGAGAAATAATATCGGCACTACTATACAGGCTTGTCTCCAAAGTGGAAGGTTTCTCTGCCGATAAACGGAATTTACCACGAACATAATCCACCATTTCCGCTTCCAACAAAGCTACAGATAATCCATCAGGCAGTTTCAAAGTCAAAGGACGCTCACTCTCCTCTTTGCCCCATCCTTCCAACGGACGAAGTTCATAAGGTCCTTGCGCCCAACGTTCATAATACGCCATCGTTCCTTTAGGCATTGTGAAGCTAGTCTGCTCACCGACGATATGCAAGAAAAGCCCGTTTGTCATTTCCGGAAAATGATAGCGGAAAGCAACTCCTTCATTATAGGCGCGAACTATGATATTCATAAAGTAATTCTTACGCTTATCATAACCACCGTCCTGATTGCCATTTCCTTCTCCCTTCTTGAGTTTCAAAGTCATCTCATTGTAGCAATCACGTACTTCCGCACGTTCGCCATATACAGGCTTCCATCTCTCGTCCGTCTTTTGATGTTCAGTCTCTGTCAACTTCAGATTCTCACACCAAAAATGACAAGTATCATTCGGTATACCCAACGCCGATTCAAATAACTGATTTTCAATCAGAACACCCAGTTTACTTTCTTCAATCACCGGACGATTCTTATAAGTCAAGGTATAATACATTTGTGCATTATCCTCTCCCACCGCACGTTGATAAAAGGTAAAACGATAAGCTCCATCAGGAGACGTCAGTTCCTGACGGGTTTCTGTCATCACATCTTGCGCTTTTACCAATGCCGGTATCACCAACAACAAAAGCAAAATTCTTTTCTTCATTCTATTTACGTTCATGTTTATTCCTTTTCTATTATATACGAACGAGAAAGAAATTATACTCAAATGTTTATTGCCTGAAAAAGCTTATTCCATCTGTTCCCTATAAAAAGTAGGTGTCATTCCTGTCACCCTTTTAAAAATGCGGTTAAAATGTACAGGTGATTCAAATCCGCAAGTAGCACTGATTTGAGATATATTCATCATACTACTATTCAATAGTTTACAAGCATATCCGATACGCATATCAAGTACATACTCTTTAAATGTCTTTCCTGTGTTTTCTTTAAAGTATCGGCAGAAAGCAGCAGGGTTCATCGCTGTATAAGAAGCAATTTCATCCAGACCGATAGACTCGGTATAATGTTTATTCAAATAGGCAATCACCTTTTCCATTCTTTCATTACGCATAATCGAAGGGGACGGAGTATAATGAGAAGTAGTCAGATATTTCTTATGATTGCTAGTAGCCATCATCTGTAGAAGTGAAAGCAACAGGATGATTTGATCTGCTCCTTTGGCAGAAGGAATTTGCTCCAATAATTTAATGATTTTCCCCGAACGGGTAATTGTGAATTTAATCCCTCTGCAAGCATCCTCCAATAAATTCCTGATAGGAATAAACTGGGAGTATTGAGAAATAGAATAATGCATAAAATCTTTCTCAAACTGAATATTGACTCCTCTTACTTTCGGTTCGGTTTTTTCTTCGTTATCAGATTCTTCCCCGCCATCCGGTGGACTTTGCATACTATGAGGCAGTTCGGAACCAAAAAGAATCAAATCACCTTTTGAATAGGAGATAATGCTGTCACCCACCAGACAATCCCCCTCTCCCTTTTCCACATAAATAATTTCATACTCACTATGAAAATGCCACGGATACGTGAAACGTGGATATTCATAAAAGCGGGCACGGACGGGATTAGAAGTCGTAATAGTCAACTTCTCATTCATTATCTTCTTCATAAATCTCCTTTCTAAACTGCTTTTGCAAAGATAGGTAAATATCTTGCAAAAATACGCATCATAGCATGTATAAAAACCCGCTATTTTTGCATCCATTCATAAAAACATTTGATAGAAACCATGAACGAATTATTTAGTATTGCCGGTAAAGTTGCTGTTATTACCGGAGCAGGTGGTGTACTGGGCGGAAATATTGCCCAACACTTTGTACAGCAGGGAGCAAAAGTTGTAGCTATTGACATTCGTCAGGAACAACTGGACAATCGCGTAACTGAACTTAAGCAATATGGTAACGATGTAATCGGCATCATCGGTAATGTACTTGACATCGCCAGCCTGGAGAAAGTAGCCGAAGAAGTTGTAGCCAAATGGGGAAAGATCGATATTCTATTGAACATTGCCGGTGGCAATATGCCGGGAGCCACTCTCGAACCGGATCAGCACTTCTATGATATGGACATCTCTTGCTGGGAAAAAGTGACTAACCTGAATATGAATGGGACAGTCTATCCGTCTATGATATTCGGTAAGGTAATGGCAAAACAGAAGAAAGGATGCATCATCAATGTATCTTCTATGGCTGCTTATAGTGCTATCACCCGTGTACCGGGTTACTCGGCCGCTAAAACTGCAGTAGCCAACTTCACCCAATGGCTGGCAAGCGAAATGGCACTGAAATACGGTGATGGTATCCGTGTTAATGCTATCGCTCCGGGATTCTTTATCGGTGACCAAAACCGTCGTGTACTTATCAACCCGGATGGTTCATTGACCGACAGAAGTAAAAAGGTGTTAGCCAAAACTCCGATGAATCGTTTCGGCGACATCAAAGAATTGAATGGTGCTGTACAATTCCTGTGTAGTGAAGCCGCTAGTTTCGTAACGGGAGCTATGTTGCCTATCGATGGTGGTTTCAGTGCATTCAGCGGCGTTTAATATTTAATCTTTTAATTTATTCAAACGCTATGATGGAAAAAACATGGAGATGGTTCGGCAAGAAAGATAAAATCACCTTGCCGATGCTCCGTCAGATAGGTGTTGAAGGAATCGTCACTGCATTACACGAGGTACCGAACGGAGAGATTTGGACAGTAGAAGCCATCAACGATTTAAAATCGTATATTGAATCGTATGGGTTGCGCTGGTCGGTCGTGGAAAGCCTTCCGGTTTGTGAGGCAATCAAGTATGCGGGTACGGAACGTGAACAGTTGATTGAAAATTATAAAGTAAGTCTTGCCAACCTGGGTAAATGCGGAGTGAAAACAGTCTGTTACAACTTCATGCCGGTAATCGACTGGATACGTACGGATTTACAGTACCCTTGGCCGGACGGTACCAGTTCGCTTTACTACGACCGTATTCGTTTCGCTTACTTCGACATCAAAATACTAGAACGTGAAGGAGCTGAAAAAGACTATACAGAAGAAGAACTGCATAAAGTTGCCGAACTGGACAAAGTGATTACAGAGACCGAAAAGGATGATTTGATTGATACTATTATCGTCAAGACACAAGGATTTGTGAACGGTAATATCAAAGAAGGAGATAAAAACCCGGTTGCTATATTCAAACGTCTGTTAGGTTTATATAAAGACATAGACCGGGACGCTTTACGAGAGAATATGTGTTACTTCCTTTCTGCAATTATGCCTGTATGCGATGAATATGGTATCAACATGTGCGTACACCCGGATGATCCTCCATTCCAGGTTCTCGGCCTACCCCGTATTGTCACCAATGAAGAAGATATAGCCTGGTTCCTGAATGCCGTAGACAATCCGCATAATGGGCTGACTTTCTGTGCAGGTTCTCTTAGCGCAGACGCACATAATGATACTCGTGAATTGGCAAAGAAGTTTGCAGGAAGAACCCATTTCGTTCATCTACGCAGTACAGAGGCCATGCCGGGTGGAAACTTCATCGAAAGTTCTCATCTATCAGGAAGAGGACATCTGATTGATCTCATCCGCATTTTCGAGAAAGAGAATCCAGGACTTCCCATGCGCGTAGATCATGGACGAATGATGCTCGGAGATGAGGATAAAGGCTACAATGCCGGTTATTCTTTCCACGGACGTATGCTGGCTTTAGCACAGGTAGAAGGAATGATGGCTGTGGTGGATGATGAGAAACAACATAAGATAGAGTTTTAATCTTATTTTTCATCAATATACTTTGAAATACAGGAAAGGAGCTTTACTTTTGTGAAGAAATAAAAAAGAAGAATATTATGAAAGCAAAAATGGCGAAGCTCTGTCTACTATTTATTCTATTATGCTCCCTTCCTGTATTTTATTCATGCAGCGACGAGGCTGACGATTTTTACCTGTTTGAATACTGGGAAGTAATGCTCAATCCAGAACCTCCTATTAGTGAAACCAGTTTGTCAATCACGGGAGGAACAAAGTTGGGAATTAAGGGTGGCATAGCTCCCTATACTGCAGAAATAGCCGATGGGCAAATTGCTACAGCTTATGTGGACAAAAACAATGATATTCAGATCAGCTCTATAAAACTGGGCAACACGTCATTGATGGTAAAAGACGCTGATGGAAGAATCATAAAAATAGGACTAAAGGTCGTCAACGGCAAACAATCTTTTTCAGTGAATTCCGTGGAAGCAAGAATCACAGGAATAGATGAAAGTCTGTTGGATGAACAACAAAAAGAAAAACTAGAAGCGGTCAAAAAAAAGATAAAGGATGAAGCGGGTATACAAGCTACAGGAGGAATAGCTTTCTCTTATGACCAAAAAAGTAGTGGTAAAGTGACAATTGTTACTAGTAAAGATAATGCTCCGAAAATAGAAGGAAGCTTCTCCCGCTCCACATCAGAGTCAGGCACTACATTCCAAATTACAATCAATGGTAAAGAGTATGACTGCAAATTTAAACTTCCCGAACGTTCCGATACTTCAAAGAGTATCACCACACGAGACCTTGGCCCGATTCCTTATTGGTTAGTGGAAGATGTAACTGAAGATTATAAATCAGATGTGACCGACCTATTCGGAATAAATGCCACCTCCCTGAAAATAGAACGCATTTATATAGGTTCATTCACTCCTTTACGATAAGTTTATTCCTCTTTCTATAAAATAGATGCGGCAAAAAGCACGAAAAACTGTTTTTTGTCGCATCTTTCATCTTTTAGTTATTAGCTACTTTATCCGTATCTTCTCTACAAAATCTTTTTTATCTATATTCAATTCTTCCAAAGAAGTGATCCGCCTACCGTTCAACACAATGTTTTCGAACAAAATATTCTCAATCTTCCTATTTTTATCATAACCTTCTATTAAAGAAGAATTGATATATTTCCCGGTACATGAAATATTACGGAATGTTATGTTCTTGACACCTCTGCCGGGACCTGTATTGTATTTTTGGTTATACATCACCCGAAGATGAAATAACTGTCCTTCCTGAATATGTTCCACACGAATGTCCTCAAAAGTAATGTTTTGTGCCAGGTTGTGATCCCCTACATTGATAGTCATACAGCCTTGGTAATCACGATCATCCTCATCATGCTCCAATATATCAATATTCCTGAATACTATATCTTCCAAAACTTCATCTCCCGTTTCCGTATTTCCATGTGTACCGATATTGATAGGATGCGCAATATCTGCCCATAGAGTAGAATTAAGTACATGAACATTGCGACAGTCTCCATAATAATTCCAACGATGCGTATAAAGAGCTATACAATCATCCGAATTACGAAGAAACACATCATCAATCATCACATCCGAGCAGGACATAAAATCCAGCCCATCACTCCAACCCTGATAGCTGAATGATTTCAGATTTTTGATAGTAATTCCGGTAGATTGTCCCCCAGAGACAGTATAATGCCGTGGATTGACCACCGTAACTCCATCAATCAGTACATTCCGGGAGTAGGTAACCGAAATTCCCTGTTGCGGTTCAAGCAACATGCCATGTCCCAATATTTTCACATTCTCTACACTGTCGCAAGTGAGACAACCTTTCAAAACGGCACCACCTTCTAAATAAACCGTCGTATTACTGGGAATACGGAAGCATTTTCCAGCCGTATCAGTCGGTTCATGTATTCCAGCTTCAAAATAAATCACGTTCGGATCATTCTTATCTGGCACATTTTTGATGATAGGATTGGCAAATACATGCAAATTATTCAGGCGATCTCCATTAAACTCGACCGACAACTTTTGTGGTTTATCTATCGTAAACAATAGAAAGTTACCATCAATCTCCGGTTGGATACCTTTGGATAAAGGACGCACCACTGCCGAACGGATCTCCCCATTGTTCTTTTGTACCAATACTTCCACTTTCCCTGAAAAGTCGAACTGAACCATCGTGGCATCGGACTTCGTATCCATATCCACCTTTACGTTATACTCATAAAGGTCTACCCAGTCTTTTTCTCCCACTTGCCGTACTTTTACCGTATAGTCATCATTGTGACGGGCATAATAGATGCCTTGAGGTACCGGATAGATGACTATTTCTGCTTGTATGACTCCTGTGGTCATTACAAGTAAAAATGTGAGCGCTATTCTTATTAGTTTATTCATTTCAAGTTTTTACTAATACCGTTAATGTCCTGGAATTCACCACAGATTGAAACAAATAATCCATCCACACTGGCATATCCGAATCTGTGGCGAAGTCTAACACATTTTATTCATTTTATCTTGCATACATCAGCGTACCGAGCCCAAGTACGTCATAGCCACCGGAGTTAGCGTCATAATACCCACCTCCTCCTTCTATTCCTACATATTCCGTAGCTATCTTAGTATATTTGAGATTATCATTCGAGATATTTTTTATCCCTTTGTAATGATAATAAGGCAATGCCCATATTGCACGTTTGATCCATTTGCCGCCACCAAGTGTTGTTTGCTCTTCCGGAATCGGATATCCCCATTGACTCTGTTTTTGCCATATATAAGTAGTATATGGTACAGTCTCATTAGTGTAATTACAACAAGCAGCATATTCACAAGCCCGCATGAACAGATTGTCATCATAAGCAAAAAAATCGTCTCCCTGACTCCATGCCAACTGACAAATAACTCCCATCAATCCGACACACATCAACGTGTGCCCTTGGTCACGTCCACTTTCCTGCCATTGAGCAAAGTTATAGTCCGGTGCATAATCGTGATAGATAGCACGACGTAAACGTCCGTTTGTATCACCCGTCTGCAAATGGTCGATACCTTCATTATAAATATCACGACGATCGGTTACAATGCCGATAGCCATTTTAGCCGCTATATTACAAAGACACCAGTTAGCCCAATAATGTAACGCATTCGTATCGTGATGACGTTTCAAGAAATCATCATTAGCAGGATAGAACACTTTAAGCAACCAATTCTGGAACGCTGCGAAGTCCGCACGATCCCATCCTTCATAATCCCTCAATAATTCACCGGCAATAGCAAATTCATAACCATAAAGTCCTGCGGCAAGCGATAAATTCGTATTACCTGTTACACCTACACAAGTCTGTACCCACTTATTCAGATTCTCCACTGCTTTTGCCGCATATTCATCATCTTGTTCAATCTTCCAACGAAGCGCCTGCTGATATGCAATAGTGGCCCCTCTGGCTGCATTCATATAATTTTCATCACCGGAAACTCCACGTTTAATCCATTCCGTAGGATAAGTATCTGCCGTCTTCTGCGAAAACTGACTTTCTACTAATAATTGATAAGCGCTAACCCAAGGCTCTTCTCCGGCAGCTTTTTTATCCCGGATACGCTGAAAGTCTTCCTCTGTATGCAACCCTTCATGCAGCATGGGTTCCGTTGACGGCTTAAGTTCAACCTGTTCCAAATTTACGTTATTATCAGGAAGAGGAATTTTATTCAAATCAGTTTCCACATTGACACCCGGAAGGTCAATGCCGTCCCCACATCCTACTAAAAACAGGGTAGCAAATACTGCGGTTATATAATATATCTTTTTCATCATATTTTTGGTTTAATGGTACACCGTATCTACCATTGATTACGGTGCACCCAATTATAGTTTATTGCTCTACTAACTCTAATTTGAAATTATCTATCTTAGCCCGTCCTTGTTTTACTGTAATCGTACATACAAAACCAATGACAACATCGGTAGGCTCTTCAACAGAAATATCAACTACTACATCACCCGTACCTGAAATAGAAGCGTTTGCCAGACTCTTACTTGGTATATCACTCGTATTTGCCATCTCATTACCTTTACAAACCGCAACATAACCGGTAAAACCTCTGCGGTCATATTCATAAACGTGTGCCGTCAACTTATATTTTCCTTTTTGAAGATGAGAAGTCTGATATACCTTACCATCATTTTTAGGATTGTCAAATCCCCAATCTGTTTGTAAAGCCAAACCTGCATCACTTCCATCACCATATTTCGTTTTAAATGCCAAATCAACAGCAGCACCTCCTTCACCAGCAGTCAAGTTAGAGTTCTGAACTATCCAATAAGCAGCTTTTGCCCACTCTCCTTTTTTATGGAATCCTTTATCCCCACCTTCTTTTACATATTCAAAAGGCTGTTTATAGTTCATGAGTACATATTGAGAAATATCTCCATCCACCGGCAGAGGTTGCAACATATCACTCTCTACGGGTTGTGCAATACCTTCAAACACCATTGTTACTTTTCCACCATTGAAACCCTGCGGAACCGTTACAGTAATAGAAGTCGTAGTAATCTCTTTAACCGTAACGGGTACGGATATTCCCTCAAAAGTAACTGTAACAGAATTCTTATCCGTTCCAAAACCCTTTCCTGTAAATGTTATTTCCTGTCCGGCTTTTACTAATGTACCATAAGGATAAATATACGGTGTTTCAACAGAAGTAATTTCTGGAGTTTCCCAAACCTCAAATGTGCCCGATTCGCCCATCTCTATTTCCTTACCCTGAATTATCAGTTTAATCTTCACCGGAGCTTCAGATGAAACTCCTTTGGGAACATTCACTACGATATTACCTTTATCATTCAGTGTCACTTTATCACAAACTGTTTCTCCGAAAAAGACCTGAATATTTTCAGCTTTCGTACCAAAGTTCTGACCAATGATCGTTACTTCCGCATTAATATATCCGGCTTTCGTTGAAATGCCTGTTACTGTCGGCATCGGTAATACCGTATATTTCAACTGTGTCCCGATAGTTTCAAACGGAGTAATGACAGTAATTGTATAATCTCCGGCTTCCAACGAAGCAGGTACAGTGAGTGGAATACTCTTATCCATCAAATTATCTGTATCTATTACAGCTTCTACAGGTTCTCCGCCAGCTTTAGAGAAAATTACTTTCAAAGGCTCCAACCCTTCAACAGACTTATCCAGCAATTCTTGCACAAGATTGGTTCCTGTTATTGCAAATTTACTGCCAGCAAAACCTGATGGAACCGGTTCGTCTTCCTTAGGAATATCAAGCGTTGCATGCTTCAACACAGTGAAAGGATAAGAAGCCAAATCAATCGTTTGTTCTGCCATAATAAGTGTCATAACTCCACTGACAGCTGTCTCGGGAATTTTGGCCGTAAATTCGGTATCAGTAGGTGTACCCACAATCTCTGCCTTGTCTGTAGAAGTCCCGAAAGTCAAAGTATACAGTGTTTTAGAAGAAACAAATTCTTGTCCTTCGAAAACAATACTGGCACCCGGAAAACCATAAGAAGGTTTCACTACGCTGACACCCGGCTTACCAAGTACACGATAAACTAGATCAGTCTCCACACGTTGCCCGAAAACCTCAACGGTTATCTTTCCGTTTGTTGCCGATTCCGGCACTTTCGCAAGGATAGCATCATCGGCACAGGAGACTACTACTGCCTCCTGGGAACCGATAAACACTTTTACATCTTCAGTTCTGATTCCAAAATCATCACCATTAATGGTAAATTCATTCCCAACATATCCTTCGACGGGTTCTATCTTTGTTACGGTCGCCACAGGATCAGTGTAACTCATTGGAACAATTTCTTCATTGTCCTCGTCACAAGCAGCTAATGCGAAAAACGAGAGAAAAACGGGAAACAGATAGCTATATATTTTCTTCATAATCTTAATTATATTATCACGATGAATTACTCTTTTTTCTTTTTCCACATTATTCAAGAATCAATTTCAATTCTGTCACCTTAAAGTATGAATTACCCTTTGCCAGTGAAGTCAGGAATCCAATAACAACGTCCGTTGTCTCCGTTACTTCAAATGAAGGTGTAACCAACGTACCCGAATCATTCGCTGTTCCCATTTTATCATAGGCCACATAAACTCCATTTAATTGCTCAAGATCAGAGACATTCGGTATATCACTTTCACTATCTCCTTTAGCTATCAATACGGAAATAAAGTTCCCCGCATCAGTAACTACCAATGTATATGCATAAGTGACTTCCAGTCTGTATCTACCAGGACGGAGCGTAGCAACCTGCCACATTTTCCCATCCGTATAAGCTTCTTTATCCCATCCATTCTGGAATGCTAACGTTAAGCCTTCTTCTGATTTATATTGCATTCCGGAAACAGTCGTATTGCCTTTTGCATTGAACGATGCTGCATTTTGATTCCACACTGCCGGAGTCCACCATTCACCGTTCTTCCAACTTTCATCATTTGCCTTGGCAAACGGCTGCTTATAGTTTTGAAGATAAAGCACTGTCACATCACCCTTCGAATTAGGATTGAACATTGCACCACCTGTCATTGTATATCCGTGAATAGTCACAGTCACACTACCTGTCTGATAATCAGCAGGAGTTGTCGCAACAATAGTAGACTCATCCACCAGCTCAAATTCGGCCGGCGTTCCATTGAAACTAACAGAAATATCGGATGGATCCGTACCAAAATTTTCACCTGTTATAGTAACCTTGTCTCCCGTATCAGCTACCCCTTCACCGTCTTCACTATCAGAAGTCACTGTAATGACACGTGGTGTAGGTAGTACTGTATAATGACCGATATTCTCCACCTTTTTATTATAAATCTGTAAAGACAGATTGCCTGTTACTGCCGTTTCCGGCACCTCCACTACCAAACGGTTGTTCTTGCAGTCGAGCACTTTATTGGATTGGGCTTCACCGAAGAAAACTTTCACTGCTTCAGCACGGTCACCAAAATTGGTACCCGTAATAACAACCTGTGTAGTAACATATCCATCTGTTGGATATATACTCTCCACTACCGGCACAGGATAATCATAAACTCTATACTTGGGGTCTTGCTCACAACCGAAGAAAAGTGCGGAAACGCAAGCAAGTATTACCAAGTGAAATGTATATTTGAATAAAAGCTTCATATAATCTATGGTATTATACGTTAAACAATTGAATGATTAATATCCCGGATTTTGTACCAGATTCGAATTCAGATTGATTTGATTTCTTGGAATCGCCCACAAATAATCTCCTTTAGTAAATGCACAGTCAGATGATTTGAGAAGCACTACACAAGGTAACTTACCTTTACCTGTTTCTACAACTTCCGTTCCTTTCGTAAAAATAGCCGGATTGAAAGCACTAGTAGCATTCCCGTTTTCGTCTACAAATGCTGTAGGATAACTGGCATTACCTACCACCGCACCGCAACGAGACTCGTTCAGATTCTCTTCCGCAATGCCCCAACGTTTCAGGTCGTCGCAACGAAAACCTTCCATATAGAGTTCCAATGCACGTTCACGACGGATCTCATCCAGCATCACCTGATTGACTGTCTTATTCGCATTTGCCAGTACCCCTTCCTGAATTCGCTTTGCCAATGCATTTGTTAGGTTGGCAATTCCCGCACGGGCACGGATTTTATTTATCGACTTATTCAACTGGTCATCTGATATTTCACCATAGCGTTCCATCACAGCTTCGGCATAGTTCAAGTATACTTCTGCCAACCGAAGTACCGGATAATTGGCCGATTCATCTTTACTTTGGCGTTGAATATCGGTAATAGCAAACTTGGAAACACCATACCCACAGTTCTCAACTGTCAGGCTCGTAGCATACGAACCTACATAAGAAGTCAAACGGAAATCACGATTCTGAAATTCGTCCCCCGGATTCTTATATCCCTGGAACTTATCAGACATACTGACCGGAAGCCCATCAGTGCATAAAAACATATCAATCAATTTCCGGCTGGGACGCATATCCGTATAAATCACCTGATTCAAATCTACCTGTCCTTTACGCGTTTCCTGACTATATACAGAAGCGATAATAAATTCCTTGTTCGTCGCTCTTCCGGCACCGGCAGGATTACTAGCTTCTTCTTCAATATTAAACAGGTAACGATTGCTCATATTTCTCATAGCTGCAACATTGTTATAATTCCAAAGGGAATAAGCAGCATCTCCCATCACTGTTTCGGATAATTGCATGGATTCTTCCAGAAAAGCATTTACCTGATCGGAAGCCGGACCGGCAGAACCTTCAAAATCAGTAGAAGTGCCATTGTACTTACGCCAGGTAGCTTCATAAAGTAACACACGCGCCTTAAATGCCTGTGCAGCCTGTTTGCTAATTTTACCTTTGTCGGCAGAAGTGATATTCTGTTCCAACGGTAACCCTGCGATAGCCTCATCCAAGTCGGACAAAATCAAGTCAACAACTTCATAACGGCTGTTACGTTTTCCATATAACTCTGGTGAAGTCACGTCGAGAACTTTCGTAACGACAGGCACTCCGCCAAAAAACTTCAATAAGTAAAAATAGTTATAGGCACGGAAGAAATGCCCTTCGGCTAATTCTTTTTTAATATCCGCCAAATTACCTGTATAGGAAGAAACAGCTCTTTCAAACATGTGATTAGTGGCACGAATATTACTATAGCAATTATTCCAACGACTATCGTCATTAGGAATTCCCATCACACCGGTTCCCACACCATACGAATATCTGAAACAAGTAGAAAGATCGGAGGCTGCATCCATGTGATCGAATATACTTCCATAGGAAGACTGCCATCCCAATAATTGCCCGTAAAGCCCGTTAGCATATTCGCGAAAATGTTCCGGTGTCTTGAAATAAATTACATCTGTCTTGGCATCCAGTGGTTCCAAATCGAGGAACGTATTTACGCATGAAGAAAATCCCAATGCGCAGGTACAAATTAATATATAGTTCGTTATCTTTTTCATATCTTCTGTTCTGTATTTAATTTTCCATAGCTACTATAAAGTGATGTTCAGACCGAACGACCAAGTACGTGCAAACGGGTATCCACTGTTGTTGGAGGCTGCTCCCATTTCCGGGTCGAAACCGTCTCGAATACTGGTAGCTTCCCATAAATCATTACCAGAGAAATAAACACGTACTTTTTCCAGTTTTACTTTGCGAGTCCATATCTGCGGCAATGTGTAGCCGACTATTAATGTTTTCAAACGGATATAGCGGTTATTCTGCATCATAAAGTCGTTATTCTGATAATTCCAGCGTGCAAGATTCGCATTAGTAGTCAGACGAGGAAATTCCGCATTCGGATTGCTCTCTGTCCATGTTTTGCCCAAATATGTCGGGTTCTGATTGGCAGTACGTGTTTGAAAAGGATAAGCCATCCAGTCATTACGGATAACATACTGCTTGCCGACACCTTGGAACATCGCGTTCACATCAAAACCTTTCCATGCTCCTCCCAATGTGAAACCGAAAACAAAATGTGGATTGGAGTCACCAAGATATTGCAAATCGCTATTCTCATTCCCTGCACCGGAAATCTTATAATCACCATTCAAATCCAAACGTTTGGTATCACCCGGACGCAACCGGCTTGCACTTCCTGCTCCTACACCAGTCAGATCTTCTTTACCCTCTCCATAGAGTGCATAATAGCGGTCTACTTCTGCCTGATCTTTAAAGTAACCATCTGTACGATAAAGGAAGTACGAATTCAATGGATACCCATTCACGGCTGCATTCCAACCGGCCCCATAAGAATCTGCTCCTTCCATCTCTTTCAACAGACTCTTTGTATCACCAATATTAAAGTTGGCATAGTAAGAAAAGTCTTTAATCTGATCGCGCCATCCAATAGTGAACTCCCAACCTTTTACGTTCAAATGACCACTATTCGTTTTAGGAGCTTTACCTCCTAAAACACCCGGATATGTGACATTTACCAACATACCGGTATTATCTTTTATAAAATAATCGAATGTAGCTTTCAAACGATTATCGAAAAAGTTAAGATCGATACCAAAGTTTTTCTGTGAAACTTTCTCCCAAGTACGGTCATAAGAAATTAAACCGCCAAAACCTGAAGATACTTGATTAGCAGGTATAGTTCCAAAACCGGCTGTTCCAAGAGAGACAGTAGACACATAATCGTAATCACCCAGCCCGACATCATTACCCGAACTACCGTAACTTAAACGCAACTTACCAAAAGAAAGAACAGGTTTTAAAAATTCTACAAATTGTTCTTCCGAGAACGCCCAGCCCAAAGAAACGGAACCGAAGCTCTTAAAACGATAACCGGGAGCAAACTTGGAATTTCCGTCACGACGCCCCATCAATTCAACCATATATTTTTCCGCATAGTTATAATTCAAACGGGCAATATATGAATAGGTACCATTATGAGTCTTTCCTCCACCGTTACCCTGTGTACCCGTAGCCAAATTCAAATCGTAAATTCCGGCATCCTCAAACTTCTCACGGGCGGTAACGACTTTTTTATTTACCCACTTCTCGGCACTGATACCGAACATAGCATCTATATTATGTACTTCGGCAAATGTACGCTTATATTTCAATAACCCTGAATAGTACTGATACCGGGCATTATTTGCCTGTACCAAATATCCCGGCTGATGAGAATCTTTAAAGTTCATCACATCTTGCGGAGTACTAAGGGTTTGTGTTGTTTCATATACTAACTTCGCCGTCTGCTCGCCGAACCAATTGTAACACTGTACCGGAAGCGAATAGCGTTCTCTACGGTATTCCTCATTTTGAAAGGAAGCAGTACCCTCGAAAGTGATTCCTTTCCAAATATCCACCAATGCTTTGAAATCGACACGGGTAGTCAGTTTTTCCCTCTCGTCACGTCCTCCATCTGTTGTAGCTGCCGCCGCATTGCGGTCGCCCACATTACCAAAGTTGGCATACCATTGTCCATAGGGATTCTTAGCCGGAAAAAACGGAGCATCATTTCCGTAAAGTGTACGGTCGATACCATGTGTCGGTGTTTCAGTATTTGTTTTAATCATACTTGCCGAAGTTTCCAATTTGAACCAATCAGTCAATTTGATTCCATAATTCAAACGCAAGTTCAACTGTTTCTGCCCGTCATAGGCAGTGGCCAAATTGGCTTGATTATCAGCATAAGCCAAAGAAATACGGTAATCAGATTTATCCGTAGAACCTGCTACACTCAAATTATGCTGATAAGAATAACGACGGGCAAACAATTCATCCAAGCGATTGGCATTGCCCACAAACATTGTACCCCAATCGGCTACAGTCGACTCGTAAATTCCTTCAATGCCTTGAGCCATCTTTTTCAGGTTTTCTTCTCCCCAGCCCCACCAGTCATGTTCCGGCATTTCTTTATTGGCTTCCAACCACATGGTGGCATATTCCTGCATACTGGGAGAAAAAGCCATAATACCATTGGTAGTGAAACGCATATTGAAGCCATAATCTACCGTTGTCTTGCCTTTACCTTTTTTGGTAGTTACCAATATAACACCATTAGCTGCTTTTGCACCATAAATGGAAGCTGAACCGTCTTTCAATACACTAATATTCTCAATATCATCCGAATTTAGATTTTGAAATGACTCTGAATTCAATACGGGTACTCCATCCACAATAATCAACGGACTACCGCCATTGACAGATGTCAAACCACGAATCTGAAAATTTAATCCTTCATTACCCGGACGTGAAGAAGAACGAGTGACCACCAATCCCGGAGTAGCTCCTTGCAAAGCAGCACCGACATTGGTAATGGCACGGCTTTCCAATACCTGGCTACCTATTTGCTCTACCGCACCTGTCAGCGTAGCTTTCTTCTGTGTACCATAACCTACTACAACGACCTCATCCAGTGCATTATTATCTTCCTTTAGTACAACTTTAAAATCAGAGCGGTCATGAAGGTTAATAATCTGATCTACATATCCAATATAGCTAATTTTAATCTGTTTCGCATCAGCAGGAATATTCAGAGTAAACCGGCCGTCAATATCGGTGATTACTCCTGCATTTCCTCCGACCACCACTACATTACAACCTATCAGAGGTTCGCCGTTAGCATCCGTAACAAGACCTTTAATTGTGCGACCAGTCTGGGCGGCAATCAAACTCTCTTCTACAGATTCATTTGCATAGAGCGCTATACCAGGTGATCCTCCCAGCAGCATGGCGAAAGCCAATGCGACTCCTCTACTACATAAGAATTTGGATTTAATTTCCATAATACTATTAAATTGTTAAAGTTAATATGTGTTTTTCCGAATCTGGTATTTAACCGACTTTGGAGAATTCATTTTTCAAATAGGTGCGAACAGTCTTACGAGCCAGTAATAGTTGACATTCCACCGTGCGAGGAGATAATGACAACTTTCCAGCGATGGCAGGACACGATAATTCATGATGAAAGCTCAATTCATAAATTCGACGACGCTTAGCAGGAAGATTTTCCACCACTGTGTGATGCAGTTTTTCCAATTCATCATATTGCACCGCTTCTTCGGTGGTATTCCGACTGCTGTCTTCGACATTATTATATATGTAAGAGATAAAATCTTCCTGTTTATAATAACGGCGGATTTTATCCGTCACAAGATTACGTGCAATAGTGACAAGTAAAGACCATACAGTATCTTTGTTCACAAATGCCCTGTGTTCCCATAAACGAACAAAGACATCTTGCGCCAGATCTTCCGCTTCGTATGGATGACAAATACGGATGGCGATATAGTTCTTGATAAAGACTCTATATTTCAAGTAACATTCAGAGAAGAATCTGTCAAATGTAGAAGACTGTTTATTCATGGCATTAAATTTATCCGTTTAACGATGTTACAAAAGTAAGGAATAGGCTTTAGAACGGATACAAGAAAAGTAACAGATGACAACGCAATTGTAACAATTCTATTCTTTTCATAAAATTCCCCATTTCATCGGGGATTTTCTTATCATTATCAGAAAAAAAAGAGGAGACGCTACTTCTAACGACTCCCCTGTTTCTATATTTGCATAGATGATGTTACCTCATCTACATTCTTTCATTTGCTCGTTTGTAATTCTTGAAAATCCGGTATACGTTTTACGTTCGCACCTTTCATGACACCTCTTTTGATAGCTTCATTCGTATCGGTAATTTCTTTTTTGACGCGTTTATAGTATTCTTTTGTCAGACCCTTTTCGATCGCTTCCGATTCTGTTACAGCCCATAAATATTGATAATCCATCAACATCAGATCCGGAGCAACGACTTTAAAGAACACACTGTCTCCATCAAATTTCTCACGCAAGTCACCCAAATAAATAGTATCTGCCGGATTCACCTCTTGAGCGTTTGCATTACCTTTCGAACCACTACCTCCACAAGAAGCCAACAACAAACTTCCAACCAATGAAATAAAAACTAATACTTTCATATAATATCAATTAAAGATTAAAAATTAAAAGTCTGCGATACTATGATCGCCAGACAGGCTATCGAATAACCAAATTGATGCAAAAGTAATAAATTATATTACAGTCTGAAGTCTTTTTTCATTATTCTTTTTTCTCATGCTCTTCTACATACTGCTTTGGTAACATCCCAAACATCTCTTTAAAACATTTTGAAAAATAACTCGGCGAACTGAATCCTACCCGATTGGCTACCTCCACAATCGGCAATTGACTGCCTTGCAAGAGTTGTGCCGCACGCTTCAGACGAATACTACGGATGAAGTCCGTTGGTGTATCACCTGTAATCGATTGCAGCTTGCGATAAAGACTCATACGCGCCATACCCAGGTCGCAGCTTAGTTCTTCCACCCCATATTCCGGATTATCCATGTTCTTTTCCAAATACTCCAGACTCTTCTGTATCAACTGTTCATCCACCGAAGTAATCGTTATCGCACTGGGATTTACTTCAATGTTCTTACGGAATTCCTGTTTTCTCTTCTCCTGTTGCTCTATCAGTTTTTCGATGCGAACCATCAACATGTCAAAGTTGAAAGGTTTCGACATATAAGAATCCGCTCCTACTTCATAACTATTGATTTTTATATCATCTGCCGTACGGGCTGTCAACAATATCACCGGAATATGGGAAGTCTGCACATTCGTCTTAATACGGCGACAAAGCTCAATACCATCTACTTTCGGCATCATAATATCGCTGATAATCAAATCCGGATTTTCCTCTATCGCACATTTTTCGCCTTCTTCACCATCACCGGCTTCCACAATCTGATAGAAATCCTCCAATTGCTCTTTCAAGAATGTGCGGAATTCCTTGTTATCCTCTACCAACAACAATTTCTTATGATTGTCTTCTCCGGTAACCACAGGAGCACTCGCTTCTGCAACTTCACCTGCCACTATTTCCTCCGTTGCTTCAGACATGGCTTCCTCTTCCAGTTTCAAATCCATCGGTATCCATACTATAAATGTCGATCCACGATCTACCTGACTCTCTACTTTGACCTTACCTTCATGGATTGTCACATATTCCCTGACCAAATGCAGGCCGATACCGCTACCCAGTTTTTCATCCGCCTGCTTACCCACCTGATAGAAACGATCGAAAATATAAGGAAGATCAGATTCGGAAATTCCGATTCCTGTATCGGAGACTTCAATCTTAACATACATTCTTTGTTCGATCTCTTCTGTAGAAAAGAACAGATTTACCGTACCACCTTCAGGGGTAAATTTAAAGGCATTGGACAACAGATTATTCACAATCTTATGCACTTTGTCGCGATCAAAAAACATATAGACAGGTCTATGCAAAGTCTGATTGACAAAGTTAAGATGATTTTCGACTGCCATCGGTGTAAAATTGTTGCAGGCAGAGACTATAAATTCCTCCATATCCCCATTCATCAGGTTCAGCCTCTCTCCTTTCATTTCCAATTTCCGGAAATCAAGTAATTGATTGACCAGTGACAATAGGTTTTGCGCATTCTTATAAATGGTATTCAACTGTTTCTTCATTGTCTCATCTGCTACTCTGCGTATCATCATATCGAGTGGAGTTATAATCAACGTCAACGGGGTACGCAGTTCATGACTGATGTTGGTAAAGAAACGGAATTTCATCTGATCCAGTTCTTCTTTCTGTTTCAAAGCCTCCTCCTGTTGCATACGAATCATTCTTTGGTGATTACGACGGTTGACTACATAGATTATTCCTACTATGGCCAGACAGCAAAGAATTGCATAAAGGATACGGGCGAAAACTGTATCCCAGAAAGGAGGATGAATCGTTATGGCAAACTCCGCCTCCGGTCCCCATACCCGGTCATTTCCGGCTGCCGATACACGAAAAATATATTCACCGGGAGGAAGATTATTATAGGTAACACGCCCCTGCCCGCTTTCAAACAATGTTTCAGTCCATTCTTTATCAAGTCCGTCCAACAAATAGCGGAAAGAGGTTTGCGAAGGATTGGGAAAGTTCAACCCGGAAAATTCAAGCGTTACGAAATTCTCATCATAGTCCAAAGAAACTCCGTCTGAATAGCTAAGTGCCTTGTCGAACAATACACGTCCATTATATTCTTCTCCGGAACTAACCGAAACATTGAACAGTCTGAATGAGGTAATCAAGGGACGGACAAGACATTGGTTGTCAAGCATACTCTCCGGTAAGAAAGTGACAAATCCGTCCATTAACCCGAAATAGAGTTTGTTGTTCTTGGTTACCATCGAAGGAAAATTAAACAGATCATCCTGACGAATCTCTGCTTCAGATAGGTAACTGACCACATGAAACGAGTATTTATCCGCTTTTCTATCTACTTTAATCTTATAAATCGAAGTAACCGTAGAAATCCAGATATCATGATTATGATCTTCTACGACATTTAGAATTGCACTGGTCAATCCTTCTTCTTTACCTAACGTATAACTCTTGTCATCAGAAGTCAAAATGGTCAGTCCATACTGCGTAGCAAACCACAATGTGCCTTCATGGTCTTTCAGAATCTGATTATATTTATAACTGCCACGATTAAATACAGAATTGGCTCCTCCATCCTGTTCCGGTATCCATACTGTATTCTTTGCAGGATCATAGATATATAAACCATTATCGCTCCCGACTATTAATCTTGAATGACTATCCACAGCCAATGCATTGGCCACTTTGTATTTTTTCAATTCAGGAAATTGCTCCGACAACAGAGTAATCTTCCCATTATCGGGGTTGAGCTGACCGACTCCGCCGCCACCGTATATACTGATCCATAACCGTCCGGACGAGTCCGACACCATCGTACGTATATTGCTATAATCCAGTTCATTCTGATAGTCCGTATTGGGATAAGCAAAGGCTCTCACTTTTCCTTTTTCGATACAATATAATCCGTCATGATAAGTGCCTACCCAAATTCGTTTCTGATTATCTTCATAAAGCACCCGACAGTTTTTCTGATTAAATTCCTTATAAAAAATATCCATACGGTGTGACTCAGGACAATAGCGATAAAGTCCTTGTGAAGTTCCCATCAGGATAGCCCCATCCGAAGTTTCTAACATACAGCGAATTTCTTCTCCCCCCCAAGCTCCGGTCAGCACTTTCTTATTGCATATCATGAGTTTATTCATACTGGGATGGTAATAGCAGATACCTTGATTGTACAAACCAATCCAAACAGCATTGCTTTCCCAATCACAATAAATACTCTGAATGCCACTCTGCAGTTTTTTGCCCGATAATAAAGAAAGATCGTATGTATGAGTGACCGAGAAATTATGCATATCTATGGTATATATTCCATCCTGTACAGTACCAACCCATGCATTTCCTCCTTTATCTATATCCATGGAGGTAAACCAGGAATAATGTCCGAGTTGTATATCAGAAATCTGGTTCCATTTGTTGTTATATACGTCATAATAACCAACTCCACGATCCCACATTGCCCAAAAGTCTCCATTACCCAGTATTTTCAAGATGACGCGATCGTCCGGTTTCAACTGCCCTTCCAGGAAATTTATTTGTTTGACAAAACGCTTCTTCTCCTGATCATAACAACGGATAGCTCCTTTCTGATGAACCATCCAGCTACAATTTCCATGGCTTTCCACTCCTAAGAGTCCACCATAGAATTCCATAAATTCATCATTCCGGCATATCAAGTCCAAAGATTTCTTCTTGCTATCATACATATACACCAACGAACCGGACGTCAAAAACCAACAATGTTTTTCCGAGTCAACAAACATATCCGCCACCTTTTCTTTGATACCGAATTGAAGCAACAGAGAATCTACATTATGGACATATTGTTCAGTAATCAAGTCAAAAACACGTAATATACCACGTTCTTTCATCCATAAACGCTTATCGGCATCAATGTATTGTTCAGGGATAATATGATTATATGAAATGGGATATTCTTCCCTAAGGGTAAAAGGGTAGTTGGCATAGTTTGCACCATCATACAAACTAAGCAATACTGTGCTACGGACACCGATCCGCCCGTCCGGAAGAGAGAATACACTTTTGACATAATTATCCGGTAGTCCTTCAGTAACCCCGATATGCCGGAAGACATAAGAGGACTCCTGCGAATATGCGTTATTCAGGAATAGGACGCCCAATAAGGCTATTAACAAATATATTCGTGTTTTCATGGCCATCACTTTACATTGTTACTATTTTATATACGAAGCAAAAGTCAAATCCCCGTATCTACCCTGCGATTATTTTTTCTTTTCGCCCTGCAATCTAACATGAATCTTGCCAAGAAGCAAATTTTCCCCTGCCTCTTTCACCGATAAACGCAAGACACATGCTCCTGCTGAAAGTGACAAGCAGCCTATTTCTTTTTCTGTCCATTGCTTTGAAGCCGGTAAAGAAGTTGTTCCCGTATCAGTACCCTGATCAGAAGCAACGGAAAGTGCTGATTTAGTTCTCGATTGATAAGTGATATAAACAGTATATGTTCCTACAGACGGCACCTTTACTGTATAATTCATCCATTCTCCATCTTCTACTTGTGTCACTACATATTCGTTTCCTATGTTCTTTAATTCGACAGCCCCATCCGGACGGTATTCATTTCCCCGTTTCACCCCTACATTATGATAGGTATGACCTTCGGGATTCTCTGATAAAGAGTAGTAATCATAATCAGCTGCTTGGATTGTACCGGGTAGAAGATGTATTCCGGAGATTCGCTTTCCCGAAGAAAAAATCACCGGATCACCTGCCATCCAAGGAGTCAGGCGTTTCGTTAATGTTCCCCATCCCGTCCATTCGTAAAACCAATTAGGAGCTATTCCCCAGTTTTCACAGCCATAATGTTCAATCATATAATCACGATAACGTTGAAGCCACGTGTACTTTTCCAAAGGTAAACCGGCACGTACCGCATAGTGAGCCAAAGCCATTTCACGTGTTCCACCGCTCCCGGAAACATCTCCCCGCCCATGCGAAGATATACTTACTGACTCCCATCGTCCGCTACGACTCTTTATTTGCAAAAACTTTCCATTTTCAAAAGTTACTTCATTTGCGTCTTTTGTAAATCCGGTGGGTTCCCAGGCTTCTTTCTGATCTTCATAAGATTGTATCTTCGAAAGGTTATAACGATAATTCCATTCTAATCCGGACAACAGACGATTATTCAGACAGCTATAAAGAGAGTCTCCCTGATTCCATGCCATTTCCGCTATTGCCACATAATTATGAACTCCGGCAAACACATGCCCCTGATCGCGGCTTGACTCCTGGCATTGTCCGTTCGGATAAATATAATGTTGTAACTGCTCATCATAACCATAATCAGAAATATCCGTTTTCCTTCCCAGCAATTTATAATCAATGATGGTGGGTGACGTGCGGATCGGCTCTTCGCTACTGATTGCAGGACCGGAGGGATAAGGTAAATCGTCCGCCCGATGTTTCATGCCCAATAAATAACGGTAAGCACGGTCATACATTATTTCATTATCCAGATAAATTGCCATTGCCATCATTCCGCGCGCTGCAAACAATCCTTGATTTCCGAAACGCGCAACATCAAAATTATAGATATTCCAGTAGAAGGTTATTCCATTCTTCGAATCATCCCAGTAATCGGCATACTTGGCAGCCAAATCCTCTGTATGGCTATATCCCGGATAAACCAACATATCTTTAAATCTCCGTTGATCTTCCTTTTTCCATCCCGGATAGTCACGCATTAGTTCCGCAGCATCTATCAGCAAGTAGATTTTGCCATTATCGAGTGGTCCTGTACCACGACTACTTGTGTTTGTATAATAAGAATTTGCATTCAGAAACTCTACCGCTTTACGTGCATAAGCCTCATCTCCGGTCAGATGCCAGAGCAATGCCAAATCATGGGCACGCCTGCCATCTACTCCAATGGTAGCATTGAATCGTCCTCCCTGAATTTGCTTTCCACGATGATGAACAGGAGCTTCCAATGAAGAATAGGGGGATTCTTTCAATTTCAGAAAAGTAGAATAGTAGGGCTCTTTTTGCACTTCAATCATTGCTTTCATTCTATCCAGATCACCCTTTGTATAAGTGATACCGGGATGTACAAAGGCTCGTTGTGCCTGTACTACTTCATGGATACTCCCCAACCATATCACCCAAACAATACATATAAGCCTGTTAATCATAGTGTTATTTTTAAGTCTCTTTTTTCTGCTATGTCTTACTTACGAACAAAGATAATTATTTTACTTTAATTCCTTTCACAAATTCATTCGTTATAAAGCCATCGATATTCTTCATCTTCACCCCATTTATCATCACATTATCAAAAGTCACATTTTTTATTCTACGATTCTCATCTAATCCTTTCAATAGAGAGGGATTCTCGCCTACTCCATTATAGGTTATATTACGGAAAATAACATCCTCAATACCCCGTCCGGGCTGCTTGTCATATTTCGGATTGAAGCGGACATTGACATGGAACAAACGTCCTTCCTGAATACTTTCTACTCTTATATTATCGAACAAGATATTACGTACCAGGTTCTTATCACCGCAATCTATCGTCATGCATCCCTGATAAAGAGGATCATCTTCATCATGTTCCAGAATATCGATATTGCGGACAGTTATGTTTTCTACTGTCTCTCCCACTTCATCCGCCGAATTGCCATGTCCGCCGATATTGACAGGGTGTGCAATATCAGCCCAAAGGATAGAATTCTGTAAAGTGATATTTTTACTTCCGCCGTAATAATTCCAACGATGTGCATAAACAGCAATGCAGTCATCACTATTTCGCATGAAAACATTATCAATCAATACCTCATTGCAACACATCAGATCAATGCCGTCGCTCCATCCTTTACAACTGAAAGATTTCAGGTTCTTGATGGTCAAGCCGGTGGTTTCACCTCCGAAAACCGTATAATGATCGGGATTTACAATGGTTATTCCATCAACCAATACATTTTTAGAATAAGTTACTTCAATGCCGCGTAGTGGATGATCGAGGATTCCACGACCAATGATACGTACATTCTCGGCTTTATCTATCAATAATTTTGCTTTTACGACAGCGCCCGGTGCCAGATAAACTGTTGTATTAGAAGGGATCCGAATTTGATTATTGGGAACATCCTGGGGACGATGTATTCCCGGTCCAAAATACATGACGTCCGCACTACTTTCCGAGTAAGTTTCTGTCTCCAAAGGATTAGCAAACAGATGAAGATTATGCAAGCGGTCACCATTAAATTCCACGGATAGATATCGTGGTTTCTCCAAAGTAAATAAAATAGTGTTCTGATTTACCGTATGCCGGATTCCATTTACCAAAGGTCGGATTTGTACATCTTGAATCAGCCCGTTATTCTTCTTTACCATCACCTCAACAGGACTGCCCATATCAAACTGTACCATAGAAGCTGATTGTACATTGTCCATATCCACACTGACATTATATTCAAACAAGTCTTTCCATTCTCCACCCGGCACACGTACCCGGACAGTATAATCGTCATTATGTTGCATCCCTGCTTTCAATCCTTCCGGATAAGTCACCAGTTGCGCATTTGCAAAAATTGAAAATGCAATAAATGTGAGCAATAGCCCCTTCTTTCTACCTTGTAATATCCTAAATAGATCCATCTTTGTTATTTCCATATATAATCCTCCCATCACAGAAAAGACACATTTTGTCCTACCCTGTTTAATTCCATCATAAGTATCATTAATCCCCCCACACTAGATATGCTTTTTTCATTCAGAATCATTTTAATCAGACAGGCAATAACGTGAGTTGCGATGTTATTCCTGATTTTATCTTCTTTCCATTAATAACCACCGTACAAGGAACAGAAGAAAGGATATACCATTTTCCCTGTTTCTTTTCGAGTAACACATTGCCCGCCTGATCCGTATGAACGGTCACCTTGGGTGCAACAAGTTGCGTTCCGTTCCCCAGGAATAAAGTCCGGTTTCCTGCATATTCATTGCTGACAACTGCATAGTCTGCTTTTACTTTCATTCCTTGATAAGTGGCGGTCTGCGTAGCATCAGACAAGGAGAAAATATGATCTGTACGCCCATTTTTGCTTTTCACACAGATACCGGCAAAGTCTTTCAAAACAGTTTCTTCCGCATCAAAATAGGATACAGACTGAATGGCAGACGGTTCTTTCTTCGTACTCGGTTCATAGACTGCGACAAAAGGACGAGTCCATGCTTCTCCATGCTGACGGGCCACGAAAGTCAATGTTGGTTGTTCTTTTATATTATATGGCATACCAGGCGTACGACTTAAACCTTCGGTCATCGGTGACAAGGCCGTGAAAACTTCACGATCCGGTTCCCCTTTCATCCAGAGATTCATTACTATATCATCCCCACCTTTATCTTTCATGTCGATGGTAAAGGTCGCTTTTACATCTTTACCGGTAGCCGCTACTTTCTTGTCATATAAATAAGAATAACCATACAGATGCGCTCCAGCAAAAGCGAGTTCTTCTGTCGGTTGAAGATTCAGGTCTATACCATCAGCTGCTGTCAATGTCATGGTCTGTCCGAGATTATGATAGAAATAATCATGCATCTTATCCCCTCCACGCTCTTTCCGGCTCCGGAATACATCCACATAATATCCTGTCTCGGATCCGGTGGTAACAATGCTCATCATTCGGGTCTGATCCGCTCTGCTTTCCGGTTCACGAAAATAGACATTGCTATAAGTCACAGAAGTAAACTCCTTTCCCGGTTCTGCCGAAGCAGGAAAACAGGAAAGCAAATCAAAAGAATGATTGCTTTTCATTACCGGATAGCTCGATATTCCATCTACGCATACTGTATTGTGACTTGGAAATTGAGAATAATATTCGGCATAATCCAGGCCGCTATACAAAGTCAGCCCAATTCCTGCATCTGGTCCAAGCACATATCCTTTTCCATAAAGTTCCATGGAAATGCCGTTAGCGTGCATGTGGTTTCCTTCACTGGCATTCAGAGAAATCATCAGGCTATGACGCGGATGCATTCCGTTCCGCTGCACCAGCCATGACACATTGGGAGCATAGAATAAAGGAGAAACATAGTCCTCTATTTTCCCTGCTTTCACTTTCGGATTCAGACTTAACGGTTTATCTTCAAAGAAAGAATTGACAGATACACGCACGTTATTCTTCTCACCCTTTTCATTATCAATTTCGGGATTCAAGCATTTCAGCAAAGCACTGAAGTAGTTCTCCTGTTCCGTTTTACCGTTTGCCTGCGCATTCTGTATCATGCGGATAAAGAAGTTCGTATTCAAATAGCTTGGATGCGTATCTCCGAACCCACAAATCATCCGGTTGGGAAAAAGATATTGCGGAGTGGCTGCCACAGCTTTCGACAGTACAGGCATAGCCTTTACCAAATCATATTTCAAGTTGTTATCAAACTGATTGGCAAAATTAGCATAATCGTTGATTACCACACTGCTATATCCCGGACACTCTGCCCAGATACCAGTTGTTGAATCAAAGCCATAATCGGCAAGACGAGACAGACTCCATTGACGGATACTGGAACGGTTCAATACATAATCAATATAATATTCACGTCCTTTTCCATCTGCATACTCTTTATTATCTTCAAGCACCAATCCCACATTCATGATATATCGTGCCTGCAATAAATCCCAGTTATTATGAGGGACTCCATTCGCAATGATGTTATCCGCCCATTTCTTAAATGCACCGGCATAGATATCCATCTTTTCCGGATAGTTGGTCTTCAGGTAATTATAAAGAAAATCATACAAGGGAACAACGATATGCAGGGCATCTTCGTGAATCACTTCAAAAGAAGTCAACCCCACCAATGTCTGTTGATGACCATGATTCAGATCAATGGGAACATTTCTGTAATAAATTCCAGTCATATACGTATCAAACACACCGGCAGCCAGTTTCGCGAATTTTTCCTCATCTGTCATCCAATAAAGGAAAGCTGCATCACAAGCTATTCCCAGAATTTCCCGGTTCAGACTTTCGATATTCCGTCCCGTTTTTGACGGATGTACACTTTCCAAAGGACGTTCCGGCAATGCATTATTACAAAAAGTCACATTTCCGTTTTCATCATCGTCATAAGGCACTACATCTGCCAGTTTGGGACGGCCATGAGTAGCAGCCGTTCCACGTGTTCCTGTATAACGGACAGTCGGATAAGGAGCTTTTTTACCTCCGGCATGATCGTAAGTCTCACCTTTAACATATACCTCGGTTGCATGAGATTTCCAATACATGGCCAGACGGGATAACAACCATGCGGGTTGAGCATCCGTCAGATTGGTATATACTTCGGTTCGTTCCTTCAATTTATTGAATACGTCTTTCGCCCATTTCTCTTTTTTAATCAGCTCCCACGTATCCTGCTTTCCATCCGGTGTAGTCAACACTCTCGGATGTTCTTGCGGCATTTTCTCCGGCAACGGAATTTCCCGTCCGTTTTCCTGTCCGGATGCATTATTCAATAAGCAAAGAAGACATAGTCCCAGTAAAATTTGTCTCATACTTTATATTTCATTTTTAGGTTTACTACCTATTAAATACGAAGATAGAGAATTATTTACCTAATTACTTTCATTAAGACCTGTTTTATTTGCCCGAACGCTGCTTTTATTCAAACAAAGAACTATATTTGCAAAAAAACCGACTAACAATTCTGATACTTATGAAAATTTTATCTATCCATGATTTGGCAACAATCAGGAAGAGAGCAGAGCACAATCTTTCATTGCGCGAAGAAAGTAATGAAAAGGTGACTGAAAAGTGTTACGGACTGGCATCCGGTGCGCAACATCTTCAGATTCTGATCTGCGGTGGTACAGGCTGTAAGGCATCTTCCAGCCAGGGTATTACAGACAATCTTCTAAAAGCCATCCAAAAGAACGAAATCACCGACAAAGTAGAAGTCATCACCGTAGGCTGTTTCGGCTTCTGTGAAAAAGGTCCTATCGTGAAAATTATCCCCGATAATACCTTTTACACCCAAGTCACTCCCGAAGATGCGGAAGAAATCATCAACGAGCATATCATCGGAGGACGAAGAATCGAACGGTTGCTGTATGTAGATCCTAAAACGGAACATACCGTCAGCGACTCCAAGCACATGGATTTCTACCGGAAACAACTCCGCATCGCATTGCGTAACTGTGGTTTTATCGATCCCGAAAATATTGAAGAGTATATCGCCCGTGAAGGATACTTTGCATTGGCCGATTGCCTGCTTAACAAACAGCCGACGGACGTTATTGATATTATCAAACGTTCGGGACTTCGCGGACGTGGTGGTGGCGGTTTCCCGACGGGACTGAAATGGGAATTTGCCAACAAACAACAGTCGGATGTCAAATACGTGGTTTGTAACGCCGACGAAGGAGATCCCGGTGCATTCATGGACCGTTCCATTATGGAGGGCGACCCACATTCGATTGTAGAAGCGATGTGTGTCTGCGGTTATTCCATCGGGTCCACCAAAGGATTAGTATATATCCGTGCCGAATATCCGTTAGCTATCAACCGACTGAAAACAGCTATCAATCAGGCACGCGAATACGGATTACTGGGAGATCATATCTTAGGAACAGATTTCAGTTTCGACATAGAAATACGATACGGAGCCGGAGCTTTTGTCTGCGGAGAAGAAACTGCCCTTATTCATTCGATGGAAGGAAAACGAGGAGAGCCGACTCTGAAACCTCCCTTCCCTGCCGAATCCGGTTATCTGGGAAAACCAACCAATGTAAATAATGTGGAAACACTTGCCAATATTCCCATTATTCTAACCAAAGGAGCCGACTGGTTTGCAACGATTGGCACAGAACGTTCCAAAGGAACCAAAGTGTTTGCTCTTGCCGGAAAGATTAATAATGTAGGGCTGATCGAAGTGCCGATGGGAACTACTCTTCGGGAAGTAATCTACGAAATCGGAGGAGGCATCAAAGGCGGAAAGAAATTCAAAGCTGTACAAACAGGAGGACCGTCAGGCGGCTGTCTGACAGAAAAACATCTGGACACTCCCATTGACTTTGACAACCTTCTCTCGGCCGGTTCCATGATGGGTTCAGGAGGGATGATTGTCATGGATGAGGACGACTGCATGGTATCCGTAGCCCGCTTTTATCTGGACTTTACAGTGGAAGAGTCCTGTGGGAAATGCACACCTTGCCGCATTGGAAACAAACGTCTGCTGGAACTACTGAACAAGATTACAGAAGGAAAAGGCACAGAAAAAGACCTGGACACACTTGCCACTTTGGGACAAGTCATCAAAGATACGGCCCTCTGCGGACTGGGACAAACCTCTCCGAATCCCGTTTTATCCACATTGGATAACTTCTACGATGAATATATGGAACACGTACGGGATAAGACTTGTCGTTCCAAGCAATGTAAATCACTATTAACGTATACCATCAGTCCGGAACGTTGCATTGGTTGTCATCTATGCGCCAAAAACTGTCCGGCGGATGCTATCAGCGGGCTGGTGCGCAAGCCACATGTCATTGCTCCCGATAAATGTATCAAATGCGGCATGTGTATGGCACGCTGCAAATTCAACGCTATTCTTGTCTGCTAAAATCGATTACTATGGAAGATAAACAAATCACCCTCCAGATAGACGGTCATTTCATCACCGTCCCCGAAGGAAGTACCATCCTTGAAGCTGCCACGAAAATCGGCATCAACATACCTACTTTGTGTCACATCGACCTGAAAGGCACCTGCATAAAGAACAATCCTGCTTCCTGCCGCATCTGCGTAGTCGAGGTAATAGGACGCCGCAATCTAGCTCCTGCCTGCGCTACCCGTTGCACGGAAGGAATGATAGTGAAAACCAGTACGCTACGTGTGATGAACGCACGCAAAGTGGTAGCCGAACTTATCCTGTCGGATCATCCCAACGACTGTCTCACCTGCCCCAAATGTGGCAATTGCGAACTTCAGACATTAGCGCTACGCTTTAATATCCGCGAAATGCCTTTCAATGGAGGCGAGCTCTCTCCCCGCAAGCGGGAAATCACTGCCTCCATCGTGCGCAACATGGATAAATGTATTTTCTGTCGCCGCTGCGAAAGTGTCTGCAACGATGTTCAGACAGTCGGTGCGCTCGGTGCCATCCGTCGCGGATTCAACACGACGATAGCCCCTGCCTTTGACCGGATGATGACGGAAAGCGAATGTACCTATTGCGGACAATGCGTAGCTGTCTGTCCGGTGGGTGCACTGACCGAACGCGATTATACGAACCGTCTGCTCGACGACTTAGCCAACCCGGATAAAGTGGTGATTGTGCAAACAGCCCCTGCCGTACGTGCTGCCCTGGGTGAAGAATTCGGTTTTCCTCCCGGCACACTGGTAACCGGAAAAATGGTTTATGCCCTGCGTGAACTGGGATTCGACTATGTATTCGATACTGACTTTGCCGCCGACCTCACCATCATGGAAGAAGGATCGGAAATACTAAACCGTCTGACGCGCTATCTCAACGGAGATAAGTCCGTACGGTTACCTATCCTGACCTCCTGCTGTCCGGCATGGGTAAACTTCTTCGAACATCACTTCCCGGATATGCTGGACATTCCATCCACCGCCCGTTCACCGCAACAAATGTTCGGTTCTATCGCCAAATCCTATTGGGCGGAAAAGATGGGAATTCCCAGAGAAAAGCTGGTAGTCGTATCCATCATGCCCTGTCTGGCAAAGAAGTATGAATGTGCCCGCGATGAATTTAAAGTGAACGGTATTCCCGACGTAGATTATTCTATTTCCACCCGCGAACTGGCACGACTGATTAAACGCGCCAATATCGGCTTCCCGCTGGTATTAGACAGTCCGTTTGACAACCCTATGGGTGAGTCGACCGGTGCCGGCGTTATTTTCGGTACAACAGGTGGTGTAATGGAAGCCGCCCTCCGTTCTGTTTATGAAATCTATACCGGAGAATCTCTGAAAAATGTAAACTTCGAGCAAGTACGCGGACTTAACGGTGTCCGGCGTGCTACCATTAACCTAAACGGATTTGAATTAAAAGTAGGCATCGCACACGGACTAGGCAACGCCCGCCATCTACTGGAAGATATACGAAACGGGCACAACGAATATCATGTAATCGAAATTATGGCTTGCCCCGGAGGTTGCATCGGAGGAGGCGGACAACCGTTACATCATGGCAACTCGGAAATATTGTATGCACGCGCCAACGCACTCTACCGCGAAGACGCCAATAAACCTTTGCGCAAATCACACGAGAATCCGTACATCAAGACCTTGTACGAAGAATATCTCGGCAAACCACTGGGCGAGATATCGGAAACGCTATTGCACACGCACTATTTCAACAAATCTATGGATTAACTTTAAACGAAGAGTATTATGTCAGATATAAAACTAGCCTGCGATGTGGCAGAACAAGTCCGAACGATTTGCGACAAGCACGGAAACAACCCGGGCGAACTAATCAATATTTTGCACGAAGCGCAACACCTGCACGGCTACCTGCCCGAAGAGATGCAACGCATCATCGCTTCCAAACTCAATATCCCCGTATCGAAAGTATATGGAGTGGTCACCTTCTATACCTTCTTCACCATGACCCCGAAAGGGAAACATCCCATCTCCGTCTGCATGGGTACGGCATGTTACGTGCGCGGCTCCGAGAAGTTGCTCGAAGAATTCAAACGCGTACTAGGCATCGAAGTCGGCGAAACTACACCGGATGGAAAATTCTCATTGGACTGCCTGCGCTGCGTAGGTGCCTGCGGACTGGCTCCGGTAGTGATGATTGGCGAGAAAGTGTACGGAAGATTGCAACCGATAGATGTGAAGAAGATTATCGAGGAGTTGGAATAAATGTCCGGAATAAAAAGTGGCTGCTTTGAAAAATCAAGGCAGCCGCTTTCAAACATTTTTTTAACAACAAACAAAAAAGCGGAGAGAACGAGATTCGAACTCGTGATACACTTTTGGCGTATACACGCTTTCCAGGCGTGCCTCTTCAACCACTCGAGCACCTCTCCTTATTTTCCAATAAGGAAACAGACAATGGAAATATATTTTCCACAAAAGAAATAGCAGCTTAAAAGCTGCTATTCTTAGCGGAGAGACAGGGATTCGAACCCCGGGTACCTCGCAGTACAACGGTTTTCAAGACCGCCGCAATCGACCACTCTGCCACCTCTCCAAAACTTCCTTTTCAGAAGTGCTTTTCGTTAAAAGCGGTGCAAAGGTACGAATATATTTTAAACTTACAAGAGTTTTCACAAAAAAAATCACGAACATCATTTCCAAAGAATAGCAATATCTAGGTATTTTATGTTGAAAAGCATAAAATACAGCATATTTATGCTGATTATATGAAAAAACGTTGTAACTTTGTGCGCTCTAAAGAAAAGGATAACTACAACCTCTAATTTTATCATTTATGGAATTAAATAAGATCTTTAAAGACGGTCTTTGGAGCACAGAAATCAACGTAAGAGATTTCGTTAGTCACAACATCACTCCGTATTATGGAGATGCTTCTTTCCTCGAAGGACCTACCGAACGCACTAAAGCTGTATGGAACCGCTGCCTCGAAGCACTGGCAGAAGAAAGAGCCAATAACGGAGTACGCTCACTGGATAATGTCACCGTCTCAACCATCACTTCTCATAAAGCCGGATATATCGACAAAGAAAACGAACTGATCGTCGGTCTGCAAACAGACGAACTTCTGAAACGTGCAATCAAACCTTTCGGAGGTATCAACGTGGTGAGCAAAGCCTGCCATGAAAACGGCGTGGAAGTGGACGACCGTGTAAAAGATATATTCACTCACTACCGCAAGACGCACAATGACGGAGTATTTGACGTATATACCGAAGAAATCCGTTCGTTCCGTTCTCTGGGATTCCTCACCGGACTTCCTGACAACTATGCCCGCGGACGTATCATCGGCGACTACCGCCGTATGGCTCTCTATGGTATCGACCGACTGATTGAGGCAAAAAAAGAAGATTTGCGTAACCTTACCGGTCCGATGACCGAAGCCCGCATCCGCCTGCGCGAAGAAGTGGCAGAGCAAATCAAGGCATTGAAGGACATGAAGGTAATGGGCGAATACTACGGACTCGACTTGAGCCGTCCTGCCTACACCGCACAAGAAGCAGTACAATGGGTGTACATGGCTTACCTTGCTGCCGTAAAAGAACAAGACGGTGCTGCCATGTCACTGGGTAACGTCTCTTCGTTCCTCGACATTTATATGGAATATGAATTGAGCAAAGGAACTATCACAGAATCTTTCGCACAGGAGCTGATCGACCAGTTTGTCATCAAACTGCGTATGGTGCGCCACCTGCGTATGCAATCTTACAACGACATCTTTGCGGGCGACCCGACATGGGTAACCGAATCTCTGGGCGGACGCCTCAACGACGGACGCACAAAGGTGACAAAGACTTCTTTCCGCTTCCTGCAAACACTCTACAACCTCGGCCCTTCACCGGAACCGAACCTGACTGTATTGTGGAGCCCGGAACTTCCGGAAGGATTCAAAGAATTCTGCGCAAAAGTATCTATCGACACTTCTTCCATCCAATATGAAAACGACGACCTGATGCGTGAAGTGCGCCAGTCTGACGACTACGGAATCGCGTGCTGCGTATCTTATCAGGAAATCGGAAAACAAATCCAATTCTTCGGCGCACGTTGCAACCTGGCAAAAGCCCTGCTGCTTGCCATCAACGGCGGACGTTGCGAAAACACCGGTACGGTAATGGTGAAAAATATCCCCGTACTAACCAGCGACACACTGAACTTCGAAGAAGTAATGAGCAACTACAAGAAGGTATTGACAGAAATCGCCCGTGTTTACAACGAAGCGATGAACATCATCCATTATATGCATGATAAGTATTACTACGAAAAAGCCCAAATGGCTCTTGTAGATACCAACCCACGCATCAACCTTGCTTACGGTGTAGCCGGACTTTCTATCGCCCTCGATTCACTGTCGGCCATCAAATATGCCAAAGTGACTGCACGCCGCAACGACATCGGTCTGACAGAAGGTTTCGATATTCAAGGCGAATTCCCTTGCTTCGGTAATGACAACGACAAGGTAGACCATCTGGGTGTTGACCTGGTCTATTTCTTCAGCGAAGAATTGAAGAAACTTCCGGTTTACAAGAATGCCCGTCCTACTCTGTCTTTGCTCACCATCACTTCCAACGTGATGTATGGCAAGAAGACAGGTGCTACTCCCGACGGCCGCGCCAAAGGTGTCGCTTTTGCTCCGGGAGCCAATCCGATGCACGGACGTGACAAGAACGGTGCTATCGCCTCTTTGAGTTCCGTAGCGAAATTACGTTACCGCGACTCACAAGACGGTATCAGCAACACCTTCTCCATCGTTCCGAAATCACTGGGAGCTACTGAAGAGGATCGCGTAGAAAATCTGGTGACAATGATGGATGGTTACTTCACCAAAGGCGCTCACCACTTGAACGTAAATGTGCTGAACCGTGAAATGCTTTACGACGCCATGGAGCATCCGGAAAAATATCCGCAGCTTACAATCCGTGTTTCCGGTTATGCCGTAAACTTCGTGAAGTTGAGCCGCGAACATCAATTGGAAGTAATCAGCCGTAGCTTCCACGAACGTATGTAATCAGATCTACTCAATATGACGATAAACGTACATTCATACGAAAGTATGGGAACATTCGACGGGCCGGGCTTACGGCTCGTCGTTTTTCTTCAAGGATGCAATTTCCGCTGCCTGTATTGTGCCAATCCCGACACGATAGCCGGAAAAGGAGGCACACCTACTCCACCGGAAGAAATCGTCCGCATGGCTATGAGCCAACGTCCTTTTTTCGGGAAACGCGGAGGAGTCACTTTCTCCGGAGGAGAACCTACGTTTCAGGCCAAAGCACTAGTCCCTTTAGTGCGTGAACTGAAAGAAAAGGGAATACATGTATGCATAGACAGCAACGGTGGTATCTGGAACGAAGAAGTAGAAGAACTTTTCAAACTGACGGATCTTGTATTGCTGGATATTAAAGAGTTCAATCCGGCACGCCATCAGGCACTGACCGGAAGAAGTAACGAGCAAACCATCCGCACGGCAGCATGGCTGGAAGAAAACGAGAAACCTTTCTGGCTGCGTTATGTATTAGTGCCCGGATACAGCGATTTCGAGGAAGACATCCGCCGTTTAGGAGAGGCTCTGGGAAAATATAAGATGGTGCAACGAGTGGAAATCCTGCCTTATCATACATTAGGCGTACATAAGTATGAAGCGATGGAGCAGGAATACAAGCTGAAAGACGTAAAAGAAAATACCCCCGAACAACTTGAAAAAGCCGCGGAGGTATTTAAAGAGTATTTCACTACTGTGGTGGTCAATTAACCACCACAGTAATAAATAGGATAAAAATCACCATGTCTCTGCTTTCACCTCAAAACAGGGACACTCTTTGATCCGTTCCCAGGGGTCTACAATTCCATTATAATTAGTGTCAGGGCTCAAGTCCCGGTGACCGACCACCTTTGCATCCGGATAACGCTGCAACAACTCGCTTACCAGACGATGCATCGCCTCTTTCTGGCGGGAAGTACGTGTATCCGCTGCCTTTCCGTTCTCATCCAGCCCGCCTTCATAGCACACCCCTAAACTAATCGCATTAAAACCGCGTGCATGAGCACCCACCGTATCTTCATCCCTCATCGGTTCTATCTGTCCCGACTTGCGGATATAATAATGATACCCCCAACACGAAAAGCCCCGAAAGCGATGGGCAGTGTCCACATCCTTCGCCGTGAAGTCGCGATCGACACGGGTAGCAGAGCAGTGAATCACAATCAGACTAATCTTTCTCATCGTCCTTCTCCCTTTCCGTCGTTTTCACATTACACACTTCCTTATGGGTAGCATTGAAGCGCACCTCTCTCACAATTCTGTTCCGCTTTCTTTTTCCGAAGAAAGGCACAAGGAACATGATTACATCCAAAATCTTAGTTACAATTTCTTTCATTTGATCCAATATTAAAGTTATCATGCTGCCGGATCCGGAGCTTCTCCGCTTCCACCACCGTCTGAACCGCCACCGGAACCTTTGTCATCGTCCTCTCCTTCATTGCCGCTACCGCCCGTTTGGGCCACTGCACGCGTCGTTACTTGCTGGTAGCTAAGAATCTTCGTGATGTCCGCCAACGTCTTTCCGGGACGGAAAATAATATGGGCAGCCGTAATCAGCGAACTTGAAAACTCCTTGACCGACACAGCTCCTTCACTGTTCAACCCGATCTGCAAACTGCCCAAATCACCCAGCCGGACTATTCTTCCCGCTTTCAACGCACGCTTCGCCTCATAAAGAATACCCGAAATGGCGGCACGCACATCTGTCTCCGTACAGGTAGACCGACTGGTGATTCCCTCGCACAACTCTTCAAAATCCAACTCTCCCGAAGCCTGTGCCTGCGCGTAATACTTTGCCGACTCATCCTTTTTGGCAGGATTCTTGCGCGGCACTACTGAATAAGTTACTGTCATTGCCATAATAAAATAATTTTAAGATTTCACACATTTCGAACGCGTTCCTTATTTGTTAACGACATAAAGATAACACATTTTTCACCCTCCGGATTCCCCAACGAAGTTTCCTGATACTCTATGAATAATAATGACGTTATTCTTTTAATAAACCATTAATTTTCAGTAACTTTATAGCATAAATCAAACATCATTCATCATGTATTATCCGGACCAACCGTTTCTTATCCGCACTTATAAAAAGTCGGAACTAGCTCATCTTTACAACCCCAACGTATGCCTTAAAGTAGCCTTACAAATACTACGTCGTTGGATTGTCTACAACCTTCCGCTCCTGCAAGAACTCGAACAAGAAGGCTATCGTGCCCGCAACCGCCTTCTCTCTCCCCGGCAAGTGGCAACGATCATACGCTATTTGGGAGAACCCTAGGAACTTAATCAAAAAAACGAAAAGTTCCATTCTATTATTTTACAAACAAATTTCTTTGCAACCGCAAATTAAAAAGAACAAACCAACATGGAGCATTTTACCATCTTTCAAGACTTTTACCGCGTCATAGCCGAAATGACAGAAGAAGAAATCGTATCGGCCATCAGCAACGGCACATACCGGGAAACAGTGGAGGACGTGCGCCGAATCTTCGCGGAACAAGGCGAGAAAGCAGCAAACGAAAAGAAAATAGAACTACCGGAAATCACCTTTTCAGCCAACTACCGGGGAGGACGTTCAAACGCAACTCTCGTCAAGTATCTGGGATACATCGTGGTAGACATCGACCATCAGACACAGGAAGCATTGGCACGCATCCTCGCACTGGCAAAAAAGTGTGCCCACACCCGCATCGCTTTCATCAGTCCCAAAGGAATGGGACTGAAAATCGTGGTACGTGTATGCCGGACGGACGGGACATTGCCCGAAACGATTCAGGAAATTGAAGATTTCCATCATGCCGCTTATCACAAAATCGCTTCCTTTTATGCCCAGCTCTGCGGAGTTGAGGTCGACACTTCCGGACAAGATGTCAGCCGTACTTGCCTGTTCTCTTACGATCCGGATATTTATTTCAATCCCGATGCCACAGCTGTCATCGTGGAACAGCCACCGATGTTCTTCAAGTCTCAAAAGAAGAAAAGGGCATCCGGCAAAAAGAAAAAGACGACAGCACCAGACAACAATCCCCTCACCGAACAAGTGGCACTCAACTACCATTCCTCGCACGCTTCCTTAATGGTGACTCTGAACTATTATCACAATAAATCCGAAAAGTACGTCACCGGCAACCGGAACAACTACCTGCATTGCCTGGCTTGTATGTACAATCGCTACGGCGTCCCCCAGGAAGAGGCGGCAGCTTTTATCAAGAGCCAGTTCACCGATCTTCCCGCGGATGAAATGGACGCACTGATCGGGAGTGCTTACGGACACAACGAGGAATTCGACACCCGCAAGCTGAATAGTACGCAGAAGCGAATATTACAGATTGAGCAACATATCAAAGAAAATTACGATACACGCTACAACGAAGTGCTTCATATCATGGAATATCGCAGAAGGAAAACGGACACGGAGCAACCGGAACCTTTCCATATTCTCGACGAAATGATGGAAAACAGCATTTGGATGGAGATGAACGAACTAGGCTATTCGTGCACCGTCAAAACGATTCAGAATCTGATCTACTCCGACTTCAGCAGCACCTACCATCCTATTCGCGAGTATTTAGACTCGCTGCCTGAATGGGACGGAACGGATTATATCGGTATCCTTGCCAACAGCGTGCATACTAGTCACCAGAAATTTTGGGTAGAATGTCTGGAACGTTATCTGGTGGGAATGTGCGCTGCCGCCACGCAAGACGATGTGGTGAACCACACTGTTTTGTTGCTTTGCAGCGAAATACAGAACATCGGAAAGACTACGTTTATCAACAACCTGCTGCCGCCCGAATTGCGCGCCTATCTTTCTACCGGTCTTATCAACCCGAACAACAAGGATGATCTGGCCAAAATAGCGCAGGCGATGCTTATCAATCTGGATGAGTTTGAAGGGATGAACGGACGGGAACTGAATATCTTCAAGGATTTGGTTACCCGCAAAGTAATCAGCATCCGCCTGCCATACGCGCGGCGTTCACAGAACTTTCCTCACACGGCTTCTTTTGCCGGCACATGCAATTATCAGGAAGTGCTTCACGACACCACTGGTAACCGCCGTTTTCTCTGCTTTCATGTCAACTCGATGGAGTTTATCAAAATAAACTACGCGCAGTTGTATGCACAAATCAAGTATCTGCTCAACAAGCCGGGGTATCAGTATTGGTTCACCCAGTCGGAAAACTCACGGATTGAAGAGAACAACGAGGATTTCATTTTCCACTCACCGGAAGAAGAACTGGTGTTGACACATATCCGCAAACCGGAACGTTTCGAAAAGGTGCATTATCTGACGGTCACTGAAATTGCGGAATTGATTCGCGAACGGACGGGGTATCAATATTCTCACGGAACCAAAGCCCAACTAGGAAAAGTGATGTCCAAACACGGCTTCGAATTTCATAAGGGAAAAAACGGGAGAAGATACACTGTATTCATTATTGATACGGAACAGGTGAAATCAAACAGGCTATATGAATAAGATTTCATCTCCTTCGCACGCAAAAAGGTGAGGGTTGGTGAGGGTACTTTTGCAACTTTTCATTTTTATATTTCTTATTTCTATTCTTCTATTTTCTTCTAAAAAAAAAATACGAATGTTAGAAATTTACCCTCACCTACCCTCACCTTTTCCTTTTTCTTCCTCAAAAAAACGGTGGGAAATTTGAAAAAGATAACTGTCTTTTTCAAATTTCCCACCATGTTTTTTTTAATCGCTTCTTATAAAGACATCGAAAATTCGATCCTACAACCTAACGCATTCATGATGCGATAGAAGGTAAAAACCTTAGGTTCTGTCTGACCACTTTCCACTCTTGAAATATAAGAACGGTCGGAACCGATACGTCGGGCTAACTCTGCTTGAGTAATCTTAGCCTTTTTCCTTGCGTCTTCGATAATTTGCCCGGTGTAGAAAGCATACGCTTTTTCTTCTGCTTCCGCACGTTCGGGAGTACCTTCTGCTCCAAATTTCGCATCAAGAACAGCGTCATAATCTACTATTTGATGATTGTTTATTTGCATAATATTCCTCCTTTATTTTTAATGCTTTATCTATTTCACTACCCGGTGTTTTTTGCGACTTCTTTTGAAAGCCATTAAACAACAATACAATATTTCCATCATCAAAAATGAAAAATACCCGGTATATATTACCATTATATTCTGTACGAAGTTCAAAAACTCCGTCCTGAACAAATTTTACAAATTTAGTGGAGAGTCTTTCTTGTGTTTTCAACAAGAGTAGTCCATACTGGATTTTATCTTGTTCCTTTTCGGTTAAAGTCTCCATGAAAGCCTCAACGTAACCTCCGTATGCACGGAGGTTACGTTGAGGCTTTCCATACTGCAAATATGCGAATTGTTGTTCAACTATACAACAATCGTCTTTTTATTTTATATTATTTTTCCTCAAATTCTCCAGCACGCTTTTTCTTCTCATAAGACACCAGCGTCTCTACACTAAGCGTTTTCCCATTCTTAGGACTTATCACATCTACAACGCTTGCTAACGCACGAAAAGTCTGTTCGCAATTTGCTACTCCGTCATATGTCAACCTACCCAGATTGATGGCATCGAGCACAACAGAGACATATTGCTTCGGATTTCCCCGATACTCGATGATGACAGGCGTGAGATGCGACATCTCTCGAGTCAGTTGACCGACGATTCTTTTTTTTGGTCGAGCAGATCCATTAATTTTTCACTATGCACATTGATTTGTGCAGTTACTTCACGAAGTTCATCTTTCAATGAACACAATAATTCATCATTCAATGAATTTTCCATAAAACTTTCTATTTAATTGATTATAAAAAAGCCATTCCAGAAAGATAAGCAATCATTACTTACTTCCCGGAATGGTGTCTAATACCTCGAAAACAAAGACTTATATTCTAACCTAATGTACTCACTTTAATCCACTTCTTTTGATTTTGCATTCCATACCAGCAAAGCAAACAACACCGAAAGCAAAGCAGCACCAATCCAAAACCAATTGATATACGTGAAGTCATAAACATCAACGCCATTCTGAACAGTCTTTTGCCCTTCTATTAATATACCGCTCATCACATCCTGCAATCCGGCTCCGATGTAGCTGGCAATACCGACTACTCCCAATGCAGCACCCGAAGCATTACGGGGAGCAATATCCACTGCCATCAAACCACCCAGAAAACAGATCAAAACTCCGATACCTAAACCGAAAAGAACCATTGCCAACACGTCTATCCAAAAATGAGCTCCCGGAACTAAGAGAAACAGACAGAGAGCAAATACATTCATCAACCCGAAAATTAACGCAGGAACATTGCGACGTCCACCAAATAACTTATCAGAAATAACACCTGAAAACATAGTACCGATTATGCCACAGACCGGACAAATAGAAATGATAAAACTGGCATCCAAGGTGGAGTAACCCTTTTGAGCTTCCAAATAAAAAACGCCCCAACTATTGATAGCATAACGACTGATATACATAAAAGCACTCGAAAGAGCCAGTATCCAAATGGCAGGCATCAGCAATACCTGACGCTGTGCTTTATTAAAATCAGCCGTTTCTGTCTCACTCATTTCCTTTTTCTGTTTGGGAACATTCACCGAAGGAAATCCCATGCTTTCGGGAGTATCATGGAAGAACTTCCAGACGATCAACGCTCCTATCAATCCCACTATACCGGCTCCGAAGAAACCATACCGCCAGCCCAACACACTGACAATTGAGGCTATTATCAGAAAAGTCAACGCTTCGCCGATATTATGGCTCGCAGACCAAAAGCCATAGTATGAACCGCGCTCTTTGTCCGTGAACCAACGAGAAAGCCCTACTACACAAGAGGCTGCTCCCATAGATTGAAACCAGCCGCTAATCCCCCAAAGGATAGCGAACAGGATAAAAGAATTAGTAAAACCGAGACAGAGGTTAACCAAAGCAGTTATCAATAAACCGGTAGTCATAAAACGGTTGATATTACTACGGTCGGCAAAGAAACCGTTCGTGAATTTTCCGATGGCATAGGTGAAGAACAATACGGAACCTATGATGCCTAACTCTGTTTCCGAAAAAATTCCTTCATCTACAATAGGTTTCTTTACGACATTCAGACTAAGACGGCACACATAATACATACCGTAACCAAAAGTCGCAGAAAGGAAAGTAGACCATTTCAGAAACTTCAGACGACGGGTATCGGATGAAGACAAAGCTTCTCCGTTACAAGGTCTCGGTGAAGAGACCTTGTAAAAATTGATTAGTTGTTTCAACATGAAGGAAGTGCGTTTAATCGTGAAGTTTCTTGTTACGCAAATACTCCAATAATAAAGCAGGACGATCTGTTTGAATTAGCTTGGCTCCCTGGTCAATAATCCAGCCCCAACTTTCATCCGGCTGATGAAGTTCTACTGCACGGTCGTCATCATGGCCGCCACATAGTTCAGGCCAAAGCGAATTTATAAAAAGATTAGAGCCTGTATTACGTACTTTCTTTATCAAATTAAGAATCTCCGGACTGTCATTATCAAAAACCAGTTCATAGGCAGCAGGTTTCATGTGTGTCTGATAACTATCAATGACAGCTTCCGCTCCTTCTTTATGAAGCTGCACAACAGGCATAAAAATTACTTTATCTAACACATCACCATTTTCTGCTTTAACTTGTTCGTAAGGAAGTTCGGCTTTAATTACACAACATTCTATTGTTCCTGTTTTCTCAAGAACAGCATAAACTTCCTGAAAATAATCATATCCTTTATCAATATTTACCATAACTTTCCCTTTACACAGCAGCATGACTTCTTCTAATGTAGGAATTTGGTGTCTCGTTTTACAACCTACCCCATTTTTCAACTGCATTGCTTTCAATTCCGCCAAGGTATAATCTTCCACTTTCCCTTTTCCATTCATTGTACGATCTACCGTTCTGTCATGAATCAACACCAAATGTCCATCTTTCGTTTTTTTTAAATCTATTTCCACCATGTCAACTCCCATATCAATACAGTTTTGTATACCTTGTAATGAATTCTCTGGTGCATTACGCCAATCGGCACGGTGAGATACAACCATAATATCACTATCATTCCCTATAAAGGTTTGATTTTTTCGATATTCCCTATTTTCTGCCTGTTGAGCATGCAATCCAGATAATATAAATACATATAATAAAATACAATATAATCTCATTTCAATATTCATTCATTATTTTATCGTTCTTCCTTCTCTTTTCCTATCTCCCCAAAATGTCTGATATTTTAATTCTCCACCATATATATATCCGGTGGAGAATATACGGTCATTATAGCTCAATCCTCTTTTTAAGTACCCGACTATGTTCAGCCTCAAATCCCATCACATGGCTTTCAATAGAAAGATCAATTGAGCTGGTCAGATAAGAAGCATCTTGGTTAGCCACTGCTAAAACAAAATCTTTGACAATGCCAAAGTCACCACCTGCATGCCCCTCATATCCGGGCAAAGATGATATATCCTGATTCCAGACAGAATGTTTATTGGTTAAGAAATCCGTCACCTCAAACTTCTTCATATCTCCTTTCAGCCATCCTTTAGTGCCCATAATACAAGTCAATCGACCGCCAGTTGCCGTAAATGCCTCCATAGAAAAAGCACCAGTAATGTTTCCTTCAAACTCCATTGAAGTAACAAAATGATCGCACTGATCATTATTGCATCTAAAAACGCAACGTCCATAATCTGTAGTTCTTAATTTGTCCATAATCAACGAAGCATATTTTTTATCATTCCGTTCATTATCCGGAATATCAAACACATAAAGATAACGTCTATCTTTCAAATAAATACGTTTAGCCGAGTAAGGACATTCTGCCTCCACAGCACAATCAAGGCAACGTTCCGTAGATCCAGCCGGGGCATTTTCGCGCTTAAACAAAGTTAAGCCACCATAAGAACTAAGAGACTTGCACGGTTTGTTGACTAACCAACGCATCATATCCATGTCATGACACGATTTTGCTATAACAATAGGAGTAGTTTCCCGAGCACTCTTCCAATTACCGCGAACATATGAGTGAGCCATATGATGGAAGCGAATACATTCCATATGTTGAATACTGACAATATCGCCAATCATACCTGCGTCCAAAACTTTCTTCATCGCCATAAAATAGGGAGCATAGCGCAACACATGGCATATCCCCACAATGCGATTATATTTCTTGGCATACTTCAGAATATCCGTACATTCTTTTACAGATTGAGCGACCGGTTTCTCCAGTAAAACATCATAACCAGCTTCCAATGCCTTCAAACAAGGATGATAGTGTAAATTATCCGGAGTAGCAATAATGACGGCATCCGCGAATTTAGGAATACTGAATACTTCAGACCAATCATTAAAACAATGTTCATCTGATAAATTATATTTATTTTTCAAGTGTAGTTTTCGTTCTTTATTTATATCTGCCACACCAACTATTTTCAGTGATTTTGAAAAATGCTCCGAATAACTTGCATAGGTGCGCCCCCGGGCACCAGCACCAATAACAATCGCTGTTATTGGCTTATCTACTACTGCTTCTTGACTTTCAAGAGTAGACGATAGTTCCTCTATAAGCCCATTATTCTGTTTTTTTTTCTGTTGCAGGCTTTCCATTGCTTGAGATACTGATGTAAAATTACTCATCGCGGCAGCTGCTGCACCAGCTCCCATTATTCTTAAAAATTCTGCTCTATTCATTTTTTATTATTTCAATTTATTAATGAGGTAAGTAAAGTATTCCACTCCTTATTTGATTTCTAAAACTGCCATTATAGCTTTATGGTCAGAAAGTACTTCTTCAAAAATTTTAGTTTCTTTCACCACCCATCTATTTTGAGGATAATAAGCCACATGATCAAAAGTGTTACTTACGGCTAAATCCCATACAGTACTTAGTAAGTTGATATGTTCCGTACCAACTCTTCTGTTCAAGTCACCTGCCAAGACACACAACTCTCCTGTCTGAGGTATCTTTGTCAATTCTCCTACTTGCAACAAACCATTAGAAAGATTCGCCATATCCAAATGTGTACCGACAACGCACACGGAAGTACCATCATCTAGTACTATTTTCACAATGGCAGCACAACGCTTTTCTGTCCCCGAAGTATAAGGCAATATTTTCTTTTGTGTCTCATCAAAACTATATTTGCTTAAAATAGCATTCCCATACTTTCCACCATGAGCATCAATTGCTGGGAAAAACATCCCATGCATACCAGTCAGGTATGATAATTCCAATAACATATCAACTCCTTTAGAACGAGTAGTATAGTAATCTACCTCTTGTAACGCTACAACATCTGGATTTTGTTTTTTTATAAAAGAAGCCAATTGTTCCAATGAAGCATCAGCCCCGGCATGTATATTAAAAGACATGACTTTTAAGGTTGTCTGCGCATAACCGTCAAACAACATATTCAATAATACAGCAATCAAAAAAAACTTTTTCATTTTATTATAATCTAATTCCATTTAACATTCTATTTCAATATCATTTTAACCAAAGTAGCCTTGTAAACTGAAGTCAATTCTTCTCCTTCTATTTGTATAAGCTGAGTAGTCCAATTCTGTTTTAAAGGAGCCAATATGAAATTATATTCAGTCTTGGAACTTAGAGAATTATTTTCCGCCGAATTGTATATCTTACGATATTTCCTATCCAATATATCAAAGACAGAACTAGATTCGTCAGCATAAACCGCAGCAGCAATCACTAACTTTTTCGACACAATATCAGCAAAGTTAGCCAAAGCTTCTGCTTGTCGAAGTTGCTTATCGGCATCATTTTCATCAAACCTACAAGTCGCAACCCAAACATCTTCACCATCTTCAAGCTGATATGTTACAATACCAAGTGATAAAACGTCACCCAACTCTTTCTTTTCTGTTGAATTAATAATGGATTTAGATAGAAAACCAGTTCCCTTCCCCGGAACAAGATAAGACTCACTAAAAAAGTGATTTTGCCACCTTTGACCTTTTTTGCTTAAAGCGTAGGCCGTTTTCATTGGAAAACCATTTCCGGTTCTCTGTATGGCTGCAATATCACTATTAACATCACCAATCAGTCCGGCTAAAGCGTCTGCATTTTCTATGTATCCGACATCAACAGAAAGCAAAGAAAATGTTTTTTCAGAAACCGGATCATCAACATCTTTTTTTATGTCCAAGTCTTCATCAATAGATGAAGAACAAGCTGCCAGTAAAAATATGGTCAAGCCAAGAAAAAAATTACTAGTTCTCATATTCTTCATGTTATGGAGTCCATCCGAAATATACAACTCAAAATAAGCCGTTTCAAATGGACTCATTATTTATCTAAGTTTATTCCCAACCGGGATTATTTGGTAGTAAGTTCGGATTTCTTTGGGTTTGAATAAAAGGAACCGGCCATAAATAGTTTTTCGGTTCAACAAAGATTCTACCAGTCATCAAAATTATATTCCCATCTTCATCCAACGGCAAGTCATCAACAAAGACCTGTTGATCTGGATTCAGAGATGCTTTGCGTATTCCTTTCACGTCTTCCGACAACAATTTACCTTGTTTCCAACGTAGTATATCAAAATAACGTTCACCCTCAAGAGCTAACTCCACTCTTCTTTCCCGACGTATCTCATCACGCAAGTTCATGCCATTCGACTCCAAATCTGCAAGAATCATCAAAGGAGCAGCAACTCTACCCCTCAACAGATTAATAGAACTGTTGATATCTGTTTGGTCTATTTGATCACCTCTCATATACTTTGCTTCAATCCAATTCAGAAGAACCTCCGCATAACGAATCAAGGGTATGTCATTCATATCCTTATTATATCTGGCAACTGCCGATATCTCCACAAACTTTCTAAAATACCAGCCTGACGGAGTTCTACAACCAGACAAAGCTGTTCCACCAAGTTTGGGTTGATAATATGTACTGTTCTGTGGGTTTCCTCCCCATTTAGTAGCCCGTTTTAATACAGTTTGTTCTAATCTTGGGTCTCGTCCGTCAAACAAAGTTACATATGTCTTATCATTATAACCGCTAGCCGGATTAGTAACAGGCAATCCATTGCATAAATATGCATCTACCAATGAACGTGAAGGAGCCATTCGTGCCTCTTCATTAGGCACCTGTAATTCACGACTCAAGTTATGCGTTTGCTTAGCATCCTCACTAAAAACTCTTGTTAAAATAAACTCTTTGTTCTTACTATTCTTAGAAGCATTCCCCGCATAAGTAAACATTTCATAATAGGATGTAGCAGGATTTCCGTTACTATATAATTCATGATAACCGGTCTCCATTACTAGCTCTGCACTTGAAACAGCAATATCCCAACGCTCATGATAAAGGGCAAAACGAGAACTAAGAGCCCAAGCCGCTTCTTTGGAAGGTCTTCCAAATTCTGTCGTTTTCAAATCTTTAGCATAAGGTAATTGGTTACTTGACAGTTCTAATTCTTTTAGTACCCAATCTACCAGTTTTTCTTTATCTTCACGTGCTCCATACAACTCCGAATCACTAATATCCAATGTACGGGTTACCCAGGGAACATCACCAAAGAAATTTATCAAATATACGTAATGGTATGCACGCATAAAACGGGCTTCTCCGGCATATCTTTCTCTTTTTTCCGGAGCAACCTTTTCCGCTCTTTCATAATTCTCAAGGAAATGATTACAACGACGAATTCCATTATAGTTAGTATCCCACTCCGAATTAATAGTAGATAAATCACTTGTAAATGTACCCGCACCTATATTCTTATAACTTGCACTTCGTTCTCTTACAACATTATCTCCCAACATTTCCATATCGACTGATGTTCCTTTCCCACGCAAACCATTAATACAAGCATTCGCGGCAAGAATAAGGTGTTCTTCCGTTTTCCAGTAAGTCTCATCTGTCAAATCATCCAATGGGATTCTATCCAGAAACGAATCATTACATCCGCTCAATATAATGACACAAATTAAACCGATTAATATTTTACTATTTACTTTCATACCAAATAATTATTTTAAGGTTATACTTAAACCAAACGAATAAGAAGCTGTAATAGGATAATAACCGCCATCACTTATAGGAGATTCCGGATCATATGAAGAAAAGAAATCTGTCAAAGTCCACAAATTCTCCCCCGAAAAATAAACTCTTAAATTACTAATACGCAGTTTTGACAAGAAATTAATCTTTTGAGCCGGGAATGTATATCCCAATTGAATATTCTTCACACGTAGATAAGATGCATCTTCAATCCAAAACGAAGAAAACTTCTTATTATATGTTTCATCATATGTAAAACGAGGATAAGTAGCATGAGAATTTTGGTTGTCCCATGTCCAACGGTCTAAATGTACTTTCTGAGGATAGTTCGCGACTTCTGTAAAAGCATGTCGTCCCATTCCGCCAACGTAACCGTCACACTTGCCTACACCTTGCAGAAACACTTTAAGATCAATGCCTTTCCATGCTGCATTTACCCCTAAAGAGTATGTATATCTAGGAATAGCACTACCAATATAAGTACGGTCATCCTTTGTTGTTATCTCACCATCACCATCCAAATCCCGGTATTTAATATCTCCTGGCTGCACCTTTGTTCTCAATTCTTCTATAACCGGAGTACTTTTTTTAGGAGTATACTTTCCTGTATTCACATCATAGTCAAAATCATCTACAGTATAGAGCCCATCAGCCTGAAATCCCCAAAAAGCATCGATAGGATAGCCAACAGCACGTATCTGATCACCACTAAAATCATCTGCAGTATTACCCATACTTACGACCTCATTCTTAACATCAGATAAGTTGAAATCCACACCATAAGTAAAGTTTTTACCGATCTTATCTTTCCAGGAAAGAGCTAACTCCCATCCCTTATTACGTACCTTACCTGCATTCTGGTAAGGCTCCGTCACACCCAATACTCCTGGTAATTCAACTCTTAACAATATATCATCTGTATCCTTTATAAAATAATCGAATGACATATTTAACTTATTGTTAAACAAGCCCATGTCTAACCCTAAATTGGTCATTTTTATAGTCTCCCACGTAATATACCTATTAGAAGCACTATTCTGCCGCATAGCTGAGGTTATACTTCCTCCAATAGGCATTATAGAAGTAGTCGGTTCTATAGTAGCCATATAAGGATAAAGCGATGATGTATATTGGTTTCCTAAAGTTCCATATGAAAGCCGGAATTTCAAATTATCAAGCCAACTTCGTGTACGCCTCATAAATGTCTCTTCAGATATTCTCCAAGCAGCAGAAACAGAAGGAAAATATCCTCCTCTATGATCGGGATGAAAACGGGAAGATAAATCATAGCGTAAGTTTGCTTCAAACAAATAACGGTCATCAAAGTTATAATTGATTCTTCCAAAACCAGAACGAAGCGCCCATTCCTCGCCCATGCCATCGTTATCAAATTTCTCGGTTCCAGCATTAAGTACATGTAAATCATCAGATACCAAATCTTGACGAGATGCGTTCATTGTTTGGTTTTCATTCCACTCCTGTGAAAACCCTGCCAATAAATGAACCGTATGTTTACCAAATGTCCGTTCATAATCACCTTGTACAAGGATGTTCTGATAACGTTCTGAAATATCTCTCTGAGAAATGCTGCTAGTAGTAGACGAAGAAGCCAAAGGAGTATCTGTATCCGGTATATAATGCTGTATCTTATTACTCTGCTGCTTACGCAATACATCTTTGAGACGAGTAGCATATTGTATTTTGGCAGTAAATCCTTTCAAAATTTCCATTTCACCACCCAAACTCAGGTTTGTTTCACGAGCTTTGTAGTTAATAAAACCACCATCATATATAATAGCTATCGGATTGGCAGAACTCCCTCCATACCCCCATCCTCCATCTGTAAAACGAACAGGAGTTAATGGAGAACTCCTTAGTGCTTTATAGAAAAGACCGTCACTTGACGAATCACTACTGGCAGGAGTCCAATTATCCACGTCAGTATATCCAAAGTTTGCATCAATTTTTACTCTATCCAACATAGTAGTGGTAACTTTCACTCGAAGATTATTTCTTGATGCATGGTAACCATTGCCTACAAATAATCCTGATGTTGACAAATTACCGTATGACAGATAATAACCAAGGGATTTACTTCCTCCATTCAAACTTACATTATGTCCGTGCTGTGGCGCCGTACTTCTATAAAGCTCATCCACCCAATTGACATTAGCCCTATTATTGAGGTCTGTTCTGTTTATTACAGCATCAACATCCTCCTGAGTATATCCCCATGGCTTACCGACATTGGCAGTCGCCTCCTTCAATAAAGTCAAATATTCAACCGCATCACACATTTCAGGAAGAGCAGTCGGAGTTTGCAAAGCAAAAAAACCAGAGTAAGTAATCGTAGGAGTCATATCCTTATTCGCCTTCTTAGTTGTTACCAAAATAACTCCATTAGCCGCGCGTGAACCATAGATTGCAGATGAGGCTGCATCTTTTAGAACTGAAACAGATTCTATATCACTCGGATTTAACGTATTGATATTACCCTCTACCCCATCAATCAAAATCAAAGGGTTAGAATTATTCAGTGTTCCAATACCACGAATCCGTATACTAGTATTATTATCACCCGGACGGCTCGTTGTATTTGTAATAGAAACTCCAGGTAAACTACCTTGCAATCCAGTTACCGCATTATGAATTGGACGGGCAGCCAAAACATCACTATTCACCGAAGCCACAGAACCGGTCAAGTTCACTTTTTTCTGAGCGCTATAACCTACAACAACAACTTCATCCAACAATTCAATATTCTCTTTCAAAGAGATTGTTATATTTGATCTATTGTTAAGCAAAACGGCCTGATCAATATAACCTATATATGAAGCCCATAATTGTGTTGTTCCCAATGGTATCTCTAAAGAAAAACGGCCATCCAAATCTGTAATCGTTCCGTTAGAAGTTCCTTTAACTGTTATACTGGCACCAACAATCGGATTCCCATGTTCATCGACTATCGTACCTGTTATTTTCTTTGTGGATTGTTTACTCTGTTGAGTTTTACGAACTAAAACGATAACATTTTCGTGTTCATGGGTGTAAGTCAATTCCATCCCATCCAGAAGTTGCTTCATTGTCTGATCAATTGTTGCATCCTTTACATTCAAAGATATTTTCTGATTTAATTCTGGAAGATTCTCATTATAGAAAAACCTATAATTACTTACCAGTTCAACCTTCTTTAAGGAAGCTCTCAAAGAAAGTTCTTTCACGTTCATCGTTATTTGGGAATAAGTTTCAAAAGAAAAATTCAGGAATAACATAAAACAAATAGTCCGCAATACTTTCCAGTTTTTACTTCTCCCTATATGAGTTTGCGGGAGTTTAACAAAAGTTGTTCTGTGTTTCATATATCAATACTTTTAAGTTATTTGATAGGTATACAAGTTACTACCTCATTCCATCCAAACCCCTATTCCCCTTTAACTTTTATTAAGTATTTCAATAAAAAAAGCCATTCTTGAAAACACAAAGAATGACCTTTTTATATCAATCAAAAATTACTATCTATTTCTCCTTCAAAACAATCACCGAACCGTCCATTTCATAATAGAAAGGTGAAGTAAGCATCAGGATATTCAATGCATTCTGTATGCCACCTCCCGGAATGGTTCCGGTGAAATATTCATTAGGTAGTTTATTGGAGTCGAAACGAATCTCTACGTCATAGATGCGTGAAAGGGTTTTCATTATATTCTCCAAAGATTCTTTCTCGAAATAGATATTTCCTTTCGTCCATTCAATGTAGTCACTCGGGTGTACTTGAGTGGCTGTTATCTTATGAGTGGCTTTATTATATTCTATTTTGTCGCCGGGCTTCATGATATGCGATGTTTTCTGCGCATAGACTCCAACTTTTCCTTCCAAAAGAACGACTGTCACGTCTTTAGCATCTTCATAGGCAGATACATTAAAAGAAGTACCGAGTACTTTCACTTCCAAATCGCCTACCTGTACAATAAAGGCGCGCTTTTCATCATGAGCTACTTTGAAATAGGCTTCACCATTCAGTTGCACACGACGCCCATTTTCTCCGAAGTTATTCAGATAGCTTAATTGCGAAGCAGAATTGAGAACGACATTCGTTCCGTCCGGCAATTCGATGGTTGCTTTATCTCCTTTATCAGCTTTTACTATAAAGGGCGCTCCCACTGTTTGGGAAGAATCTACAAGATAGTAGGTGAAGAAGGCAATACAAATGGGTAAAACGATGGCGGCAGCCCATTTCCAAGGATTCATACGAATAGTTCTTGGGTTCTCTTTTCCCTGTGTTTCTTCTTTTCCCTGCGTCTGTTCTTTGATTCGGGCAAATAGTTTATCGCGCAGTACCGGATTAATGCCGGCATCCGATTTGGAAAATTCTTCTTCCCACCAGTTCTGTAAATGGCGGTCGTTCTTTATCCAATCGGAGAGCTTTTTTATTTCAGCATCCGTTATATTTCCATCGAAATACTTTTCAATCAGTTCTTTATAATATATCTTATCCATCTTCTTTCCTGCTTATTTACAAGTATACATTTTCATCCTATCTACTATCCAAAAACGTGTATTACAATTACATTTCATTAACAAAAAAGGCAATCAGAAGCGCAATTACCTTATCGTAATGCTTCATCAACTGTTCACGCATAAATTTCACCGCCAAAGATAATTGCGTGGCGACTGTACTTTCAGAAATACCCATCATTTCAGCAATTTCCTTATTCGTATAGTTCTGACGCTTACTTAAGATAAAGATTTTCTTTCGCTGTGCCGGCAATTCTTCCGCTAATGAGTCGATATAATCGTTCAAGAAACGAAGATCAATAGTATCTTCCGTCTGTGAATCATGGTCTAGTCCGCTTTTCAGCAGATATTCATTGTAAACATATTCAACGGTCTGACGCTGGTACATATTCATCAATAAATTTTTGGCTATCGTACAAAGAAAAGAAATAAATGAAGCGTTCGTATCGACTTTCTCACGTACTTCCCATATACGGATAAAAGTGGATTGCACCACTTCTTCAGCCATATATTGATTGCCGGAAGAAAGCCGCATAATGAAATTGTACAGTTTACCGCTGTACATATTATACAATCTTTCAAATGCTTGAAAAGAACCGTCTTTTAAATCGATTAATAAATGTTTTTCATCTGTAAAATTCACCATAGCTTAGAATTTTGCAACAAAGGTATGCAACCATAGACCATTAACAGGTGACAATATTATTAATATTTTCTCAATTATCCGATTTTTATGAAGAAAAAGATACTAATATCAGGATAGTGACGCCATCCGGTCAAGATAGTGACGCTATCTAATCAGGATAGTGACGCTATCTTGAACGGATACCGTCACTATGTTCAGTATGGTAATTCGCATTAATAAGTCAAACGGATACCAGCCTGTATATTGAAGTTAAACGGATTCTCTTTACGTATGGTCTGTATATCCGAACCATCATCAAAATAATAAGCAACACCGGGTTCTACATAGATACCCAGACGTTTCGTTGCGTTCACCTGTGCACCTACCGCACCGGATACCGAGAATTGCAGAGGTTTCACCGTTTCTTTCTCGGAACCGAGCTTTCCATAGACACATTTCTCCACCATACCTCCACCGGAAACGTAAAGAGTGATGAGTTTTTTATCAAGGAAATTCCAGTTGGCACGCAGCGGAATACCTACATAATGAAGTTTTTGTTCTATCTGCTGATCTTCACCCGCCAGTTTCGCATCCGAAGAAAGCAATGTGTAAGTCAATCCCGTTTCGAGAGAGAATCCTTTGGCCAGTCCTTTACGGACAGACAATCCGAAAGAAATAGGTTGATGGTGCTTAATGTCGACCACTTGTTTTGCCTGACGCAGATAAGGCACTCCATCTTCAAAAACCAATGTCTGATCGTTAGGTATCTCCATCAGACCGTTGGAAACAGAAAGCATACTCACACGAGACATATAAGCATGAGAGCCGGCACCGACTTCTGTGGATGCTCCGCCCGAATTTCCGACCGAGAGTCCCATGGACCATGTTCCTTTTTGAGGTGCTCTTTTTTCTGCCGGAATATGCAGCTTGTCTCTGCCGGAAGGGCGACGCGGCCTGTTGTTCGGCCGTTCGGTGTCCTGTGACTGTGTAGCCTGACCCACATTTTCACTGTCAACCTGCCTTGCTTCATTTTTCGTCTGTTTCGTCTCACCTTTGAGCATCTGGTCTTCCTCAATCACAGGATTATTTTCATTCCCTGTTACAGGTTCGTTGTTATTTTCTATTGCAGATTGGCCTGCATTTGTTTTCTGTTCTGTAAGATTCTTATCAATTTTCGCCAAACGGTCTTCACGAGCCACTGGTCGCAAGACGGGTTCTACGGAAGTGCCCTGCACATCCGGTTGTTGCACACCCGGCAACGCATCGGGTGTAGATGCCAATGCCGGAGTCTTTATATGACGTATTTCATCCGCGGCCGGTGTCCCCAGAAAATATAGACTTACCGACGAAACGACGGCTAACAATATAACAGCTGCAGCAGCCATCATCCATTTTCGATAAGGATATATTTTCTTCTCCACAGGAGGCATAAGTTCTTTTTCCAGTTGTTCCCAACCGGAAGCAGGCACCGGCTCGGAATAATCCGCGAGCTTCTCCTTCAACTTATTCATCCACAATTCTTTCTCTTCCATCTCTATCTATCCATTATGCATTATCCATTCTTTTACTCTTTTTGCCAATACACTCTTCGCACGAAATAGTTGCGAAGCCGAAGATTTTTCATTAATACCTAATTCCTGTGCGATTTCTTTATGCGATTTGTCTTCGAATGTATAAAGGTTAAACACTGTACGATATCCGGCAGGTAGTTCTTCTATAAACTGCATCAACACTTTCTGTGGAATAGCTTCTACATCAGAAGCATCCGGTTCTTCATATTCTTCAGGCAACTCTTCTAATGGTGCCGACTGATTGATTACATCATTTTTCCGGAGATATTGCAAAGCTGTGTTGACCATCACCCTTTCCATCCAGGCCCGCAGGGAGCCTTCACCCCTCCAGGTGAACTTGTCGAAGGAATCGAATATCTTTAAAAAACCGTCGTGAAGCAGATCCTGGGCTGTATCACGGTCGCCGGTATAACGAAGACAGATGCCAAGCATACGTCCCGCATACTGCTCATACAGTTCTTTGCGAGCTTGGTTATTGCCTAGCCTGCATTGTTCCGACAACTCTAATTCTTCCATTCTCTTATACACGTGTTTAACTTATAAATGCAGCAAAGATAGAAATACTGCATAGAGAGAACAACTCTTTTATCACTTTTGTTTCTTTAACAGATTCAAATGCAATATTTTCTATCCCATTGCATTTTCACAATACAAAGGAACCATTTTATATAATCTAAAACTTAAATAAGTATATGAAGAAATTTAAATTCATTGCCTTTATCTTTGCTATTATGACTACAATGCCGATTCTCCAGTCATGTTTGGACGACGATGACAACCCGTCCGATCTTCTGGTTGTCAGTACCATCAATATGATTAGCCAGGATAGCAAGGAATTTTATTTCACTTTGGATGACGGGAAAAAGATGTATCCCAGCAATGCGCAAGGATGGAGTAATAAAGATTGGGTGGAAGGACAACGAGCTTTTGTGATATTCAACGAGCTGGAAGAGCCTGTAAATGGATACGACCTTAATATTCAGGTGAGAGGTATCAATCCAATCTTAACTAAAGACATCATCACGATGGGTGAAGATGACAACGATGAAGAAAAAGTCGGAGATGACAAGATCAACACGACTTATATGTGGATCAACAAGGATAATAAATATCTAACGATTGAATTCCAATATTATGGAACGCATAGTGAAGATAAAAAACATTTCCTGAATCTCGTAATCAACGACAAAGAAGAGTCTGCTCCCACTGCTGACGAAGACAGTGCGGAGGACGAATATATCAATCTGGAATTCCGCCATAACAATGAAGGTGATTATCCTCAAAGCCTGGGCGAAGGATATGTATCTTTCAAACTGGATAAGATTAAAGACCGGATGGAAGGGAAAAAAGGATTAAGGATCCGTGTCAACACTTTATATGGCGGACCGAAAACTTATGAAGTAAAGTTTCCCTAAGATTATAAATCTAATGTAAACGTGCAAAACACACTCTTTTTTAATATAATATATTAATTACGCAAAAGAGGGCGGTAGTTGTGAAACTGCCGCCCTTTTATCTTCTCCTTTATATAAAGAAGTTATTCTTATAAAAGATTTATTTCTTTTCTTCCTTATCTCCCAGATAATTCCAAACTACCGCACTCAACGCAGCTCCTACAAATGGAGCAATGATGAACAGCCACAACTGCGACAATGCTTCTCCTCCCTGGAATAATGCCGGAGCAATACTACGTGCCGGGTTTACAGAAGTCCCTGTGATAGGAATACATACAATATGTACCAATACAAGAGTCAAACCGATGGCAAGTCCTGCCAGATTGCCTGCTCCCTTCTTCGAGTCGGTAGAGCCGAGCACCACTAATACAAAAATGAAAGTAAATACTGCTTCCGCAATGAATGCCTGCAACATTTCTCCATCGCCAAAACCATTGGAACCTGTAGCCGTAGGTCCGTCATGAGCACCGGTGGAAACTAAAGCAAAAAGAATAGCCGAGCCGATAATAGCTCCGATTACCTGGAAAATCATATACATACCTGCATCTTTTCCGTTCATACGCCCAGTTAAGAACACTCCTAATGTAATAGCAGGATTAATGTGACATCCTGAAATACCTCCGATAGCATACGCCATCGCTACTACTGAAAGACCAAATGCTAAAGCTACGCCGACTGTTCCCACGCCAGCACCTACCGTACCGGTTACACTACCGGCAAAAACGGCACTTCCGCATCCCATAAGAACGAGCACCATCGTTCCAATCATTTCTGCAATGTACTTTTTCATAACTATAAATAATGGTTAATGCATCAAATATAGAGAATTAACCCAAGAAAACAAAGCCTACGTGCCTAAATTATTATTGCTTTCGCAACATTTTTGAATAAAAGGCAAGCAAATAAAATGAAAAAAGGACTTTTGCACGCCATATTAGCCTCTACCTTATGGGCCATCGTAAACTCTCTTATCAAGCAAGGATTGAGCAATGACGTCACTCCGATGAATTTCTCCGAAACCCGCTTTGCCACTGTTGGAGTTATTCTTTTCGCTTATACCCGGTACAAGGGTATATGACAGGAATCATCTCAACCTCTATTATTATAGCAAACACTGTATGGACTGCAAAGTAAGCATTTCTTTGGGGACTGCAGCTTTTATTTCCTCTTTCAGAACACATAGCAGGCTGTGACGAATAAAATCTCTATTTGTCGCCAACACCACTTGCCGCGTCGGTCGGGGGATAGCAAACGGACGTACTAATTGTCGCTGTTCTTCCGTCAATTGAGCCACTGCCAGTTCGGGAATAAAAGTGATTCCTTTTCCGCTTTCTACCATTCTCATAAAGGTTTCCATGCTTCCCAGGCGATAAGCCATCTGACTAACCTTCACCGCTTCCATCTGACAGAAACGGACAAGTTGGTCACGAAAACAATGTCCTTCGTCCAAAAGCCAAAGATGTTCGCCGGTTATATCGGAAGTGCGGATAACGTCATGTTTGAACGAGGGTTCTTTCCGTGATACATAAGCATAAAATTGCTCATAGAAGAGAGTTTCTTCCGTCAAGAATGTGTCTTCTAATTTACTGGCAATAATCCCTGCATCCAAATCGCCGGCATGCAGAGCCTGCTGAATATCCTGGGTTTTCATTTCCGTGACACGAATATCCAGTTCGGGATATTTCTCCATCAGTTGAGGGAAAAAACGGGGTAGCAAATAAGGAGCGATAGTGGGTAATACTCCCAAGCGGAATACACCTGATAATGATTGCTTATCTTCACTGATGATTTCTTTTACTTGAGCTGCCTGCGCCAGAATCACACGAGCCTGGTCTATCACTTTCTGCCCGATGGGTGTCGGACAAACGGGTTGCACTGTCCTATCGAATAACTTTACTCCCAATTCATCTTCCAGCTTCTGAATCATGGCACTCAAAGTAGGTTGCGTCACACGGCAATATTCGGCTGCCCGTGCGAAATGCCTGAACTGGTCTACGGCTAATATATATTCTAATTGTTGTATCGTCATCTATCAAATCATGTTAAGTTATAGATTTCATCTATGCAAAGATAGAAATTTTCAGTTTGACAACAAGCATTTTCCGCCTTATCTTTGCAGTACAGAAAAAAAAGAAAACAAGTATAAATCATTAAAAATAAAAAGAATATGAAAACTTTAGAATTTATCAAACTGAATGAATCGGGAGCAAACAACGTAGTAGCATCTTTGCAACAACTATTAGCAGACTTCCAAGTGTATTACACCAATCTCCGCGGTTTCCACTGGAATATCAAAGGACATGATTTCTTTGTTCTCCACAGCCAATTCGAAAAGATGTATGATGACACAGCCGAAAAGGTAGACGAAATTGCAGAACGTATCTTGATGTTGGGCGGTACTCCTGCCAATAAATTCAGCGATTATTTGAAAGTAGCAAATATCAGTGAAGTAGATAAGGTGAGCAACGGCGAACAGGCACTGAACAATATCCTTCAGAGTATCAGTTATCTGATTGGTGAAGAACGTAAAATCTTGTCTATCGCTTCTCAAGCCGGAGATGAAGTAACCGTTTCGATGATGAGCGATTATCTGAAAGAACAGGAAAAATTGGTTTGGATGTTGACGGCTTATAATAGCAAATAATTAAGATAAAAGGTTTAGGTTTTTAAGTGAGAAAGAGAGGATATTTCCGTAAAAGGAATATTCTCTCTTTATTATTTCCAGTGTACTAGTACTATCTGAATACGTTCATTCGCTGATATAATTAGAAATATTAGTTTTGTTCTTTATTTATCAAGATTTATAAAAGTAAGCAACAACTTTCAAAAGATGAAACTTATTCTACTGAAATAGATTTTTCTAACCTTATATCATCAGAAGAACTACCTATCATTACCTGAAAAGTCCCCGACTCTACTACTTTCTTCAAAGTATAGTTAACCAAGAAAAAGTCCTCCTCTGTCAAAACAAAAGTAACTTTTTTCTCTTCTCCTTTTTTCAAATGGAAACGTTCGAAATGTTTCAACTGTTTCATCGGCTGAACAACTGATGCATATTCATCTCTCATATAAAGTTGTGATACTTCCTCACCATCATACTTCCCTGTATTCTTTACTTTAAATGAGACTTCAAAACAACGAGCAGATTTCTGCACTACCTGCAAATCAGAATATTCAAAAGTGGTATAACTCATCCCATAACCAAAGCTATATAACGGAGAAGATGACACTTCCACATAATCATGATTTCGAGGAGCTTTCTTATTATAATAAACCGGAATCTGGCCTACAGAACGCGGAACGGAGATTGGCAAACGTCCGGAAGGATTATAATCTCCAAAAAGAACATCCGCTATAGCATTTCCACCCTCCTGCCCCGGATAGTAAGCAGTCAGTAGCGCATCAGCATATTCCGAAGCCCAATTCTTTTCTAAAGGACGACCTTCAATATAAACGACAATCAAAGGCTTACCTGTCTTTTGCAAAGATTCCAATAGTTCTTGTTGTCTACCAAGTAAGGATAAACTGGCACGGTCAAATCCTTCTCCACACTCCATATCACTTACACTACCCTCTTCAGCTACAGCCGCACCTGTTTCTTTATAGCTCGTTTTAAAATCACGGGCACTGGAACCACCCACAACCACAATTACAACTTCGGAGCGGCGGGCAGCTTCAATTGCCTGTTCTATCTCATTCACTGTAGTATCACGAATAGCACAGCCTCGTACATATTCCACACGAAAAGGAGATAATTTTGTTAGAATTCCATCAAGAACTGTTTTCACATTACTATCTTCCTGAGGAGCTGTATAGTCCCCTAACATATTATATCGATTGTCAGCATTAGGGCCAATTACCGCCACCTTATTTATCGTCTTGCTTAAAGGAAGAATTGAATTCTCATTTTTGAGAAGTGTTATGGAAGACTGTGCGATTTTACGTGCCAGTTCGATATGTTCTTTACGGCGTACTGTTTTAGCAGCAATTTTCGGATCCACATAAGGATGCTCAAACAAGCCCATCTCAAACTTCATCCGTAACACCCGGCAGACAGCCGTATCAATCACAGTCTTATCCATTTGTCCGGATTGAACCGCATGACAAAGGTTGGTATAAGCATCCCCACCCAAGTCAACATCAACACCAGCCGTTACAGATTGTATGGCTGCATTCTCTTTGGTTGGAGCAACAAAGTGGCTTTCGTGAATCCCTTCAATACTATATAAATCGGAAACTACAAAGCCACGAAACTTCCATTCATTACGCAAGAGTTGAGTCAGCAAATAATGGTTCGACGTACAAGGTATCCCATCTATCGAATTGTATGAAGTCATTACAGACAATGCCCCTGCATCTATTGCCTTACGAAAAGGAGGAAGAAAATTCTGATGCAAATCACGAATACCGACTGAAGCATAGTTACCATTTTGTCCACCCTCCGGCACAGCGTATGCCAGAAAATGTTTCAAGGTAGCTATGGTAGCGTATTTTTGTGATAGATTACCTCCACCTAAACCGTCAACCATAGACGCCCCTAAAATACCACTCAACACAGGATCTTCTCCAAATGTTTCTTCCACGCGGGACCAACGGGGATCACGGGTCAGATCAAGTACGGGACCGTAACTAATATGCCCACCTTGGGAACGAATTTCTTTAGCGATAACTTGACCAACTTCTTTTACTAATTCCGGTGACCAAGTAGCCGCCATTCCGATACCCGTAGGAAAAACTGTAGCACCAATTGCCATGTGCCCATGAGGGGCTTCTTCTGCTAAAAACATCGGAATTCCCAAACGAGTATTCTCCATCACATATTTTTGCAATGCATTCCCTGCTTTTGCTGCCATCTCGGGATTAAGTCCATTTGCCAGAGTTTTTTTTGTCCACGGGTCTGCACGATAAGTCGCCCAAAGCATTCCAACATTCCTTTCTTTAATCAATTGCTTGAATTTTCCGGAAGGACAGACCTCATTACCATGTATTTCATACATTTCCCAACCTAAAGGACAAAGTAACTGACCGACCTTTTCTTCTAAAGTCATGCGGGAAAGTAAATCTGAAAGTCTTATATCTATTGACAAACTGGGATCTTTGTAAGCAGGTAACGAGGGAGAGGATTGAGTAAACCCCAAAGTACATACCATCTGTACTATCACCAAAATATACAATCGTTTTATCATAATGTTATATACAGTAAAATGACTCAATTAATTTATAGTGTATTTCTAATCTTTCAAATAGAGATATTCAACCCTACTTACCCATTTCCCCTTCAAATATAACTGTATGTACAGGCTGATGAGCATCATTTGTTATCAACTTGACCTTTGCATCCAATAGATGGTTTGAAGATGATACATTTAATTCAAACAGAACCTCCAGACACTCATTTTGCTTCAAAACCTTTTCACCCCGGATATTAGTAGAAACAAATTCCGGACATTCTATTTTGCGGATAATAAGAGGATTCGCCCCTTCATTAGTAACTTTTACTTTTCTCTGAATATGCTTTTTTAATGAGATATTCCCCAAATTAAAATAAGATTGTGAACACTTCATTCGGGGAGCAGTTGCCGTGCTTACTTTTCTCATATCATCAATCACTGTACCAAAGATTTGTATAGAAGAACTGTGTACGGAATTGGCACTAATAATAATCTTATCTTTAAATGTACCGTAAAAGCCTTTTAAAGGAGAAGCTGTTATTTTTATAGTCGCACAAGATCGACCTTGAAGAGATGATGGCATAGATATCGACAAACATCCACTCTTATCCAACAGCGAGTATGACAACCTGACCATTTTATCCGATCGGTTATAGATTCTAATTTCCAATTGTTTTGACCTCCCATTATGCTGTAACAGATCATAAGATAGAGTCATTCGATCTGCCAGAATATCTGATGATAAAGAATAAGGATATTCATCCTCTATACGATTCATTGTATTTATCGTGCCTTTTACCCAAAGAGTATTGACACTTTGCCCTGAATTAGAAACAACCCTTATACTCTTAGAGAAAAAGTTTGTTCGCCCTTTAGGATCGAAAGTTACGGTAATAGTGCCTGTATGCCCTGGTTTTACAGGTTGTTTACTATAAACAGGAATGGCACACCCACAAGTTGAAATCACTTCTTCAATCACAACAGGAGAAGTATGTATATTAGTAAAATGAAAAGTATGACTCACTTTGCCTTCTACTTCCTGAATATTACCAAAATTCCAAGTAGTAGTATCAAAACGTAATACAGTTTTTCCCTGTTGTTGAGCACATACGCCAACAATAGAGCACAGTAAAACGATCAAAGCTGACATAAAACGTTTCATCATCATTTCTTTAAGTTAATATTGGGAGTTACGTAAAAACACAATAACTCCCAATATAAAATCACATTTTAATTATCTTGAGGCAAATCATTGAATTCTGCATTCCAAATGATATTTGCCGAAGCAGGGAAAGTTAAATCACGCCCATTGCCCGAACTGTCCTTCAATGTATTTCCTTCTCCTTCATCCAATTTCCAATAGCCATATAAGTCCGACGAAGATGGAGAAGCTATTGTACGCAAGTTAGCTTTTACTTCTTCCGCCGTCAGACACTTCTTCCACATACGAATATCAGAAATCAGACCATCAAAATACATACTTGAACTTGTATTACCAAACTGAATACCAGTCAACGTATATCCCACCTTGAATCTTTGAGAAGAGGATGGTCCCCAACGTTTAGTAGGTTTTGCAGAAGCAACTTCCTCACCGTTAATATATAAACGATAAGCAACCTCAATATTCTGGCCCGTTTTTGTTCCGTCACAAGTAATAGTCAACCTTACCCATTGATTAGCCGGCAACGTTATATTTTGATTAGCCAATGTCAAGTCACATTGACGATTACCAATATTAGACGCTCCCGTTGCACCGGTCACACGTAGTTCACAACCACTAAAAACCTCATTATTATTGTTGGTATCTTTACCACGCCATGTACCTATATAATTAGTTCCACTGTGCCAACTATATGGATATACAAGCATTTCAAACGTATGTGTATTATCTTCAATCGTAACTACTTCATCATTTGCGAAACTTAACGTACGATACATATCCGTTGAATAAGAACTCATATTCAATCCCGGTATATAATCCAATTCCCCATCAATGCTAATCGTAAAATAAGAAACAGAACGAGTGTCCGTTACAAATTGTCCTACACACGTTTCATCTATTGTTGCAACAATAGGAAGCAAATATTCTTCACCTTCCACCAAACCGAACAATGATGAAAACTTAACTGATAAGGAATTGGATTCTTGCTGTCCTGCCTTCACTATCGCATTTTTAGCTTGCAACTCATAGACAAAAGCGGGCATCATCTTATAAGACGTGTTATTTGCAGCATTATAAGCCTCTACCATACTTTCGTCCACGGCAATGTCACACAATAAAGTAGTAGCAGCAGGTTTATCCAGTTTGATAGTATAATCATAAACATAGCTTCCTGCATCCAGTATCTCCCTATAATCAATAGAAACAGGTCCTGCTTCCGACTGTGGCATCTCTATTGTCGGCAATTCAATAAAATCATTGTCATCATCCGAACAGGATGTGAATCCTACTCCTCCCAATAAAACAAGCAAAAGGAGAGTTAATCTATTTATATTGTTTTTCATTATCATACAGTCTATTCATTTATTATTACCTTATTCAAGACATTTATTCGTATCATCATAAGTCCAGTCAATCGTGATTCCATTCTTATAACTGATATCACGCTTGGACGGAGATAAATCATAGAAAGTAGTTCCTTCTCCTTCATTCATTCTCCAATAAGACACAAGCCCATTGGTAGAAGGATCTACCCCACATACATTTGCTTTAATTTCACGAGCAGACAAAGGACGAGTCCAAAGGCGCATCTCACTCAAACGACCATAAAACAATTGTGAAGATTGATAACCTTTTGAAGGCATACCGATCTGTACTCCATAAAGCGCATATTCATACGGAGCAACTGTCATTGAGTTATCTTTCTCTCCATTAATATACAATGTCAACGTACTGCCGTCATTTACCAAGGCAACAGCATACCAGGTATTTAAAGCAAAGCGAGTATTCGATGACATTTTACCCTGTTTAGTTGTTACATGCAACTGGTTCGGCTCATCCGTTCCTTCACCAAAACGAAGCAGGTTCTGGTCACATTTAAAGCCTCCATCATCAATCGCTCCCCCTTCTACAGACGCTTCACTACCTCCAAATGAGCAAACACGGGTAGTACCGGAAGCTCCGGAAGAACGAAATTGAGTAGCGTAAATCTTCACTTCCCATGTATAAGTAGGCAATGAAGGAATAGGCTCTGGAAGTAAAAACTGATAAGCCATAGAAGCCTGTCCTACATACGGAGCATGGAAGCGCAATGTTCGGGATACTTTCAGAAAAATAGTACGCCCTGCTTCTATAATATCCAAATCTCCCGTCGCACTTTTTATGGTAACCGGTATCAAATAAACACGTCCCGGAACAAATTCCGAATCATCGGCAATTGAAAGAGAGGCAGCAGAAGAAATTGCCTGTCCTGCTGAAATCGTAACCTCCGGATTTTCAAATGTATATGATTTATCCGGAATGGGATAATAATTGGTTCCCATTTCCTCATTATAAGTATCAACCAGACTTGCATCAACAGCCAGATTCACCTGAATATCCGATTCAACGCGAGAAGTTGAAGTCACAGAAACAGCATACGCAGATGGAAATCCATCAATGGCAAACTTTACCAATCTATCCGAAGATGTTCCGGTCATTAACAACCCGTCACCTTTTTGAGCGGCTTCCTGGCATCCCTGCAGCATAAAAGAAGCTATTCCTATCAAAGCAGCTCCCCATATCTTTTTTATATTATTCAATGTTTTCATACCTTGCATACAAATTTAAAATTCATCCATTTTCTTCTTCCGTTTCTTGTTTAGTAGACTGTTGTACAGGCTTTCCGGCAGGATTTTGTTCCTGAATACCACGTCGAAGGCTATAATAAGGAATAGCGGCTTTCTCTTTATCACCTATAGCCTGATTAGCAGGACGAGTGGTATTGTATTCATATTCAAAATAATATCCGCCGAATCCGCCTTTTCGTCCTTGTGTAGGATTCCAGCGTGCCATACCTATTACAGAATAGATTGGATTGCCCCATGAATCTACTTTATTTCCATCGGCTTCCGTAAATTCGACTCCACCATTCTGCCAGTACCATCCCATTTGTTCCGTAGCAACGAATTTTTCAGGAGGACACCAGCTGCTAAGCTGGTCAAATTTAGATTGCAAACTTTGAGCACTACCGGTGGTGTAACATTGTCGTACAAAATAATCGACATAAGGTTCTGTTTCCTTAGGAGGCAGCTGATTATAGAAGTCAACAATTAATAATTTGCCTGTACCCGATTGAGGACCGAAATAATTTCCCAATACCTTTATAAACTTTGTAAAGTTATCATTTTGCAACCAGTCGCCTTCCGGTTCGTAGTCCAAGTCCAAACCATCCAGATCGTTACGCAACACACATCTCACAAGATGTAAAGCATAAGCCTCGATACCTGCGTCGGTTTTAGGAAACTCCGTACTTCCAATACGACAAATCGTACACATCACAACGCGAGTCCCCTTTACTGTACGGATATAATTCATTTCCTCATAAGCAGTCGGCAAATAACGCTCGTTATAATAACTAGTTTCTACATAAGCCGGATTGTTGGAAGGAATACCTGACCACAGACTGACGATGTCCAGACTATCCGGTAAACCAATGAAATGAAGTCCCTGCGAAGGAGATGCTTCTGAAGTATAACCGGCATACCAGCCGAAACAAATAGCATGATCTGTTTTCTTATATTCACGCAGGTTCTGATAATATTCTTCATTATAAGTATTAGCCGCCTGTATAACTTCCGGTTCAATATCCGTATCACAACCACTCACAACAAATGTCAAGAGATAGGTGAACAAAAAATATACATAATTTCTTTTCATATTCTGCATTATTTAAGTAACCAATTATTTATTAGGCACATCCCACCACAATCTGACACCCGGGTTATCTACGCCACCTAAAAGTGTGATGCCTTTATCCAACTCTGTTCTATTCGTATTATATTCCGATTCCGGATAAGGTAATCTGCGGATTTGTATATTTGTGTCTACAGAACCTCCGGAACTTTCGTTCACAACAACCGGAAATACTTTCGGGTAACCGGTACGGCGGAACTCTGTCCATGCCTCTTGTCCCACCGGATAAAGAGCAATGTACTTTTGAGTAATGATTTGTTCCAGATTTGTTTTAAAATCTCCCGATTCATCCCAAGCGATAGAAACAGTCCCCAAAGCATCCATGGAATGAGATGATGTCACCGGATCCTCATAATTGGCAGGCACATATCCACCCGCCGCAGTTCTTGTCAGATACGCGTCAGCTCCTGATGCACCATGTTCATCAAAAGACATTCTTATTCCATCTTCATAATACTTTTTAGCATCAGCATTCGTTCCCCAACGCAAAGCATATTCCGCCAACAAGAAATATGATTCAGATGAACGCATCCACACTACATTGGAAGTAGCAGTTGCCTGTGGTTCGGCAAAGATTCCTGTTATATATTTATCCTTACTTACGTCCTTTGACATTCCGGCTCTTATACCCCGATATTTTCCACCCGTACCTGCCTCGAAGTAAGCAGAAAGTCGTGGATCCTGATAACCATTCATGTATGAATCCAGCGTCGCTCCCATACAAATATCATCCCATCCTTTCAGAATATACAGAGGACTTTCATAAGTCGCTATCGGAGTAATATGCTGAAGTTCTGCTAAATCAGACTTCACATTCATCAATCCATAACTATTGCCAATAGCCAGTTGGGCTTCACTTTTTGCCTTTGTTTCATCCACATAGGCAAGATGCAATGCAAGACGCAAACGAAGTGAATTGGCAAACTTTATCCAAGATGTAACATCACCGTTGAACACACAATCCCATGATGACAAAACTTTACTTCCGGATGCAGCATAACTATCCAAGTTATTGATAGCTCCATCCAATTCTTCAAAGAATCTGTAATAAACATCCTTTTGCGAATCATAAGGCACTTCTTTTGAAACTCCAAAATTCAAATAAGGAATAGGCCCATAGGTATCTGTCACACGATGCATTGCCGCTACTTTCAGAATCTGCGCCATAGAAAACCGGGGATCTTCGTCATTGTTAATCGCTTTTCTTATTTCACGCCAGGCATTCATAGTCGTCAGGTAATTGGTAGTGAACATATCACCATACCAACTTCTTTTATCCCAATTGTAACGACCGGCAGAATTGATACTGGGAGCAGGAAAACCAAAATAGCCGACATAGCCATCTCCACCCATCACTTCCACAGTCTGATATCTGTCCGAACCGATATTAAGTCCCGGTTGTGCTACTACCAGTACGTTCTGCTCCATCTGTAAAAGAAGAGAACCAGTTCTCACATTATCCCAATCCGTCATCTCGTCGGTTGCTTCATTAGGATTGGTATTGTACTCCAGAAAATTCTTCGTACAACCTACATTTATCATGATTACTCCAAGGAGTAAGTAGTAGTTCCTTACTTTAAAAAACTTACGTATGTTCATCATTATTTTTTTTAAAGGTTATCCAATTAGAAAGAAATCTTTGCAGAAAATCCCATCGATCTCAAACTCGGTTGCATGAAATAGTCCATACCCTGGTTATAAGTACCTGTACTTGCAGTAGATTCCGGGTCAAATGGAGCCTTACAATACAGCATCCATAAATTACGTCCTACAAAGGAGACATTCAATCCAGAAATCCATTTACACCATTTATTGATCGGAATATCATATCCCAATGTCAATTCTCCCAAACGAACATTAGTCATACTATATACATACATAGAACCTACATAACCTGTACCATTAGCTCCGATAGTCTGATACCATGTCTGGGCATCAATCATCTGGCCGTTTACTTTCACGCCACCATTATCCCGTGCTTCTGCCGATGTCTTAGACACTCCATAATAGTCCATTACAGCTTGAGTGGCAGAAACTCCGATACCGCCTACACGGGCATTCAACATAAATCCGAGGCTGATTCCTTTCCAATTAAATTCATTTCTCCAGCTAAGAGTATATTTCGGATTGGTATTACCAGCATAAACATAATTATTCTTATCTGTTTCCAATGTACCCGTCATTGAATTCATCCAGATATGTCCATGCTCATCAGTTCTCATTGTATTCACATATACATCTCCCATAGAGCCCCCTACTGTTAGCCGCTGTTTGGCACCGCCTAACGAATAGACATCCATTTCGTCCAGATGTACTGTCACTCCCAACTCTTCATTTGTATATTCAGGGAGTAATTGGTCAATGCGGTTTCTGTTGAGCGACCATAGTAAAGTTGTTTTCCAATCTACAGGCCCTATATTCTGTTTAAAGCCAAGAGCTAACTCAATACCTTTATTCGTTACTTTACCTGCATTTACATATAATTTAGAATATCCGGTTGTTGTAGAAATTTCCGGACTGAAGAGCTGATTCTCCGTATATGTCTTATAAGCTGTCACGTCCAGTGTCAGTTTATTATCAAACAGACCTAAATTAAATCCTCCTTCCCATGAATGAGTTCTCTCCGGTTTAAGGTCTTTTATCGGGAAATAAGAAGTGGTATTCAATCCTCCCAACACTGCGTACGTAGTGATAGCCCTGAATCTTTCCGGTGCATTACCCACCTCACTATATGAAAGGCGAACCTTTGCATAAGAAAGAATGTTAGATTTCATTGTAAACATATTAGTCAGAATTGCTGAAGCACCGATAGAAGGATATAATATGGAAGAATGGTTTGTTCCTGCCAAAGCAGATATCCAGTCATTACGCAACGAACCGTCTACATAAACCATACCCTTATATCCTAATGAGAATGTTCCGAATAAAGAATTGGTACGGTCATGATAGTTCGTATTTTTATAGGTTAATTTACCGGAAACGTTCGCATTGTTAGAAGTAAACAGATTAGGAATGGTCAGCAATCCGCCGCCAAAATTAAGTTCCTTATAATCCAAATCCAATAAACTGGCACCTAAAGATGCTGTCAGATTCCATGTGTCGTGATAGAAATATTTATTGATATTCAACATGGCATCCGCATATATCTGACTGGTATTCTTGTTCGATTGCACGTATGCTCCTTTATCCGAGTTTTCAGCAATCACATTCAAAGTGGAAGCATACATTTTCTTTTCCGAGTTGATAGTTTCCTTATCCAGTTTCACGCGTCCGGAAACATTCAACCAATCTGTTATCGTATATTTTAGTAAACCGCTTGCCAGAAAACGGTCTTTCTTGTTGGTATACATATTCCGGTTCGTAATCCAGTAAGGATTCTGCATGGATAATCCATTTTCTTTCAATGGCCAAAACTGTGTTTTTATGTTACGGTCTACATCATATCGTTCATAATACTGATATTTCGAGAAATCATCACCGCGAGGAAATAAATAAACGGGAACCAATGGATTGGCATACTCTCCTTGCGACAACATATTCTGTTCCTTTACATTAGAATACATAAAACTTAAATCCATCGTCAGTTTATCATTCAGCATAGAGGTCGTGTTACGAACAGAGAAATTATATCTGTCCAAGTCATTATTCTGAATGATACCCCGGGCATTCACAGCACCTACGGATACATAGGTTTGATTTTTTTGTGTCCCTGTAGTCAGACTTACAGTGTTTGCTACATTGTAACCTGTCTGGAAAAAATCTTTAACTTCATAATCGGTAGGAGATGACAATTTAGATGCCCAACTATACCACTCTCCAGTTTCCGAACCATACGTATTCTGGAATTCCGGCAATCGGAATGGTGAATAGAAGGTTGAATTATTACTGTAAGTCAATCTGGTTTTATCTACAACCCCTTTCTTCGTTGTGATAAGTACCACACCATTGGCAGCAGCCGAACCGTATAGTGCAGCGGCGGCCGATCCGCTAAGTACTGAAATTGATTCTATATCATCAGCGTTGAAGTTAGCCAATCCGTCACCGGATTGTCCGGCACCCGTATACTGATCGTCAGGTTGTTCACCTGATATATTAGCCAAAGGAACTCCATCTACTACATATAGAGCGTTGTTATTACCGGATATAGACTTCGTACCACGCATTACCACACGGGCACCACCTCCAATACCGGATGAACTTGCATTGATATTCACACCCGCCACCTTACCGGCAAGACTGCTCATCACATTCATATCTTTCGCCTTTGCCACTTCGTCTCCGCCAATCTGCTGCACATTGTATGTCAAAGACTTAGTTTCTCGTTTAATGCCCAAAGCCGTTACAACAACCTCATTCAAGACTTTGGTATCTTCCGTCATCACAATGGAAAGCGATTTATTATCTGCAACCTTCACCTCTTGAGAAGCATATCCAATATAAGAGATCTCCAATACCGCTCCCTTTTTAGCTTGAATCTGAAAGTTTCCGTCGAAGTCTGTAATAGCACCGGTAGTTGTTCCTTTTACTTTCACATTCACTCCGATCAAAGGTTCTCCTTTTGTATCTTTCACTGTACCTTTTACCTGGATAGTCGGATCTTGCTCTGTTACATTCAATTTATTGGTAGACAAGATAATCTGCTTATCAACCACTGTATAAGTAATGTTGGTTCCTTTAAACACCTCATCAAGAATATCCAGTATCTTACCTGAATTGTTTCTCACAGAAACAATACGGTTCTTCTGAATTGTTTTATCATTATAAAGGAAAACATAGTCGGACGTCTCCTCTATTTTATTCAGTACCTGTTCTACAGATACATTGTTCATTGAAATGGCAACCCGCGTTCGCTGGGCATAGCCATCTTCGGCAGAAAGTTGTAATACTACTGCGAAAAGTAGTGCTAGACTAATCCTCATAACTAAAGGAAGTTTTAGATTTAAAGCATATTTAGGACATAATGCTGTAAATGAATGATTTTTTTTCATACATTTGTGGCTAACTAAAGTTTATTACTAAATGAACTATGGTTTGATTCCGGCTAGTGTTTGCGAGACCTTGTACCGTGAATCTGGAAAATTCGGAGGAAGACAGCTGTTGGTAGCAGCTTTCTTCCTTTTTTTCTTTTATTCTCTTGTGTTATTCCATGGGCTTTTATTTTAAGGGTTACTACTCTAATATAAATCTACTCTAATTTTAGTCTTTGATAATGTATCATCTGCCTGTTGTTGCGGTTCTTCAATTTTCCATTTTAAATCGGCAGACCTGGCCAGATAATCCAATATCTGCGACAGAGTTTCAGTCCGGAAAGTAGCCCGGTACTTATATTCTTTTCCAGACCTATTGTTAAACTGAATTTCTACATTAAAATGTCGTTCCAGACGCTTCAGGATTTCTTCCAATGAAGCATTTCTGAAAATTAGTTTTCCATCTTTCCAAGCTATCTTTCCATAGACATCCACTTTATTTTTTTTCGACTTTTGACTCTGTTTGTCGTAAAGCAACTGTTCTCCAGGAGCCAATACAATTGTTTCCTGATCGGGGGTTATCACATTTACCTTACCCTTTTCCAATACTGTTTCTATATAATTATCATCCTCATAAGCAGCTACATTAAATTTGGTACCATAAACATATACGCTCAAGCCATTCGGAGTATTTACATAGAAAGGACGATCTTTGTCTGCCTGCACTTCGAAATATGCTTCACCCTTCAACTCTACCAACCGGTTGTCTTTCTTGAAAGTGGTAGGATAACGCAATGTACTACCCGCATTCAACCATACTACAGAATGATCCGGAAGTTCATAACGTATGACAGAACCGGTAGCGGTTACCACCTCTGCATATTTTTCGTCGGTTTCTGTTCCACTAAAATATAAATATCCCAAAACCAGAGAAGAGAGAAATAAAGGTATAGTCAGAAATGCTGCATAACGCATCAGTTGATTATACATGTTCTTTCTTCTATTAGTTTTTATTTTGGCTTGTGCTTGATAATAGGCACCCAATACATCAATGGATTCCATTTCTTTAATATCATCTCCCAATGCTTGTGCTTTACGGAGCAATGATTCCGGACTCATATTTTCCATATTTTCTTTCAAAATCTTATCTTTTAATTGTAATTACACTTATAATACAACTGAAGTAATTGGAAAAGGACAGCAAAAACAAACTTTTTTTATTTTATTTTTCGAGCCATGCCAAATTGAAGCGGTAATGCAATCGGCTACTAAGGATATGAACCACATTATCAGGAGTTTGTGTTCCTGCAAGATAGCCACGTGGTTCAGCATGATTTTCATCCATTTCGAAATATCCCGTCCATGCTCCACCGTTTAAAAAGCGATATTCACCGTCCGTCAGTAGTTTTCTTACCGGCCATGTTTTTCCCTCATCGTAGGAAAGAGCCGCATACATGCCATATCCTTTCTTCACATTTCCATTTTTATCTTTAAATTCCAGACCACGTTCTTCCAAAGGCGTACGTTGCGGATGGTCTGTGAAAGAAACCAATAGCAAAGGTCCTTCATTCAGTCTCATTAAAACAAGACGCTGACCTCCGTCAATAGGAGGGAGTTCGCTTGCTACATATTTCCAGGTCTTTCCCATATCATCTGATATGCTCATTGGCATTCGGAGCTTTCCTTCTTTATTCCGTATGCTATTACCACGCCCCATAGCCATCAAACTTCCGTTCCCTAATTGTACAATTCCCGCATGGATACCTGCGATTGTACTTCCCGTTCCTCCTTCTTTGAAATCCGGCAAAGGAGCGCCATCCCAAGGATCGCACCATGTTTTTCCTCCATCTTTACTGATTTGAACAGCTGCCCCGTCATGACTGCCGGGACCCGCGTCACAGGCTTGAACCAGCCATCCCTCACGTGTGCGAATCGTACCAGCTATTACCTGATGACGTTTGGTATGTTCGGGAGCTATCAGTTTAGGAGTGCTCCATGAAGCACCGTTATCTGTGCTGGTACGTAGTACCATTGCGAGATTCTGCCAGTCACCCGATGCTTCCACTCCATTGATATGATACAATTTTCCTTTTCCGTCATTGAGCAAAGCGCTTCCTGTCATATTCCGATCCGGAACTTTAAAGAATAAAGAAGCCACATCCCAATCAGTATGCCCGGCACGCAAGCGGGAACCGAGTACTACCATCCCTCTCCCATTCTCTTCATTTGCAGAAAACCATATTGCCAGCAAATCTCCATTATCACACCACGTAACTGCAGGCTGATGATTATGCAGATAAAATGGGGTATTCGAATCACATGCCGGACGTACCACAAATGGTATCGGAGGCAGAAACATCGGTGTGATAGCAGATATTTTTTTCCATTTTATAGATGTATTTTTTACAGATTCCTGATTGAACGGGACAGGGGCAGATGTTCCCGATACATTCAAACGAGTATCTGCTTCCACAATTCTAAATCCGGTTTGGGAATGTTTATCTTCCGGGAGCATAGCCAGTCGATTGGCACTTCGCAAGTATTTCTCCGGGGTGTGATGACTCCCTCCTCTAGTGACCCGAAACTCTCCTGCCAATGGTCCTGCCGGGTCTTTCTGCTTTTCTGCGGAATAAGAAGCATACCAATCCAAGCACCATTCTTCCACATTTCCATGCATATCATAAAGCCCGAATGTATTAGGAGGAGTCTGAGCTACTTTTAAAGATACCGGATCAAAGTCACGAACCACTTTTTGATTCCGATGATAAACTGCAGGTAACCCGTCTCCTGTGGAAAATAGTGTGTATGTGCCTGCCCGACAAGCATATTCCCATTCCGCTTCTGTTGGCAAACGATAGTTTTTGCCTTCTTTCCGGCTAAGCCATTCACAAAAGGCAACAGCATCGGAATAACTCACATTGACGACTGCTTCATCATCTTCCAGCGAAACACCGTTTTTTCCTCGTAATGCCCGATGTTCCGGACGGAATGACTCATATTGCGCATTCGTTATTTCAGTGATTCCCATACGAAACGGGCGAGAGATTACTACCTGATGGATAGGAGCCTCATCAAAATCTTCGCCTAATCCGTCACTTCCCATATAAAAACTTCCGGCAGGTATTTCAACCATCGGAATAAAAGACTTGGAAACTTCTTGAGGATGTATTGGCAAACAAAAGGTTATAGCCAATAAAAAAAACTTGTTTTTCATATTTTAATCCTGTTTATATATAATACAATCAACCTATATACAAAAGGACAGTCTTATCTGATTATTTTCCATTCATTAGGGGTGAAAGCAAAAAAAAGAATCGAAAATTAGGCTCTGATAATTATCTTATTATATATTTGCAGCAAAATGAAAAACTACAGAATCTCTAAATAATGAAAATATCTTTTTCCAAACAAACTAAAGAACGGACTTTCAAACAACTTTATGAGGAATATTACGCCCCATTTTGTCTGTATGCAAAAAGGTTTGTTGATGATAAAGAAACACGTGAAGATATCGTTTCAGATGTATTTACTTCATTATGGGATAAGTTTGAAACTGAATCCTTTGACTTGCAATCGGACACGGCATTGGGATACATCAAGATGTGTGTAAAAAACAGTTGTCTGAATTTCCTGAAACACCAAGAATATGAATGGAGTTATGCCGAAAACATTCAAAAGAAAGCGCCTATCTATGAGACAGAGCCAGATAGTGTGTATACTCTCGATGAACTATACAGAATGTTGTACGAGACACTGAATAAGTTACCCGAAAACTATCGCACTGTTTTTATGAAAAGTTTCTTTGAAGGTAAAACACATGCAGAGATCGCAGAAGAAATGAATCTTAGCGTGAAATCTATCAACCGATACAAACAAAAGACGATGGAACTTTTGAGGAATGAATTGAAAGACTATATGCCATTACTCCTTCTATTATTACCTTATCAATAAGTTTATTTTTTTATTGTCAATTGTCATATTGTCTATTAGTAAGTAAACTCCAAACTATTAATAGATAACTTCCTTCCTATTAAGACCAAACTTTCTTTGCATTAGTTACAAAGTTATATTTGCCTAACAACAAACTATAAATGCAAGCTTTGTTTTTATAAACGCAAGTTGCAATTATAAAAACAAAGGTTACATTTATAAAAATGAAAGCTTCGTTTATAGTTTATAATAAGCAGAATATAAGTTTGCAAGCCATACAAAAGAAGTTTAGGCGTAACAGAGTGGAAGTTTTCTATTAATAGCCTAGAGTTTATCTATTAGTATATTATGAGGGAGCATCTACAATAGTTCGTTAAACTTCAAATTAACAGATAAAAGTAGGTCACCTCCGGATTTCTTAAGATGAAGGTATCTGACATCTGAATGTGTATGAACCTGAATAAACTTACCCAATATCTTGATAGCTTATAATGAGGTGAAGGGGTGAAGGATTATTTATCCTAGATTCACAGATTTCTATCACCGTAGTCGTCTGATTTATAACAATTCAAACAAGTGTGAAACCTATGAACCTTCGATATGAGCATCATAGTTATGTTGTTCTCAACAAACTGGAAAATGGTGTTTGATGCGTTTAGAAGAAGTATGAGATGAGCCCCGGCTCTCTTATTGAACCAACCAGCGACCGATATTACGGGTTTCTTTGTCGAAGTCCACACCTATCTTTACCAATTTGCGGTGGTCGACGGTATAACATTCACTTTCAAACTACGATAATAACCGTTCCGCCAAATCACGGCAACCCGCACGATTCATCTTCCCATTACCCGCCTGCGGTATACAGTCTGTATATAAAACGTATTTAGGACGATGATAAGGTTCTAATATACTCTGTAGTTTGTCTTCTATTTCTTCTATGTCCGGCTGCCCTTCCAGCAACAAAGTCACCGCCTGCCCCAAACGTTGATCCGGTACGGAAGTGATGACAAACGGCACGGGAATATACGGGCGAAGGATTTTTTCTATTTCCTCTGCCTGGATTTTTATTCCGCCGCTATTGATGACATTGTCTTTCCGACCGAGAATAGTAAAACTTCCATCGGGATAGATATGCGCAATGTCATTGGTTTGCAAAATATCATCGCATACCAAAGGGGCTTTAATGACCAATGTATTTTCAGAAGATAAAGACAGTTCCACAGAAGCAAAAGGGTAATAGCGTTCGGAAGCTAATACCCCATTCAGACGGCGGAGAGCAATATGAGACAACGTTTCGGTCATGCCATAAGTAGAATAGATAGCACCCGGAAGATTTCTGATTTCTGCTTCCAAAGCCTCATCGATTGCTCCACCACCGATTATCAGAACATCCGTTTGTCGCAACCGTTCTTTTTCTTCAGGCACCTGCAGGGTATTATAAACTTGCAGAGGAACCATTGCCGCAAATCTCAAAGGCTGTTTCATATCCGCTAACGGATGACCGGAAGCGGGACGTATAATCAGATTCAAACCTGCAACCAAAGAGCGTACGACTACCATCATAGCTCCGATATAACGGAGATTCATGCATAACAAAGCAGTGTCTCCTATTTGCAAATTCAGAAATTCGCAGGTCAGACGTGCGCTTTGCATCATTTTATCCTTGCTAATCCTTATCTTTTTCGGTTTTCCGGTAGATCCCGAAGTATGAACTGTCATCCAAGGAGATTCGGTAAACCACTCTTGCAGGAAGTCATACAACATCTGCCCTGTAGAAGAATCGGATGCTCCTACCGCCTTTGTTTTCAACAAATGCAAATCATTGGCTGTATATCGTACCCCTTCAAGCAGAAGCGATTGCTTTTCTCTCTCAAATTCCATTTTATTGAATGCCTCCTCGCAACAGTTCCAACATTTCTTCTTTAGTCAATTTATGCGCCATATTGCTTCCATCCAGTAGAGAATCCGCCAATGATTTCTTACTTTGATGCAGCGTGACAATCTTCTCTTCAATCGTATTGGAAGCTATCAGCCGATAGATGGTGACAGGGCGAGTTTGACCGATACGGTAAACACGGTCTGAAGCTTGGTCTTCGACAGCAGGATTCCACCATGGATCCAAATGAATCACATAATCGGCGGCTGTCAGGTTCAGCCCTGTACCTCCCGCTTTGAGACTAATCAAAAACAGGTGTCCCTCTCCTTGTTGAAACCGACTGACCTGTTTTTCACGCTCATTTACAGACATCGTTCCATCCAAATAAAGATAGGAAATACCCTGCAAATCAAGTTCTTTGCGAATCAAAGCCAGATGAGACGTGAACTGGCTGAATACTAACGCACGGTGCTGATTGCCGATAAGTTCATCTACCAAATCCATAAATACTTTTGTCTTGGATGAGTCAATTTTCAGCTTATCATTGATCAAAGCCGGATGACAGGCCGCCTGACGTAAACGAGTGATTTCCGCCAATGCCTGCATAGCCCCCAACGAACTTTCCTCGATATTAGCAACAGCCTGCTGACGGAGATTCTCATACAAAGCCATTTCCTCGGAAGACAGTTCTACCTTCTGCACTATTTCTGTTTTCTGCGGCAGTTCGTCCAAAACCTCATTTTTGGTACGTCGAAGCAGAAAAGGTTGCAGCACTCTCTTTAATTGTTTTTGCCGTTGCTTATCTCCGTTTTTCTCAATGGGCAGAATAAACTTTTCATTAAAATGCGGAAATGTCCCCAGTAAACCGGGATTGGCAAACTGAAATAAGTTCCAGATTTCACTTAGATGGTTCTGTATGGGAGTTCCGGTCAACAACAAACGGAATTCACCGTTGAGTTGCATCGCCGCCTTGGACATTTTGGTGTCTTTATTCTTAATTGTATGGGCTTCGTCCAGCAGGATGACATTCCACTGCTTCTTGCTCAACAATACAACCTCCGCATTCAGCAATCCATAAGTAGTAAGCAATATATCATAATCACCTGTCTCCTGTATCATTTGCTCCCGATCACCGCAGCTGTCATGTAGCACCCGGCAAGTAAGCGAAGGAGCAAAACGGTTGATTTCACTCTGCCAGTTAAGCAATACGGATGCAGGAGCGACAACCAAAGAAGCACCTTTCTTCCCTCTGCTGAGCATCAGAGCAATGGCTTGTATCGTTTTTCCCAATCCCATATCATCCGCCAGACAAGCACCGGCTCCCCAATACGCCAATCGTGATAACCACCGGAATCCATCCATCTGATAATCACGCAATTCAGCCTGTAACGTGGCAGGTACGATGAACCGGACATTTTCTGCCTGTTCTATTTTTTGCTGTAGTTCCTTAAACTTATGGTCTTTTTTCAGCAGGATTCCCTGTTGTTCCATATCAGCAAGCAAAGTGGCATTAAAGCTGGAAACTTTCAGACTTTTATCATTCAGCAGGATAGAATCAAGTTCTTGCAACTTCCGACGTAACTGATTGCTTAATGCGATGAAATCAGAGTCATTCAACGCTATAAAACGCCCCCTGCTTTCACGGGTTTTCCGCAAAAGTTCGGAAATCTTCATCCGGACTCCGTCTTCTATCTCCAACTCTCCATCTATCTCGAACCAGTATCCTACCCCTTTCATAGAAAGCTTCAGTTGTGGAAAATCCGCAATGCCCTTTATAGACAATTTAGCACCCTCCGGCCACTCGGTACGCGACACATCTGACAGCTCGCGAAGCTCTTCTATCAGATCCAGACATTGATAGTAATCTGCAAAGTAAGCCGTATCCGTAGCCATAAAGTCTCCGCTGACCCGTTGAAGTAGCTGGTTGACTATCACATAATTTTCTTTTTCTTTCTTCAAATTGCGTACCGCCTGCACACGTTCGCCCTTCATTGTTCCAATCACGCTTCCCACTCCCTCACCGGCTTTGCAATAAGGCGGCTGTTCGATGAAAGGTTTTACAAAAAGTTCCACCTTGATTCCGTCTCCTACGGGCAACAGCTGAACGGTTATCAATGAATCTCCTTTTATTTGCTTGAGGTTTTCTTTATTGCGTACCAAGTCCGAATGTATCGTCACGTTTCTTCCCAATTTCCCCAACACGTCCGCCAACTGGTCTTTAGCTTTTAACGGAAAGCGGGAGGATTGTTTGAAGAGTTCCAATATGGCACGCTGTTCCGAGGTCAGTTCTACAATCCGATAGAGCTGATCATTCTCCTTATTTAAAATAGTATTCGAACTTCCCAACTGTTTCACATTACTGCTCACCTGATAACCGTCTTTCAGTTGAGTAACCACCAACTGTAGTTCTTCTTTCGTAATTACAATAGGAATATCCGGATTTCTCTCCATATACACAAATGGATAACCCGCCAAAAGAGATAACGCCTTGGGTCCGCTCAACTCATAAATGTCTCCTATAGAATATCCGGCATTAAAGTACTTGACACATGCCGCAAGGCTCTTGTCTAGTTCGCTCATCCCTTCTACTGCGTTCTGCTGGAAAGTAGCCAAAGCTATATTCCTCCCTCCCGTCCAGGTTATTCCGTCTTTCGACTTTTGAAGTCGGGGAATGATCTGACCATAATTCGTTATATGATATACAATGCGTGACCGAGCTATGTTATCAGCGGCTCCTTTCGCTACTTCTCTGGTTTCCTGATTCCGAACCAGCTCCGCTAATCTGTCCAACGCAATTTCCCAAGGTTCCTGTTTAGCATAAGAAGGAAGCAGGGGAGCCACTCCCATCTCTTCCCTCAATTGCGCATTTTTAGAAATAAAAGCCTGAAAGTCGCATGAATATTCTAACTGCAATGCTTTAAAACGATCGTTTTCAAGCAGTTTCTCAATAGGGCGATTGTCTATATAGATTTTCTCATTCAGCTTATAATGTTCGAGAAGTAAATACAATAATGCTTTTACCATATTCGATTGCAGGTCATAGTTCCGCTCTATCCATAAGACTAATTCTTTAGTATCTCTTCCTAAAGCAATCAAAAGCATCAGATAAGCCGGCAGCCATTGCCTTTCTTCACGAATCCGTTTCTTTGTCACTAATCCGCTCATCTTTTTCTTTGAAGCCTCACTACCCTCGCGCATTAATGCTATGACATACGTTAACGAATAGAAAGGCGTATCAAAAAGATAGGTACTTTCTATATCTTTGAGAGCTTGCCGATATATTTTAAGTGCCTCTGAATAATTTCCATGATATTGGGCATAAAGCGCATGGGCGCATAAACCATCCACAGAGCGGGACGTTACATTCTCCGGGATTTCATTGATACGACCAGACAATACATATTCATAAAATGAATAAACTTCCCGAAAATACGCTTTAACGGAAGTAGGCATTGATTGATTCCTTAGATATAGATTTTCAACAAAAAGCTCGTCTATTTCTTCCAGCCAGTAATTCCAACGATTGGCATATCCATCGATAATACAATATAAAACACCGACAGAAAGTTTACTGTATAAATCTCGCCATTCGGTAGAATATGCCATTTCACGAAATAGAGGCAGTGTCAATTCGTCTACCGGCCAATGCGTTATTATATCATTATCCAATTCCTTCGTCGCAGCCCATTGTAACATCGCATTACACAATGTTCTCGCTTGCAGCTCAATATATCCGGGGAGAGATTGTTCTTTTTCAAATTCTTCAAACGATTCATTTCGCATCAGCCATAAATACCGGAGATGGATGCCGGGCAGCAACCGACATCTTTTATTCCCGAAATAATGCAGGTTTGAAACGATTTCTATCTCGCCATTCTCTTGCATTGACTTCAGCAACTTAGTAGCCTTGGCAGGGCTAAATCCCATCTTACAGAGTTTCTTCAATGCATCGTTATATAGCAATGGAAGCATGTTCCAAGCCATATATTTTAAGAAAAGGGTTTTAATCTCTTTGTCTTTATCAGCAGCTAATATTGCCATCTTTTTTAGTTCTATGTTTTGTCGTTACCAGTCGATTATCCTTTAACACCATCATTTACAAAACCACAGGCAATCTTTTCTTATTTCAAGAGGCACTTCCACGTTGTCTGTAAAGAGCGCCCCTGTTCCCAGTCCCTGTGGCAACGGATTGCTGAATGTTGCACACCACTGGGCAATGGCGTTTAGCCCAATGTTTGATTCCAGAGCGGAAGTTATCCACCAGCCGATCTGTTGTTTTTCAGCTTCGGTAATCCATTCGTCTCCTCCGCATATTCCTCCATGAAGAGAAGGTTTAATAACGATATATTGCGGACGAATTGTTGAAAGCAGCTCCTGTTTCCTTTCCAGCGTATTGCATCCTATCAGTTCTTCATCCAAAGCAATCGCTAATGGAGATTCGGCAGCAAGCCGAGCCATTTCCTCCCATTGTCCGGCACAGATTGGCTGTTCGATAGAATGTAAATCAAACTCGGACAGACGTTTCAGTTTTTCCATTGCGTCCACGGGTGAGAAAGCACCATTTGCATCTACACGCAACTCTATTTCTTTAGAAGAGAAATGCGTACGAATATGGCGCAACAATGTCAGTTCTTCTTCGAAATTGATGGCACCTATCTTTAACTTGATACAACGAAATCCGGCTTCCATCTTTTTCTCAATCTGGGATAACATGTTCTGAAAATCTCCCATCCAAATAAGGCCGTTAATCGGAATACCAACTTCTCCACGTGAGAAAGCCGTATCACATAAAGCCCAGTTTCCTGCAAAGAAATGCCGGATGGCCGTTTCCAGACCAAATAAAATTGAAGGATAGTCACACAAGCCATCCATATCCAATCTGCCTTGTTCCCTCTCTACTTTCCGGCAGACTTTCACTAATATATCTTCGTAATCAGGAAGATCGTCACAACTTAAAGCGGGCAAAGGTGCACACTCCCCTATTCCCACTCTGCCAGGGAAGTCAGGAGAGGTAAAATGAAGATACCAAACTTTACGCGTAGTATATGTTCCTCTGGAAGTCCCGGCAGGTTGCTTGAAATGGAGCAATCGGGGAATAATTTCTATTTTACAATTCATCGTGAATAATTTTTCAATTCACCACAGAATAACACAGAGCCTCACGAAGTTTTAATAAGTTATATCTCTTGCAGTTCTCCTACCATTCTCTCCTCCACAGTCTTGCTTTGCAGAAAATCGGGCTTAAACGCAGGAAAAGCAAACTCTGTGGTACTCTGTGGCAAAGCCGATTTTAAGGGAATTTCGGATATTGTTTGAAGTTCGGTTTACGTTTCTCCAGAAACGCATTCTTGCCTTCCTGTGCTTCATCAGTCAGGTAATAGAGCAACGTTGCGTCACCTGCCAATTCCTGAATACCTGCCTGACCATCCAGTTCGGCATTCAATCCTGCTTTAATCATGCGCAAAGCCAACGGACTAAGCAACATCATTTCTTCCGCCCACTGTACATATTCGTCCTCCAACTGCTCCAAGGGAACTACTTTATTCACTAATCCCATATCCAATGCTTCTTGTGCATTATACTTCCGGCAAAGGAACCAGATTTCGCGTGCTTTCTTCTGACCGACCACACGTGCCAGATAAGACGCACCGAATCCGGCATCAAAGCTACCTACACGAGGACCCGTCTGACCGAAAATAGCATTTTCCGACGCAATGGACAAATCACATACCACATGAAGCACATGTCCGCCACCAATAGCAAAACCGTTCACGGCAGCAATCACCGGTTTCGGGATGCTGCGAATCTGCTTTTGCACATCCAATACACTAAGACGAGGCACACCGTCTTTTCCGATATATCCGCCACGTCCTTTCACATTCTGGTCGCCGCCCGAACAAAATGCCTTATCACCGGCTCCGGTAATCACAATCACATCAATATCCGCTTCTTCACGGCAGATGCGCAATGCGTCACTCATTTCAGCAGTAGTTGTCGGAGTAAACGCATTCCGATAGCGTTCACGGTTGATCGTGATACGGGCAATTCCATTATAATAATCAAAAAGAATATCGTCGTATTCTCTGATGGTTGTCCACTCTCTTTGTGTTGACATAATCTATTTTTGTTTTAATTGATGATAATAATTTTTCAACATGCGCGCGTCCTTGTTTTTGTTGGTAAACACCTCCAAGAGCACAGGCTGCTCCATAGCTTCCGGTTGAGTGAAAGTTTTCATCGCTTCAGCCAGTTCTTCGTCATTTTGCGCTTGCAGATAAAGAAACCCACGCTCTTCTGCCCAACCTTTGGCGGACGTTTTATGGACTGCCGCAATAAATTTATGCGAAGTACCCGACATATCCAACCCCGGCAAGGTATGGAAAATCTCTCCTCCTCCATTATTTAACAGAAGGATACGCAGATTGGAGCGAACGTTGACATTCCACAACGCATTCATATCATAAAAGAAGCTCAAATCTCCGATAGCTATAAAGTTCAGTTTGTCGGAAGCTGCCGCATAACCGACAGCCGTAGACAGCGAGCCTTCAATACCGTTTGTTCCCCGGTTGCAACAAACTTCAATCGTAGAAGGAATAGAGTATAATTGTGCATAGCGCACCACCGAACTGTTAGCCAGATGCAACGCACATGACTCCGGCAAGGCTTTCAACAACGTACCGATGGCAGACATTTCCGAATAAGCAAACTCCGGTTCGGGAATGATCTTGCAATAGTTTTCCCACACACGGGGATATTCAGGAGTCCGATTGTCCAACAAACTGGCTATCTTCTCCAGAAACTCGAACGGGTCCATTTCGATCACCGTAGTTAATGAGCCGTACAAATCGACCACCTCACCGTCCGGCGATACGTGCCAATGTTCTTTAGGCGGATGCTGACGGAGAAACTTCTTCAGCCGTTTGGAAACGACATGTCCTCCATAAGTAATCAACAACTCCGGAACCATCTGGCCGACCTTCTCTTCGGGCATGGCATAAAGCGCCGCATCAAAGTTCTTTACCGGAATACCGGGAACTGTCTGGTTGCCGATATGTTCAGTCAACCAGGCAAAATGTTTATATAATAACTTGATATATCTTTTTTCAAACAGGTAGATAAGATTCATCTGACCGATGATAATCATTCGCTTCTGGTATTTATTCATCCGATCGACCAAATCATTATAATCACGATCGTAGACGTTCAACCCCTGATAACGGGTAATGACACGCACTTCAGGAAGCGAATCAACCGTAAACTGGAACAACGGTTCAGAAATAGGGACATTAATATGTACCGGTCCTTTTCCATGATGGTTCGTTTCCAGCAAAGCTTCATTCACCAGACGATTGCAATACCATTCATCTTCTTCCGTATGAATCTCCGGAAGGTTTACTGACTTCTTAACCAATGTCTGAAATACGCCTGGTTGTGGTACTGTCTGTCCATCCATCTGCCCGATCCAGGCAGCGGGACGATCCGCAGAAATAATGACCAGAGGAACATTTTGATAAAATGCTTCTGCCACAGCCGGATGAAGGTTTAATAATGCAGTACCGGAAGTGCAACAGACAGCTGCGGGCTTACCACCATTCAACGCAAGACCGATGGCAAAATAGCCGGCACTCCGTTCATCCGTCACCGGATAGCAGGTAAAATTCGGATGGTTAGACAAAGTATGTACTATGGGCGTATTACGACTACCCGGACACAATACAACCTTAGTAATCCCATGCGCCTCGAGCAACGCAACCAACTGGAGTATGTTCTTCTTGTCTGTATACATGATGATAATTATTAGTAGTTTATGATTTTAAAGGAGGCACTGCAATCAGCCGTTTGATGGTTTGCAACTTCTTCTCCGTTTCCAGCCATTCGTCATTCAATTCCGAAGAGGCCAATAATCCACCGCCGGCATAAAGAGTAAGTTGTTTATCTTCGATATGCATACAGCGTAAGTTTACATAGATGTCTGTTCGTCCTTCCGGATCGAGCCATCCGATAAAGCCGGAGTAATAGCGGCGGTCGTAACCTTCATTCTGCAAAATAAACTGATAGGCTTCTTCCTTCGGCAAGCCGCATACGGCAGGTGTCGGATGCAAAACTTTCAGAAGGTCTCCCAAACCTTTATTATCTTTCAAAGAAAAACGGAAATCAGTTTTTAAATGTGACAAAGCACCGGCATAAGCAGGATATGGCCCGTTTTCCGTAGAATGAATATCCAGTGAAAGAAGCTGCCGACGGATATAAGAAGCAACATAATCTTGTTCTTTCCGGTTCTTTTCATCCCATACTTGCGGCAATCTGCCATCTTGCAAAGGCTGTGTTCCGGCTAGTGCAACCGTATGCCATTCGTCTTTCTCACCTGATAAAATGATTTCGGGAGTACTTCCCAGCCAGATGCCCGTCTGCGGAGTATAACATAAGTAAATATACGAATGAATATAACGTTTACAAGCCGCCCGAAAGATGGACAAAGGAGAAAAATCCGCAACTTTATCAACTGTAAGATGACGGGAAAGCACTAGTTTATCAAACGTCCTGTCACGTAACGCATTTATAAAGGTATGAAAGCATGCCGCATATTCTTCCGTAGAAGAAGTCAGAAATGATTCTTGTCCTTGCAGGCGCAAGGCTATCTCCCGGTCTTCTTCCGTATCATCATCCACGGGTAAAGGCTGCCCCCACTGATCGGGTTGAATCAACACAACCGGACATGACTCACTCACCTGAAACGGAGCAATTACAAATCCTCTCTGTCCATTCAGTTCTTTCAAATCGTATATCAAACGGACCGCTCCTTCCGCCTGCGTCAACAGACGGGGAACTTTCTCTCCGGGAATACGGTAAACAGCAAACGGCTGCTTCCGCTGAATAAATGCATCAATAGTTGTCAAGTTACTTATTTCTTCGTCGGTCATCTCTTTTTCATCACACTGTTGACTACCCGTATGGAAGACACCAGTTTGTTTGTTGAAGTAAACACGTCTACATTCCATACGTGGGAGGAACGTCCCTTATGTACAACTGTTCCTACCGCACGCACTGTATCTCCTTCATGTGCAGAAGATATATGGTTTCCGCTGACCTGCATTCCTACTACAATCTCGTCCGGCTGGCAAAGAATCATCGAACCGAGTCCGGCAACTGTTTCCGCCAACGCAAGAGTAGCTCCCCCATGCAAAATGCCGAAAGGCTGACGGGTACGATGGTCTACCGGCATCGTTGCTTCCACACGGTCTTCGTCGGCGTATGTATATTGAATTCCCAAGTTTCCCATTAATGCGTGGCGTGCCTGCGCATTCAGTTGGTCAAGGGGAATTTCAGCAGCACGCACTTCAGCTATAATAGCCTTCTCCACTGCAACGGCCACTCCGTCTTCCTCATTCGAAGCGGTCACATAGTCGGCACAGGCTTTCACCGAGTCTTGTGAATGTCCCATAGCTACGCCCAGCCCGGCCAATTGAATCATTGTTACGTCACACACACCATCGCCTACAGCAATCACTTCCTCACGCTTCATATCCAGCACCTCCAGCAAAGCGCCCAAAGAGTTGGCTTTGTCGATGGCGCAGGGAACTACTTCCAGAAAATATGGCTCCGAACGGAATACGTCCAACGCTCCGTTCAGTCGTCTCTTCCAGTGATCTTCCAAACCAACCAGTGCTTCTTCGTCATCGCTCACCAGCATACACTTACAAGGAGCAAAATCAACGGCAGCAGAAAATTCTTCTTCTTTAATTATTTGCAGGTTATTCAACCGGGCTTCATTTTGGATATGTTCATTTTCAGGAGAATCCGTTATAATCGTATCATCATGATAAGTGAATAAGGCAAAACCGTTTTTACGGGCTTTCTTTTCCAGATACGGCAACATTTCGGGATTAATCCGACGTTCAAACAGAATTTCCCCGTTTTGTGCATTGATAATCTGACAGCCATTATAGGAAAGGATAAAACCTCCATAGTTTCCAAGTTCGAGCATCTTGGCCAACGGCATCAGGCCATAAGTCGGTCTGCCGGATGCCAGCACAATACGTACTCCCATTTGCTGAACCTTCAACAGGGCAGCCAATGTACGCTTACTAATTTCTTTCGCATCATTGAGGAGTGTTCCGTCTACATC
>ERZ773248.48-NODE-48-length-154204-cov-15.389798_pt1 | contig 154204 bp, 135 predicted proteins | sample MGYA00580518_ERZ773248 | MGnify/ENA primary metagenome ERZ773248 (study PRJEB29015, sample SAMEA2737762) | human gut metagenome | biome: human gut; feature: human-associated habitat; material: faeces | place: China | collected 2012 ...
GTCTTGACTTTCTTATTTACCGGGCGTAAAAAATCTGTTTTTTTATATACCTTTGCTATGTAATATAAATCCTGTTTTGCTGACACAATGAAATGGCAACTTTGTAAATAGCTTCGCCCATATGGATTGTAACAATAGAGAGTTCTGCTGCTACAACTGTTTGTGATTTAACGTAAGTCACAAGTTATTTTTTTATTCTATTCAATAAACTATATAAAAGAAGCCATTACAATGAATTCGAACATATATCCTCGTTCTAATGATTTTCAGACTATTTACCTGAATACGGTGATTAAGAATCCTGCTATTATCGTAGGTGATTATACAATATACAATGACTTTGTAAATGATCCGGTTCTTTTTGAGAAGAACAATGTCTTATATCATTATCCGATTAATAAAGACCGTTTGATAATAGGAAAATTCTGCTCCATAGCCTGTGGAGCTAAGTTTCTTTTCAATAGTGCAAACCACACATTGAATTCTTTATCCAATTATACGTTTCCTATCTTTTTTGAGGAATGGAATTTAGATAAGAGAGATGTAACTTCTGCCTGGGATAATAAAGGGGATATAGTAATAGGTAATGATGTATGGATTGGATATGAAGCTGTTATTATGGCAGGAGTACATATCGGGAATGGAGCAGTCATTGCGTCGCGGGCAGTGGTTACTAAGGATGTTCCTCCTTATACAATAGTAGGCGGAACGCCAGCCAGGGAGATTCGGAAACGTTTTGATGAGCAAACGATTGCCCGATTGCAAGAATTGCAATGGTGGGATTGGAGCGTCGAAAAGATCTCCGAATGTATACCTTATATTATAGGTGGAAAGATAGAAGAATTGATGAAAAGATAAACAATGCATATATGAAATTTATAATAGAACCCGGAACTTCTGCTGATATAAATGAATTGGAAAAGCTGTATGATGAACTGAATGATTATCTGGCAGGTACGATTAGTTATCCCGGGTGGATAAAAGGTATCTATTCTATTTATTTTATCCAACGGTTTTAAATCGGGAGCCTGTTTTTCTTATAACTTTGCAGCTGATTTTAGAAAAAGAAGTTTGGAATGATAAATAAGTATGAAGCACGGCTAGGTACAGAGCGTATGTTGCCGCTCGTTTTTAAAATGGCGCTTCCCGCAGTAATAGCCCAATTCGTCAATTTGCTGTATAGCATGGTCGACCGTATTTATATCGGACATATTCCGGGTATTGGTACTGATGCGTTGGCTGGGGTAGGAGTGACGACTTCTCTTGTTATACTGATTTCTTCTTTCTCGGCGATTGTAGGAGGAGGGGGCGCGCCATTGGCAGCCATGGCACTGGGACAAGGCGACCGTCTGCGTGCCGGAAAAATTTTGGGGAATGGTTTTGTCTTATTAATACTATTCACCTTGTTCACTTCGTTCATCGCATATACCTTTATGGAACCGATTTTGCTTTTTACGGGTGCTTCGGAAAATACGTTGGAATATGCGGTTGATTATCTTTCCATCTATTTATTAGGAACTGTTTTCGTTGAAATATCTACAGGACTGAATAGCTTTATTAATGCACAGGGACGGCCGGCTATTGCCATGTACTCCGTTTTGATCGGTGCCTTATTGAATATTATTCTTGATCCTATTTTCATTTTCTGGTTTGATATGGGAGTGAAAGGAGCTGCTTTGGCTACCGTATTGTCTCAAGCATGTAGTGCGGCGTGGGTATTGAGTTTTCTCTTTTCCCGTCGTGCTTCCTTACCTTTGGAAAAGCGTAATATGCGGTTGAGCCGGAAGATTGTATTCGCCATGTTAGCTTTGGGAATATCTCCATTTATAATGGCAAGTACGGAGAGCCTGGTTGGTTTTGTATTGAATAGTAGTCTGAAAAATTTTGGAGATATTTATGTCAGCGCATTAACTATCTTGCAAAGTGCGATGCAGTTTGCAAGTGTTCCGTTAACCGGTTTTGCGCTGGGATTTGTTCCGATTATCAGTTATAATTATGGTCATGGTGATAAACAACGTGTGAAAGACTGTTTTCGTATTGTGATGATAACCATGTTTTCATTTAACCTGTTATTAATGCTACTTATGATCTTGTTTCCTACGATTGTAGCATCTGCTTTTACTAGTGATGAAAAATTGATAGAAACAGTCCGCTGGACAATGCCTGTTTTCTTGGGCGGTATGACTATCTTTGGATTACAGCGAGCCTGTCAGAATATGTTTGTAGCCTTGGGACAAGCAAAAATATCTATTTTTATTGCTTTGTTGCGTAAAGCGATTCTACTGATTCCATTAGCATTGATATTACCGCATTATATGGGAGTAACCGGTGTATATGCAGCTGAAGCTATATCTGATGCCACTGCGGCAATTTGCTGTACTTTGTTGTTCTTTTGGCAGTTCCCCAAGATTCTGGGGAAAATACAGGGGAATATTTTGCGTACAGATTAGAAACAGCCAATGTACAAAGCATTGGCTATTTTTTTTAAGTCTGCTTCTTCCTTTCCCGGAGATTGAGCGTAAGGCTGTGTTTTCGATGGTTATTGATAGGAAGAAAGAAATAACTAGATGAAGAAAACATTCATAATAGTGGCATTTCTATTCTTGTCACCTGTTCTTCTTCGGGTACGTTAGGATTGCTGTAATAATATTCAATGGATGTTCCCGAAGGTTTGTAACTGTTGGTTTTTATCCATTCCATCATCTCGTTGTACAGGACAGCCAGTTCGCTGTAAGTTCCTCTATGCAGACAGGAAACTATTTTTCTTTCCGGTATCATTATAGATCGTATATCCCCTTCACCCTGTAATTCTTTGGATGACTTTAGACCAATAATCATTTTGATATTGTGTTCCGTCAGACTTTCAAAGTTGGGATATTCAACGTAGGGGATATCGGTAGTGACTTCACCCTGTTCCTTAAATAAAGAGTCTATTTTTACAAAATTCTTCCCGATAGCTTCCGGCATTCCGTTCATTTCTGTTTGTACTTCAACAGCCAAAGCGGATTGTTTCGGTTGCTTCAATAGCATGATTTCTGAAATTTTTCCCATAATACATTGTTTTTAGAGGGTTGATAATTAATTATTTCTTGATGACCGGAATATAGATGTCGGTAATTAGTTCTGTTCTAAGGGTGGAGGCAGGGCGGTTCATATACATTTCAAAGCTAAAGGTGCTTTGAGGGCGATATTTACTTTCCGGGAACCACTCTTCATAAATAGTCCGGTAGAATTTATGCAATAAAGAGTAGTCGCCGATATGCCTGAATATAGCGTAACGACCACCGGGAACTTCCATTACTCCCGGCTGGGAATCATTTTCTTTGTTATCGATTATTACCCCGAGATAGAAGCGACATTTATCTATTGGGGTGATGGCCGGGTCGTCCATACTAAGGCTGACAAACTTATCATTCGACTTGTCTTCATTGCGCTGCCTCACATAGTTGGTGAGCCTGTCCCATATTAATTTGTATCGGAGTTCATCCTTATACTTTTCACCCACCTCGATACAAAATACTTTCATCGGCAGAATCGACCGGATTTCAGGAGTGATAACCACATGCTGTTCGTCATACATCGGCTTATACTTCTCCCTATATTGAGAGGTTGACACTCCAAAATGTTTTTTGAAGGCTTTTGCCAGACTGAATTTAGTTTGATAGTTTGTTTGCTCCGAAATCTGATTTAATGTAAAGTCGGTGGATACTAACAGATGTGCTATATGTTCGAGGCGCAAACGTTGTATGTAGCTTCCAATATTTTCTCCGGCAACGGTTTGAAACACTCTTCTGAAGTGATATTTGGAAAGTCCGCTTATCGTACTAAGTATATCTGCATCTAAACTATCGAATAAATGATTGTTGATGTAAACGACTATATCCTGAATCTTTTGGTGATGAATATTACTGGTTTCCAACTTTTGTTTCCATCGGTTCAGTTTGGGTAACCGTTCGTTGAGTATTCGCCTAAGTTCCTCCGGCGAATAAGCGGTATCTGCATATTCATTGTACTTATCAGTGTATTTTATCCAGATATTAATCATTTCCGACATCGGAATGTCGACGATATATTTTCCGTCTTTCAGACAGTAGTAACAATATTCGTCACTTCGGGAACCGTCGGAGTTAGTACCCAGATATTTCTCTACATCAAAACGGAGAGGCATCCCGCAACTTTGACAATACCTTTTATTTATATCTGATTCAATCATCGGTTGGGTTTTCGTTTGATGGATAGAAGTCGCTCTATATCATTAAATAAACAAGTGTCCTTCAATTCGAACATGAGCCACTTTCCATCGTGGAAAGTAGTCGTCTCATCGTATACCTTTTGAGTTTCATTGGAAAAGACCTCTCGCAGAGATTCAAATTTGGCACGCTCATCTTTACCTAAAATGACCATGAAGCCAATCGTTTGTTCTTTGGCGTATAGGGCACATAGCGTTTTTCCGCCTTTGCGATATTTATATTCGTATATCCATTTTTTTCCTCCATGGTTCCATAGTTGTTCCATATTGTACTTTTGTTCGATTAGCTGGCAAAGTGAAGTCCATATATCATAAAGTTCCTTACCTGTCAAGGCTTCCAGTGTTTCGGGAGTGGGAATCTGCAAAGTTTCTTTCATGGTATTCTGTATTTACTTTTGATTATCCATATCACAAAGGTAGGCTGATTTTCTAATAGATCGTTGTCCAATATAGGCATTTTGTGTGTAGCTGGTGAACAATCTGCCCGGAAATTAATTTATTTTGTAAAAGCGAAATATTGGCAGTATAACCTTTATCTTTGCATTAATTTAAAAACAAATCCCCAATTAAAGAAAATGAAAACAATATTATTAGCAGTAGGTACGCTCTGCCTCATGGCAGGTTGCTCGTCAAAAGTGGCAAGCTCAAAAGGAATCGTTAGTGATGCAACCATGAATACGGTAACGATTGTTACTGATAAGAATGATACCCTTTCGTTCAGTACGATGGATGCAAATAAAGATGAAGTCAACGGTTTGCTTCTGAATGATACGCTGGAAGTGTTCTATACCGGAAAATATACACCGGGAATGCCGGCTTCTAAATTAGTTCAGTATCCGCAATCTCTGATTGTGGGAGGTGATCGGGATGAACATGGCTGTATCGGTTCTGCCGGATATGTATGGTGTGAAGTGCAAAAAGACTGTATCCGCTTGTTTGAGAAAGGAATCCGCACGGAAGCGGTGGACGATAGCAATGCTTCTGCCTTTATTGTGTTTAGTCCTGACTCTACGCAACTGGAACTTTTCTTTTCCAATAATCAACCCAATGAAATATTGGAGAGACGTGGCCTGCCTTCAGGAGGTTATGCATGGAACGTGGAAGATGACGATACGAAAAATGTACGGCTAATAGATGGTTTGTGGACAATCAGCCAAAGAAATAAGTTAATTTATAGCCAAAAGGCCGGAAACTGATTTTAAAAGCTCCGGCTTTCTGACGCTCTGTTTGTAGAGTAATGTTCTAGGTAATTAAATTAATAAGTGGATATCAAAGATGCTGAATATATAAACTTCCATCATAATCTTTGTATTTAGCATCTTTGTATATATCAACCAGTTTGTTACTGTAATCAAGAATGGTATCTTTGGAGATTTGTGATACATTTGTAGCCAAAATACCACTTCCCAAAATGCCCGGATTACATAATATATTGTCTTTTCTTATTGAATTCATGGTAAGCTCTACACCTATGTAATCCTTGATACCTGCCTTTTCCAGACTGGATACAATATAGTTGTCCAAAGATTCTTTATCATCTCCGGTCATGAATCCATACCATAATAAACACTTCATGCTTAATTGAGTAGCCTGTATCAGGATATCGAGATAGGTTACTCCTGAATCTCCTTTCTTGTCTATTTCGTAAGGATCGATATGGATGAAAGAGGATGCGGGAAGTGAAGGCAACAGTTCTATTGTGCCTTTCAGGGAGTCGGTATGATGTATTTCTACGGATGTACTTAATCCGATTTGTTTGGCATAAATGTCTACATTCTCCAGCGCACTCTTTTCTAAATCGAAGAATACGAACCTTTTTGCTTGCTTTCCTAATACATTCATTGCCAGGGCAGGAGAACCCAGATAATTTCCTTTTGCCATTTCTGTACTTTCCAGTTGGTAATAAATGGAATCTTTTAGAGATTTGTCATCATCTGCTTTCTCCAGGAAATGATAGATACCATATTGCTGCTCCGGGGTTTGTGTCATGGAGTAGATGGCACATGCGGAATTGGTTTCTACATATACTTGTGGGGCTTCATTTCTAAGAACTTCACAGAGTATCAGATGTTTCAGTACATCGGGTTGTTTTGCGAAATGAGTGTAAGTTGCCATGTGGGTACATCTTAATATTTATAGAACATAAAAGAACTGCAACCGCTATCCTTTTTAGGCATTCATTAATTCATGGATTTCATGAATATGCAGGTGTAAATGACTTAGATAACCTTCTATCATGTCTTGTAGCGTAACCTTTGTTCCTTCAAAATCACACCAGTAGCTATTCAGTTTTGTCTGGTCTACAGATTTTATAACCTGAATGATATGCAGGTTAAAAAACTTCCATAGTTGAATCAGGTTATTCCAATCTTCATTTTGGTAATCTTGTAATGCTATCCACAGATCATTATCCTGACGGTAATCGGGAAAGAAAAGCAAATCTTTACTGTATTGCAATCTGACCATGCGTTGGTGATTGTTTGATGCCGAATCAATCAAATGTCCGAGAATCTGTTTGATGGTACGATTTTGTTTATTACGTTTCAACGTGATCGTATCATTTTGTAGCCCGGTTAGTATTTTCTCTTCAGTTTCTATCACATGATAGATTCCTTCTGTTATTTTGGAAAAATCGACGTTTGACATACCATTCTTTTCCTTTAGGTGTTTATAGCAAAATTGCTAATGGTACAAATATAGATAAATGTGTCGATATTTATAAATTAAACGGAACTTTTCAATTCTAATTTTATCCCTCTTTCTTAAACCACCTGTAAAACCATTTACCGACCTTTTCGTAATGTCGGGTTTCGGTATCAGTATATAGCTTAGAGAAGAAAGACGTATCCAATGGCTCTCCCGACTGATTGGGATACAGCACGATAAAGCTATTGTTGGAGAAATATTTCCCGAGCTGTCTCGGTAACTTCTCAAAAGAACTGTCATACGAAAGAGTTCCTGGTCGTGCACTGATAATAACCAATAAATGATCGTAACTTACCTGTCCTGTCAATACCAGCAGGTCATTCCAGTCTTCTAAGAGAGAGAAATCGGTAAGCGTCTGTTTATGCCTTTTCTTTATCCACGCTTGTAGGCGGATGGTAGTCTTTTCATTGGCAAAGAAGTGTACGCGGCATCCAAGAGTGCTCCCCATGCGACAGAAGTGCTCCATCCAATGCGGAAAACCGGATTCATATTCGGCTTTAGGAGGGACGGCAACGACAATCCGTTTGATTGTATGGACCGGTATCAGAAATTTAGAGATAATTATTTCACAGTTTAATCCGTTCAATAAGTGTTCGGCAAGTATTCCAAAGTATGAATCTGTGATGTTTTTCTTGCGGTGCAGGCCGGTGATAATACTCGTAATCTCATTCTCCTTGACTGAATGGATAATACCGGAAGCTATATTCAAATCATACCGGGTGACCTTTTTGAGTGGTACATTTGCTTCCGTTGCTGTCATTTCAGCTTTTTCGAGATAATGTTTGCTTCGAATTCGTAGATTATCAGAGTTGTTATCGTCGTTGATGACATTTAATGCCAGGAGATTATCTTTCAATTTGGGGTCACGTATGACTAGAGAAAGATTCACCATGTCCTCGATAGTGTCCGGGTTGGCTATGGATATTAAAATCTTCTCTGTTTCTTTCGACGATTCATTTTCAGGTTGTGAATCATCCATCGCCATTTTTCTGGCTGCCCGTTCGGTAATCAGTGAACTCACTACGCAAGTGACCAGGATAAGCAAGACTGTTCCGTTTAGTACATCATCATTCAATAACCGTTCGCCGGTGGGCAGAATAATGTTGTATCCAACTAACACAGCCGCCAATGTGGCTGCCGCCTGTGCATTACTCAAACCATACATCAGATTTCGTTCAAGAACAGACATCTTATATATCTTTTGAGTGAGCCAGCAAGCAATCCATTTGCCTGTCAGCGCCATGGTTATCATCACGGCGGCAACTTTTAAGGCATCCCCCTCTCCGAAAATAACACGTAAGTTGATTAACATTCCCACTCCGATAAGGAAATAAGGAATAAAAAGTGCATTACCAACGAACTCTAAATGATCCATCAATGGAGAGACGTGGGGGATGAGCCGGTTAAGTACCAATCCTGCGAGGAAAGCTCCCAAGATACCTTCCATACCAACAAGCTCCATCAACCCTGCTCCTAGAAAGACCATCGCAAGTACGAAAATAAATTGCATCACGTTGTCATTGTACCGGTGAAAGAACCAACGACCGATGCGCGGAAAGAAATAAATGATCAGTGCCCCTAGAAAGATTACTTTTACCACCAGCCAAATCCAAAACAATCCTCCGGTTTCTCCTTTGAACAGTCCGCCTATAACAGCCAGTACCAGCAGCGTGAGTGTATCTGTTACGGCCGTTCCTCCTACGGCAATACTTACGCTACGATGGCGTGATATGCCGAAGCGGGTGACGATGGGGTAGGCCACGAGCGTATGGGAGGCATACATGCTGGCTAATAATATAGAGGTGATTACACCATATTTCAGATAAGATACATTGGCCACGAATCCAATCCCGATGGGAACGATAAAAGCCAGTAAACCGAGCACTAATGCTTTGTTTCGCGTCTCTTTGAAATCTCCCATATTCATTTCCAGACCAGCCAGGAACATGATGTAATAGAGTCCGACTTTCCCGAATAACTGAAAGCTGCTGTCTCGTACCAGGATATTAAATCCATGTTCGCCAATAGCCAGTCCTGCCAAGATCATCCCGATAATATGAGGGATGCGCAGTTTATTCAATAATATCGGAGCAAACAATATAATCAAGAGTACAAGGAGAAATATCCATGTAGGGTCGGTGATAGGGAATGTTAAATCAAGGCCAATCCAATCCATAATTTGACGAGTTCGTGATATTTGTTCCGCAAAATAACCTAAAAAAATGCTTCTAAAAAAGCATTAGTTAATAAAATTCGTCCATTTATTTTTTCTCCAGATTCATGATTGCCGGAATGAAGAATGCAAGTGTTCCTGGGACATACGTTTTTAAATATACGATGATTTTATCCGTGTGTGCGTTTTGGGGTGTATAGTGATTTTATCCGGCTCTACTTTTAGCAATAATAGTAGTGCCGGATATGTCTATTTTTCGAATCCTAAATCATGTTCTTGTATTCCTCTTGTTTTTTCTTGGGTAACTTCTTTATAACTTCTTCTACCGAGTGGCTAATCAACTCCTTTATGAGTTTATCGGGAACATCTCCTTCCAAGTAAACGGTTATCCAATGTTTCTTATCCGAAAAAGGTCCCCAAAAAATGTCTTCGTATTGTTCTATGAGCTCTTCTGATTTATCAGGATTACATTTCATATCCGCCCAGAATCTTCCGTTTTTAGGACGTAATGTAGCAAAAGTGAACATTTTATCGATAACCTTGAAAACCAAAGTATGTTCATCAAACGGCATACATTCTGTTGCTCCTTTGACTGACAGGCAATATTCTCTATAATCTTCGATATTCATGACTTCTCTCTTTTGATTCATTCAAAACACAAATATATCACTTTCTGTTCGCTTTTGAAAAATATGTTTCTATCTCAAAGTACCCGTTTCAATTTCGCCCTTATCCGGCTTAAACTTACCGGAGTTATTCCCAGATAAGAAGCAAGACATTCCAATGGTGTTCTCTGTAATAGCTCCGGATTATTTTGTATCAGCTTCATATACCGTTCGGACGCGGTGGTGAATAAGAGAGAAATAAGTCTTTCCTCTGTTTGCAGGAACTCTGATTCGGCAAACTTGCGCCCCCAGTTGGCAATATGGATATCTTCCTTGAATAATTCGTGTAAGTCTTTGCGCTTTAATAGATACAACACCGAGTTTTCCATCAGTTCCATTGACTCATACCCTTGTTGATTATTTACATAGCTTTTCAATGAGACAATGGTTGACCCTTCTTTCCCAATCCAGAACGTTACCTCTTTTCCGTCTACGGGAATATAAGCTCTAGCAATCCCTTTCTCGATGAAAAAGATATTCGTTTCAGTCTTGCCAGCCTCCAATATATGATAACCTTTGGGATATGTGATTTTTGACAGATGTTTGACCACCTTATCCGCTGAAGCCTCCGGCATCCGATATATCCTGTTTATAATCTCGTGTATATCCATATCGCATTGAATCATTATTCTGCAAAAATACAAAAAGTTATATTAGGAAAAGAAGATTTGATGATACTCTTACACCGTCGTTTCTTATCAAATGTAAAGTGAAAGCTCCGGGCATCTTGTTAATTTTGCAGTCTAATATTAAAATAGAATGATATGAATTGGATTATATTGATTATTGCCGGACTGTTTGAGGTTGGTTTTACCTTTTGTCTAGGCAAGATTAAAGGAGCGACAGGCACCGATTTTTATTTGTGGGGAGCGGGATTTGTAATCTCTGTAACCTTAAGCATGTTCCTACTGGCAAAGGCTGCGCAAACATTGCCTATCGGCACTGCATATCCTGTTTGGACGGGGATAGGAGCGGTGGGGACTGTATTGATCGGTATCCTGTTCTTTCATGAACCGGCAACTTTGGGTCGTTTGTTTTTTATGACGACTCTGATTATTTCAATCGTAGGGTTGAAACTGATATAACCAGACGAATAGGATTTAGTTTTAATAGATAGAAAAGTGTGATAAGGACTTTTTCAGTGTAAGTCATATATTGTTGAAAAGATTCCATCCGGTATAATATTGAGGAAGTTTGGAATTGACGAGGTCGATTATGTAATATATGCTTTCGTAATTCTGCGATTATTAGGCATTTATAAGAAGTCGTTTTGATGGGAAAAAGTTTGGTTTCTAAAATAAATGTATATATTTGCAGAATGTGGGACGCATCTCGTCCGGATTCGAAACTAAACTAAAATTCTATTTACTGTTATCTATTAAACATGAAATCCACTGATTCTGAACCTCAAGGGGGCGGTATGGAACTGGAACAGTACCGTACCAGCCTCGAACAGATGGTTGAAGAGAAATCTAAAGACTTGATCGCTATTCAGGAGAATCTCGAAGCAACCAACCGACGGCAGGCATTATTTATCAAGGTACTGCAAATTTTGCAATTGGAACCGGATATACCTACTGCTATGAATATGGCACTGGCCGAAATTGGCCGTTATACTGGTGTCGACCGTTTGGCGACATGGGAAAACCACCTCGACGGAGTTACGTATGGCTGCACCAACGAATGGTGCAACGACGGTATAGAACCCGCTATCGATTACTTGCGGAGTATGACCATTGAAGCGGGAAAACCCTGGTTCGACATGCTGGAAGAAAACCATATCATTTGTACGTCCGATATTTATTCGCTTGATCCCTTTATTACTCAAATGCTCGAAGTGCAAGGCGTAAAAGCCATCGCTGTTTTTCCCCTGTCACAATTGGGAGTACATTTCGGCTTTCTCTCGTTCAACTTTTGCTGGAACAAACAATGGGATGAAAAAGATGTGGAACTGATGAGCCAGATATCGCAAATCGTATCTACTGCTACCAAACGCTGGCAAGTTGAAACATCGCTGCAACAGTCGCAGCGAACCATGCAAAAGGTATTGGACAATATCAATGCCAATATTTTTGTGAGTGATTACGATACGTTGAAAGTGATTTTTGCCAATAAGCCTTTCAGGGAAGAAGCAGGAGAAGTTCCGGAAAATGCGGAATGTTGGAGAATGTTGAATGCAGGATTGGAAAATGGGTGTAAACACTGCCCGAAGCCGAAGTTGCTCGATGCCAACCGTAAGTTTACAGGCGTTCATTTTTGGGAAGACTACAATCCGGTCACCAAACGTTGGTATACCATCCAGAGCATGGCAATAAAATGGCTCGACGGACGTTGGGCAATCATGGAACTGGCTACCGATATCACCACCCGCAAACAGGTGGAACTAGAGCTGATTCAAGCTAAAGAAAAAGCGGAAGAATCGGACAGGCTCAAATCAGCATTCCTTGCCAATATGAGCCATGAAATACGTACTCCTTTGAATGCCATCGTCGGTTTTTCCAGTCTGCTTGCCGAAACCGATGAGGCGGAGCTGCGTCATGTATATATGTCTTTAGTGCAGGAGAACAATGAGCTGTTGCTCAACCTTATTTCCGACATTCTGGACATCTCCAAAATCGAAGCCGGTATGATAGATCTTGTTATGGGACGGGTGGATGTACCACAACTTTGCCGGGAAGTGATTGCTACCTTCTCACACAAAAAACGTGACACTGCGGTCGAACTGCGGTTTGATGAAAATTCACCGCAGATTGTGATTGATGCTGATAAAAACCGAATCGTGCAAGTACTCTCTAATTTTCTGACTAATGCCTTGAAGTTTACCACTAAAGGCTCAATCACACTTTCCTATTTATTGGAAGATGAGAGTCAGGTACGTTTTTGTGTAACGGATACGGGCAAAGGGATTCCCGACGAACAAAAACATGAAATTTTTAATCGTTTTGTAAAATTGGACTCATTTGTACAAGGTGCCGGATTGGGATTATCCATCTGTCAAAGCCTGGTCAAAAGGATGGGCGGAAAGATTGGAGTCGAATCCCGTGAGGGGGAAGGTTCGTGCTTCTGGTTCACTCATCCGTATGTTCCTGGTGCTTTTTCTAATTCCAATTTTTCTACTGATTAATTTGCATCTTTCAATATATTATCCGAATATTGCAGAGCAGAAAAAACAGAATATGATTCCAATTGATGAAAAACACATTATAAAAAAGCTAAAGGCCGGAGATAATGAAGCATATAAATACATATATGATTATCATTATGTTGCTCTCTGCAAACTTAGTTATTATCTCTTGAAAGACAGAGTGCAGGCGGAAAGCATAGTGAACGATGTAATCTTTCATCTTTGGGAAGTCAGAGACAAATTGGAACTGGTGCCTCCTCTTCGCAACTATCTGATAATAGCCGTACGTAATAAATGTCTGAACTACTTAGCCCTCAAGCAGCAGGAGACAGAGATACGTTTTTCTACCATTGAGCAGGCTGGTATTCAATTGCAAAATATCGTTTCTGACAATGAGCATCCTTTAGGCAACCTGCTAAAAGAAGAATTGGAATCGAAAATCCACGAATCTATCAACAAATTACCGCCTGCCTGCAAACAGGTATTCACCATGAGCCGCTTCCGGGAAATGAGTTACGAAGAAATTTCTCGTGAACTTGGCATTTCTGTAAATACGGTTAAGTATCATATAAAGAGCGCATTAGTAATACTTAAAAAAGAACTGGGCACTTTTTTATGTATTATTTTTGCTTTTTATCCTACCCTGCTATTATAAAAAACTGTAGTATATATAAAGGCACTATCTTTTATGAATGAACAATCACCACATACGGATATAGTCAATGATTGGATAATCGGTTATCTGACAAACAGTCTGACACCGGAAGAGATGCAGTCGTTACAGAATTGGCTGAATGTTTCGGAAGAAAACCGGAAATATTTTTCCGATATGCAAGAAGTATGGATCGCTGCTTCTGATGAAGCAGATGAACAGCATTTCGACAAAGAACGGGCTTATCAATTATTTTTAGAGCATACAGAAAACCTTGTGCAACCATCGGTAAAACGAAAAACACTCACTATCAGTCCGTGGATGTATGCCGCTGCAATGGTTGTAATTGTTTTTTTCTGTGGAACGATTGCCTTTCAGAGTGGAAAGAGAGTACTCCGGAATCAATTGACACAGATTACGGTGGAAGCTCCATACGGTTCAAAAACCAAACTGTATCTTCCTGACGGAACGTTGGTTTGGCTTAATGCGGGTTCCCAAATGAGCTATGCACAAGATTTTGGAATTAATGAACGTTCATTGAACTTGTCGGGAGAAGCCTATTTTGAAGTAACCAGAAATGAGGAGATACCTTTTAAAGTACATACGGAAGAACTAGACGTCAAAGTATTGGGAACTAAATTTAATTTCCGGAATTATAAAGACGATTTGGAAGCTAAAGTCTGTCTGCTGGAAGGAAAGGTAGCGCTGAATACCCGGCAAAAAGAGACCATACTTCATCCGGACCAACAGGCGCTGTTGGATAAAAAAACAGGAAAACTATCTGTATCCGATACCAAAGCCGCTTACAGTGCTGAATGGACAAACGACCGCCTTTACTTTGATGAAATTTTGCTTTCAGATATCATTAAAGAACTGGAAAGAAGCTATGACGTAAAAATAACCGTTGCAGACGACACGTTAAATACGATTCGTTTTTATGGAAACTTCCGTAAAAGAGAGCAAAGTATTCAGGAGATTATGAATGTATTGTCGTCTACAGACAAAATGACTTATACCATGAATGGAAAAAATATTGTGATCACACTTCCCAAATGAACAGATGTTAAACCTTTAAAACTTAAAGAAATATGAAAAGCCATTTAGTAAAAACATGATTCACCTCTCCTGATAGAAATATAAAAAGGTCAGGTTCCTTTTCCATCCCCTGACCTCTTGCCTTTCTATCTTAAAAGCCACAGTGACTTTAATTGATGAAAGCTTAGGCAAATATAAATAAAATCCTAAACTTCTCATCCTATTTATCAATTATTTATCCATTGACTTATGAAAAATAAGAAGAAAGTCTTTTTCATGGTCCTGCTCTTGCTATGCTCTTATCTAAGCTCATTTGCGCAGCTTATCAATTTGCAGTTGAAGAATGTAACAGTAAAGCAGGCTATTGAAACAATACAGAAGCAAAACGGATATTCATTTGCATTTGCAACAAACGATCTGAATACCAAAAAGATTGTGACAGTGCTAGCCAAAGATTTACCTATTGAGAAGGTGGTAGAACAGGTCTTGGCAGGACAAGATGTTAGCTACACTATCCAAGGGAAAGATATTATCATCAAGAAGAAAAGCGGCCAGTCCGCACAACAATCCTCCAGGAAATACACTATTAGCGGGATAGTGAAGGACATGTCAGGGGAGCCTGTCATCGGAGCCAATATAAAAGAGAAGAATGGCACGGCAGGTACAATCTCAGGTATGGACGGTAAGTTCCAGTTGACAGTCAGTGAAGGGAGTGTGGTACAAATATCCTACCTGGGGTTTTTGACGCAAGAGGTGAGCGTGAAAAATAAGAATTATCTGACAGTAGTGTTGAAAGATGATACACAGACGTTGGACGAAGTAGTGGTGGTCGGATTCAGTACCCAAAAAAAGATAAACTTGACAGGGGCGGTAGAAAATGTATCATCGGATGTATTTGAAAATCGTCCGGTGGCTAATGTCACACAGATGTTGCAAGGCGCTGTACCAAATCTGAATATTTCGTTAGTCGACGGTAAGCCCAATCAATCGGCTTCGTATAATATCCGTGGTGTAACGTCTATCGGAGCGGGCGGTAGTGCGCTGGTATTGATAGACGGTGTAGAAGGCGATCCGGCCATGCTGAACCCGAATGACATAGAAAGCGTGTCCGTATTGAAAGATGCGGCTTCGGCAGCCATCTACGGTTCACGTGCTCCGTATGGGGTTGTCCTGATTACAACAAAAGATCCGTCAAAGCAAAAAGATAAGTTTACGGTCAATTATACGGGAAATTTCTCCTATGAAACTCCGTATGCTGTGCCGGATGTCGTTGATGACGGTTATGTCTGGGCTTATCTGTTTCGTGAGGCGGAATACAATTACCGCGGGATAGAGCCTACCAGCATTAATAAGTCACAACCTTTCTCAAAAGAATGGCTGGAGACTTTCCGGCAACGGAAGTTGGCAGGAAATACGTTACAGACAGCAGTTGGCCCCGATGGGAAATATACATACTATGGAAATGAGGATTACTATGATGCGCTTTATAAGGATCATACGTTTGCACAGTCGCATAATGTATCTATCAGCGGTTCGAACGGAAAAATAAGTTACTACACTTCCGCACGGTTATACGATTATGACGGTCTGTTCAATTATAACTCAGACACCTACCGCACTATGAATATGCGTATCAAAATCAGCGCACAAGTGTTCAGCTGGCTGAAAATTTCCAATAATATAGACTATACTCATGATAAATATACACAACCATTGGGTTATGTAGAACAGAATGAGGGTCTGGTTTGGAAAGCCATCAACATGGAAGGGCATCCGTCCGAACCAATCTTCAATCCGGACGGAACCTTGACACACTCCGGAGCACGTTCTGTCGGTGGACTGGTAACAGGCAACAACTGGATAAAGCGTACGACTAAAACGCTGAAAAATACGACTACCCTGAATATAACCATGCTGGACAACAAATTGCGTTTTACCGGAGACTTCTCTTTCCGTACGAAAGATTTTATAGAAGACAAGAAGACTACCGCTGTTCCGTATAGCGATTACGAAGGGGTGATTAAATATCTCGGAGTACCGGAAACAGATGATAAGATGTTGGAGAAAGTGCAACAGACTACCTATATATCCACCAATGTATATGCCGAATATGAGAATACATTTGTAGGAAAACATTATATGAAAGCTTTGGCGGGATATAATTACGAACAGCAGGATTACAAGGCAATCTCTTCGGAGCGGAATGGTTTGTTGATGCCTGATGTGGAAAATATAAATTTTGCTATGGGAGATAATATGTCCATTAAGAGTGATGGTAACCGGTGGCGGTATGCCGGAGCATTCTTCCGTTTGAATTACTCCTATGACAACCGTTATCTATTTGAGGTGAACGGGCGTTATGACGGTTCTTCGAAGTTCCCCAACAATTCGCAATGGGGATTTTTCCCTTCAGCTTCGGCAGCATGGCGTTTCTCGGAAGAGAAGTTCTGGAAGGTAAATCCGGCTATTATCTCCAATGGAAAGCTGCGTGTCTCTTATGGTGCGCTGGGCAATAGTAATGTGAAGCCGTATTCTTATCTGGAAAAGTTCTCATTGAAGACTTATTCCACTACCGGCTCATCGAGCGAAGGCCGCTATCTCGACGGTAAGGCACAGTTACGCTACACGCTCAATCCTGCCCAAATTCCTGACAATATCGGTTGGGAAACCTCACGAACCATTGATGGCGGTATCGATTTGGGATTCTGGAACAACAAAATTACGTTATCCGCCGATTATTACGTACGTAAGACTGTTAATATGTATACGGTGGGACCGACGCTTCCCGATACATTCGGTGCATCGTCGCCCAAAGGGAACTATGCTGACATGAGTACCTATGGTTACGAGATTTCTTTGGGATATAACGACTCGTTCCGTTTGGCTGGCAAACCATTTAGCTTCGGCATCAAAGCAACCCTTGCCGATTATCATTCGGTGATAGACAAATATAATAACCCGAAACGTGACTTGGATGATTATTATGTAGGTCAGCGTATCGGTGAGATTTGGGGATTTGTTTGTAACGGACTGTTCCAGTCACAAGACGAAATCGATGCGGCTTTTGACGGAAAGGGTTACAAAAACAACCTGATGCAGACATCTGTCAATTACATCACTTATCCCGGTGATATGCGCTTCGAAGACTTGAACAATACAGGTACTATTGATAACGGAGCCAACACAGTAGACTCACCGGGCGACCGGAAAATCATAGGAAACTCCGAACCGCGCTACATCTATACCCTCTCATTTAGTGCCGACTGGAATAACTTCTTTCTGTCAGCCATGTTCGACGGTGTGGGAAAACAAGACTGGTATCCCAGTGGTGAGAGTTCTTTCTGGGGACAGTATAACCGTCCTTACAACCAAGTTCCGGTGTGGCACTTGAATAACTATTGGACCAAAGACCGCCCTGATGCTTATCTGCCGCGTTATTCGGGTTATTACAATCCTTTATATAAAGGCACGGCCAATACACGCTACTTGCAGGATGTATCTTACTTCCGGCTCAAAAATTTGCAGTTTGGTTACAATTTGCCAAAGAAATGGATAGCAAAAGCCGGGTTTTCTAAAGTATCTGTCTATTTCTCGGGCGAGAACTTATGGTCGTGGTCTCCACTCTACCGTCACACGAAAGATTACGATGTGACAGTGATAACAAAAGGTTCGGATAATGACCTGACTTCCGGTAATAAAGGAGACGGTTTCAACTATCCGACGATGCGGAATCTAAGTTTAGGAATCTCTATTACTTACTAAATAGAAACAAAGAAGATATGAAAAGATTAAGTACTATACGTAATATCCTGCTTCTGTGTGCAACGGTGCTGCTAGGTAGTTGCGATTTGACGGAGACGATGCAGGTAGAGGCTGACAAATCTATGGTTTTCGGCAGCGAGTCCGGATTGCGCCTTTATGCCTATTCCTTCTATCGGGCATTGCCTACACTTTCTACGGGCTATCAGCAGGATGAGATGTGTGATATTGCCGCTGTACGGCAGACGAATGTGTTTATTCAGCAAAATGCGTACAATTCGGAAACAGCTACCAGCTGGTCATGGGGAACCCTGCGGAACATCAATTATTTTATCGACGGTTGCTACTCAAAGGAGTGTACAGTGGATGCAGCTACCCGCGATAATTACTTGGGTATCGCCCGTTGGTTCCGCGCCTGGTTTTATTATGACAAGTTGACCCAATATGGCGAAGTTCCCTGGTTTGGCAGTGAAATCCAGTCTTACCAGTACGATGTCATGTATAAAGAGCGTGACAGCCGGGACGTCATTATCAAGAATATGATCGAAGATCTCGATTTTGCTTACGAACATATTCAGGCAACTTCTTCTGTCAATAGCTCTACACTCACCAAATGGGCTGCAGCCGCACTCAAATCACGTGTGTGCCTGTTCGAAGCCGCCTATCGCCGTTATCACAAACTGACAGGTCTGGAAATCACTCCGGAAGAACTTTACCGCCATGCTGCCAGTGCAGCCAAACTGGTGATGGACAACAGCGGACTTTCGCTGAATACGGCAACAGGTACCAAAGGGGCCTACCGTGATTTGTTCTATCTGGAAGCTCCCATTACCTCCGAAGTAATTCTGGCGGTATGTGCCAATAGCGCATCAGGTATTTACGGGACTCAAAATTACTGGTACAATTCGCTGTCGTACGGTAAAGGCTGGAGTCTGGTTCGTCCGTTTGTCAATACTTACTTGAAATTGGACGGTACCCCGTTCACTGCCGAAACAGGCTATGAAACCAAAAACTTCGTGGAAGAGATGAAGAATCGTGACCTGCGTTTGGCACAGACCATCCGCGGACTGGATTTCAAACGTGACGGAAAAGCCGTAGTAGCCGATATGACAGTTTGCCTGACCGGTTATCATGTAATCAAGTATTCTCTTGACGATACAAAATACGATAACAATGAAAAGAACAACAACAGTATCCCCCTGTTGCGTTACGCTGAAGTGCTGCTAAACTATGCCGAAGCACAAGCCGAACTGGGTGGGCTTACTGATGCTGACTGGAACACTACCATCGGCGCTTTGCGCCGACGTGCCGGAATTACAGGCGGAACGGAAAAACTCCCTACAACTGTTGATTCATATTTGCAGCAGGTCTTTTATCCGAATATCACTAATCCGGTTTTACTGGAAATCCGTCGGGAACGTGCCATTGAGTTGGTGGCTGAAGGAACGAGATTCAATGATTTGCGTCGTTGGAAATGTGGTGAACTGATAGAGGAACTACCGTGGACAGGTATGCACATCAGCGCATTGAATGTGGATATTGACCTGAATGGTGACGGAACTCCTGATTGCTACTTTACTGATAACGGTACGCAATCATCCAATAAAGACTGCAAAACGGTGAACGTAAAGAATGAAACAGGACTTTATGCCACAGCAAATGCCGCAGGCGGATACGATTTGAGATATAACCCCGGTTCGGGAAACCGCATCTGGTACGATGACGACCGCCAATATCTTTATCCTGTTCCTGCACAGGTGATCCGCGACTATGAGAGTGCCGGATATAAACTATCACAGAACCCCAATTGGAATTAAAATATAAAAGATTTAGTATGATGAAATTTAACCAGATATTGCCTGTAATTGCTATCTATGTTGTAGCGTTAGGCGGATGCAGTAATACTACTCCTGATTATTCAGAATTTTATAAGGACCCTGAAACAGTAAAAGAGGAAGACCCGTCACTGAATGATAACCAAATTAAAGTCATGTCGTTCAATATCCGGTATTATAATACCAAAGATACGGGAGAAAAGTCATGGGAAGCCCGTACGGCAGCTTTTATACCGATGATCGGAGAACATAAACCGACAGTGATCGGTATGCAGGAAGCGCGGCCACCACAACTGAAGTGGCTGGAAGAGAACTGGAAAGATTATGGATATGTCGGTAAGGGACGCCGTGCCAACAACGCTAACAATGATGAGTTTGTTCCTATCTTTTATAGAAAAAAGGCTGTTGAACTAATCAAGTGGGATTGTTTCTGGCTTTCTGAAACTCCGGATGTACCGGGTTCTCAAGGTTGGGACAGTACCGTTCCCCGTATAGCGACATGGGCTATTTTCAAACACATTGCTTCCGGTAAGAAATTCTTCTTCATCAATACTCACATCGATGTAGGTTCTACCATCGCTCCGGGCAAGTCGATGGAAGTGATTGTGAATAAAATGTCCGAGCTCAATCCGGAAGGATTGCCGATGTTACTGACCGCCGACTTTAACAAGCAGATTGACAGTGATATTTTTAACGGAGTTAAAACATTCATGACAAATGTCCGCTTATCGGCTCCGATCACAGACTCGAAATACTCTTATACAGGCTTTGGTACCGCCAATCCTTATATTGTAGATCACATCTTTTGTACAGGCTTTAAGGCTTTGAAGTTCGAGACAATAGATAAAGTTTATCAGAATATCACTTATATCTCCGATCATTATCCCATCATCGGTAAATTGGAATACGTGAAGTAATGAAACGATCATCTAAAATTACAGAAACGCAATGAAAAGAATCATATATTTATTGGTAGCTGCTATCGGTCTGTTGGTTGGGTGTACACCTGATGAAGAGACGTGGGTACAGGCGGGATTCACTACAGATAAAGAATCCTATGAGATTGGTGATCTGATTACCCTGACAAATACGTCGACGGCGGAGAATGCCCAGATTGCAGTCTGCAAATGGGAATTTATGGGTAAAGTTTCCTACGAACTGACTGCTCCCGAACCATTTAGCGTGGAAGAGGGCGGAGACTATCTTTTTCGTCTGACTGTCACTTCGGATCGCGGTGCGATGAAATCAGTTTTTGAAAAGACAATTAAAATAATAGATGACGGTGTCCGTCCTACGGCAGACTTCAGCTGGTTGCCCGAACGAATTGTAGCGGGAGAAGAGGTTGCTTTTACGGATCAATCGAAAGCAGCGGAAGGGTCTGAGATTGTCAAAAGAGAATGGACATTCGGTGCTATCCTCTCTACAGAGGAAAACCCGAAAATCACTTTCGGTTCGCATGGAAAAATAAACGTATCACTGACTGTGACGGACAATAAAAAAAGGAAAGATACGAAGACTGTCACAATGGATATAGCAAAGGGAGCCGGTAGTCTTGGCGTGTTATGGTCTCATTCCTACGATGAGCAGGGAGTGGTGTACGGCACTTCTCCGGCAACAAGCACAGATGGTCAGTATATATATGTTTCTTCCAGCAATTATAACCTGGTTTGTTTCACGAAACTCGGTGAACGGACTTGGGGATTTGATTGCGGACAGAATAATGAACCGAACCGAGGTTCTGACTATCAGCACCCGACTCCTACGGTGGATTCCGACGGAACGGTGTATGTGGCTGTCGGAGACAATACTACCAAGGCGGGAGCAGATGCATCCAAGTCTGCCAGTCTCTATGCTGTTAAAGGCGGTGCAGACGGTGGTACGCAGATGTGGTTTACAGCGATTGGTGCAAAATCGAGTATGCGTCCTTTCGGTGCTCCGGCTGTCACGGATCAATATGTGATGATCCTAACGAATTCGGCGCCAAGCACAGATGGAAAACATTTCCGTATTTATGATAAGGTATCCGGGGTACTTAAATATTCGGAAAAAACGTCTTCCGGAAGTTATGGTGGTTGTGTAGGATTGAAAGATGGTAGGATACTTGTTAACACGGGTCAGAGTAGTGGACGATCGTATGGTACACACATATTCTTCCCGGAAGGCAATAGCTGGAGCAAGTCGACCAATGAGCAGAATTATGCTCCAAATGACCAGCCTAATGGCAGCCAGATCGCTATTGGTGCAGATGGCAAAGCATATATCCTTTGCCTTAATTTAGGAGCCCGCATATCTACCAATGAGACAAAAGCATTAGTCTATTGCTATGATACCAAGAAGACTACCAAGGGGCAAGTTTCGACTCCAGAATGGTATACTGCCGTGAAAGGGGAAAATAAACAAACCGGTTATGGCTTGGTGGTTGATGGAAATGGGGTTGTGTATGTAGCTACTGACAAATATATTACTGCCATATCTTCTACAGGTTCCGTTTTGTGGGCAACGGAAGTAGCGGGTACTGCTTATGGCGTTCCTGCTATAGATAATGAAGGGTATATCTACTATAATGATGCAGAAAAAGGTTCCTTGGTGAAACTCGAACCGGCTACAGGAAAAGCTATCGCTTCACTCCAGCTTGGAACCGAACTGAAATCGTCGCCCACCATATCTGCTGACGGCACAATCTATGTGACCGGTATGCTGGAAGGAAAACCGACTCTATTTGCTGTTGAAGGAGCGGCGACAGGCTATGCAGCCAATGCCTGGTCGCAGATGGGCGGTAATCCGGGTAAGAGCGGATATATGTATTAGTTTTTTATCCATACAAACTTTTAGTTAGCATGTCTCTTTTTTTGTCGGAGCAGGCGTTGCCCTGCTCCGATGAGAAAAGACTGACTGTACATTTACAAAAGGCTTATAAATAGAGATAAGATGAGAAAAAGGAACTTTTTAATATTACTGCTGTTGAGCAGGTTATGGCCTGTCATTGGTGTATCTGCGCAAGATGCCTGGAAAATAACTGCCGAACAGATTGAACCCTCGTCCTATTATGGAATAACGGTAGCCAATGGTATGCTGGGATTAGTTTCTTCCCCCGATCCTTTGAAGATTTCCCGTGTCGTGTTGGGAGGACTTTATGATATCTATGGAAAGGGAAGAGTGAATAATTTCTTGCATGGCATCAATATGCTGGATACGGAATTGCAGATAAACGGAACTACGGTGAAAGCTTCCCAAATATCCGGTTATAAACAGACTTTGGATATGCGTCAGGGATTGTTTTGCGGAGAATTTGATTATCAATCGCTTGCACATATTGAATATCAATATACGGCATTACGTCATTTACCTTATTCGTGTTTACTGCGTGTGCGGATCGTTCCGAAAGAAAATATAGAAGTAGCTGTGGCGAATATACTGACGGTGCATGAATCGTTGCGTAGTCCGCAGGAGTCTTTCAACCGCATCTTCAATGGAAAAACAGCGATTGATTTCTGCACATCAATCGCAAAATCTCCGACCCGGGAACTTGAAATCGGTGCTTGTTCATCGTTTGTTTTCGACGATTCTTTTCCCCGTCCGGAAGTATGCCATCGGAGTGCACGCGGAGTCGGGGTACATACACAAGAATTTACGGTCCGTTTGCAGGCAGGCCAGCCTTACACTTTTTCGATTGTCGGGACGACACTTTCCGCTGCTACTCATGCTGACGTCAAGAATGAAGTGGAACGGTTGACGGCATTTGCAGCAGTAGAGGGTGTTGAACGATTATGGAGCAAACATATCGCTGCATGGGACAAGCTTTGGGAAAGCGATATTGTGATTGAGGGTGATCTTCAGTCGCAACAAGACATTCACAGTATGCTTTATCACACGTATGCTTTTGTGCGGGAAGGTTCGGGATTATCCTGTTCTCCGATGGGGCTTTCGGGCTTCGGTTACAACGGGCATGTATTCTGGGATGCTGACACGTGGATTTTTCCGGCTTTATTATTGCTGCATCCCGAATTGGCGGAATCAATGATAGAGTACCGCTATCAGCGTTTGGATGCAGCCAGGCATAACGCTTTCATGCATGGGTATAAAGGAGCCATGTACCCGTGGGAAAGTAGTGGTAAAGGAAACGAAGATAATACAGTTACCAACATTTACGGCCCTTTTGAAAATCATATTACGGGAGATGTAGCTATGGCAGCCTGGCAATATTATGCTGTGACGCAGGATTTGGAATGGCTTCGTCAAAAGGGATTTCCCATTCTTAGTGCTGCTGCCGAATACTGGGTAAGCCGTTCGGAACCGAATGAAGCGGGAGAGTATGAAATCAGGAATGTAATAGGAGCGGATGAATGGAATCAGAACCCTCAAGGAGGAAAGAACGTGAACAATAATGCTTATACAAACGGCGTTGCGAAATCCACTCTGGAAGCTGCCTGTAAGGCTGCCAAACTGTTGAATGTAAAATCAGACCCTATGTGGACGACTGTGGCAGAGAAACTTCGTTTCCGGAAACTAGCCAATGGAGTAACGGCAGAGCATGATACGTATGATGGAGCTATAACCAAACAAGCGGATGTCTGCCTGTTGGCTTTCCCGTTAAAACTTGTTACGGATAAAGAACAGATCTGGAGGGATTTGGAATACTATCTACAGACTGTTCCGAGAAAGAAGACACCTGCCATGTCGAAGTCTATCTACTCTATTTTGTTTACCCGTTTGGGAGACCGTGAACGTGCATGGCATTACTTTAGAGATTCCTATCTTCCCAATCTGAATCCGCCCTTCCGGGTTATAGCCGAGTTTGACGGTGGTACAAATCCTTATTTTCTGACAGGGGCAGGTGGTGTATTACAGTCCGTATTGATGGGATTCGGTGGATTGGATATTACGGATAAGGGAATTGTTGCCGGAAAAGGAGCAATCCCTGATGCATGGAAATCTTTGACTCTGAAAGGAATAGGAAAAGAGAAAAAGAACTATATCATTAAATGAATTGACGGGATATGAGATTTCTTGTTTTGCTCAAAAGAGTTCGGATACCTTTTATTTAAGTTCGTTTATTTATTGCTTTTTTATTTGTTACTCTTTGATTATTATTCTGCGCCATTATGCTTTTTACAATACAAATGCCGCTATTTCAGATGACAGAGCAATAGTCTTGTCTTTCTAAAGATATATCTGCAACTAAAATAACCCATATTTTGTTGTCTTTATACAGTATTGAGTTTTTAGCGAATAAATATATAAATAATGATGAAGATGACAAAGAACTTATTGTTAGGGATTGCTGCCGTATGTGGCAGCACTTTTCAGGCTGTAGCTTGTACGGGAATCTCGCTGACGTCCCGTGACGGCAGTTATGTGCAAGCCCGTACGATTGAATGGGCGCGCGGTGTGTTGCAAAGCGAGTATGTGATTATTCCACGTGGTCAACAGCTCACGTCATTCACTCCTACGGGTGTCAATGGACTAACGTTTACGGCAAAATATGGAGTGGTCGGTCTGGCTGTTGTACAAAAAGAGTTTATTGCCGAAGGAATCAATGAGGCAGGACTTTCGGCTGGACTATTTTTCTTTCCTCATTATGGGGGATATGAAACGTATGATGCTGCACAGAACCAGCGGACACTGGCAGACCTTCAAGTGACGGAGTGGCTGTTGTCGCAGTTTTCCACTATTGACGAGGTGAAGGCAGCCCTTTCTTCTGTACGTGTTGTAGGACTGGAAAAGACAGCGGTAGTACATTGGCGTATCGGTGAACCGTCGGGGCGTCAGGTTGTATTGGAAATTGTAGGTGGCGTACCGCATTTTTATGAGAATACAGTAGGAGTGTTGACGAATGCCCCCGGTTTTGAATGGCAACTCACTAATTTGAACAACTACGTCAATCTTCATCCGGGTGACGCTTCCATGCAAAAATTGAGTGGTATTACATTGCAACCGACTGGTGGCAACTCCGGTTTTCTCGGTATTCCGGGTGATGCCACGCCTCCTTCGCGGTTTGTACGTGCTGCTTTTTATCGGGGGACAGCTCCGCAACGAGCTACAGGCTTTGATACCGTGCAGCAATGTTTCCACTTGCTTAATAATTTTGATATTCCTATTGGTATAGAACATTCGCAGGGTGATATTCCGGATATTCCCAGTGCTACGCAATGGACCTCGGCTATCGACCTCACGAACCGGAAGGTTTATTATAAAACGGCCTATAACAATTCGATACGTTGCATTGACTTAAAAGCTATTGATTTCTCAAAGGTAAAATATCAATCACAACCGTTGGATAAGATACAAGAGCAGCCGGTTGAAATGGTTAAGATTCCTCGGTAAAATACGGAACGGTATGGAGGTGCTCCTGGGTGATAGGGACGATGAACAGGGGAATATAAGTCAGGTGTTAGGGTAAGTCGTGTATAAAAAATAATTGGGGATTAAAATAATTGAGGATTAAATTGAAGAGTAACTATAATAACTGTATCTTTGGAAATATGGAAGATAAAACGAATATAATTCAGATACAGCGTTATCATTCTCCTTGTGGTGATTTGATGCTTGGCTCGGTTGAGGATAAGCTTTGCCTTTGTGACTGGGCGGCTGAAAGTCACCGGGATATTGTAGATAGGAGATTGCGTAAACTGTTGAAAGCAGGTTATGAGGAAAGTACGTCAGATGTGATACAGGAAGCGATTCGGCAGTTGGATGAATATTTCAATGGCAAGCGGACTGTGTTTGAGGTACCTTTGCTTTTTGTTGGTACGGAGTTTCAGAAGAGTGTATGGCGTAAGTTGTTGGAGATTCCATACGGTTCGACTGTGTCATACGGTGAGTTGGCCGGACAACTGAATGTGCCGAAGGCTGTCCGTGCGGTTGCTGCTGCTAACGGGGCGAACGCTATTTCTATTTTTGCTCCGTGCCATCGTGTGATTGGCAGTAACCAAGCTCTTGTAGGGTATGCCGGCGGACTTTCTGCTAAAAAGAGGTTGCTGGATTTGGAATTAAATGGTAAGCCTCTGTTATAAATGAGTGTTTTTTGTATATATATTCTAATATTTGATTTTGCCGATAGATAAAAAGTAGTATTTTTGTCGCCGCTTTTAAAAAACGTACCGGTAATGTTTTCAATTATTTCGAAATTATATATTAAAAACATGAATTATTCTAGCAGAAAAGCCATTGTTTCTATTTTAATGGGAGCGTTATTTTTAGGCTCCTGTTCGAACAATGAGCAAACGGAGGAAAAAGTTATTCAACAAACTTATTCAGTAACATTAAAAGGTATTACAGTTTCAGGTGAGGAATCTTCTGAAGAACTTAAGGATGTGTCTGTTTTTCAGTTTAGTGATGGAGGTCTTTACAAGGCAGAACAGTTGAATCCGGGAAAAGACGGGCAATCCGAAATTTCAGCGGTAAGTGGATCGCGGCTTTATTTCCTGACAGGATTGGAGGAAGCGATGGGAGAAAATGTTACTAGTGAAGAAGAATTTCGCAATATGGTCATTGGTGAAGGACTGCATGATAATTCCGCACCGAGCTTTATGGCGGCGGTTGTTGAGTTGGAGAGTGGAGTAGTAACCCGTGGAGGTACAGAGATTAATGTGGCTATGAAACGTGGGGTGGCACGTATCGACCTGAATACAACTGCTGATAGCAAGACGAAAATCAAGGAAATCATTGTAGAAGACGCTCCGGCGGAAACTTTCCCGTTCATTGAAAATAAACAGGCTTCAGATAAAACGGTAAACTATCGGAAAGAGTTTGGTTCTGATTTCAACGGTGAACAGAAAGAAGTGTTCCGTATTTTTGAGAGTATGCGTCCTGTTCACATCGTTTTACGCGGAACGTATGGCGAAGTGCCCATTAGGCTGAAAGTAGAGTTGCCTGTCGTCGAACGTAATAAAGTATATGAATTGACTGTGCTGAATGTGGGTGCTAAGATAGAGGGAAACTTTACTATCAAACCGTGGGAAGAAGGGGAGACGATTATCGGTAAGCCTGATACGAACCACCGCATTCTGCTTAGTGCATCCAAATCGAAGATTCCGGGAGAAGTGAAGGTAAATTATGAAAACAATATTCTGGAAGTACCTGCTACGGGTGTTGGTGAAATGACGCTGGCGTTTGTGTCCGACACTCCTATTGGCATATCTTCTACGGAAGGTGCCGGTGACGACGTAAACGTGGGAAGTATATCCATGTCGGAAGAAGCGGAAGGCATTGTGTCGGCATTCAACGTATCGGTGAATGCGCAAGGCAACGGACGTCTGGGATATGCAGTACGGGTACATTTGAAAAATGTATTACTGGATGGGACGTATGATTATGTGGAGATTCGTGTGGCTCCCAGTGACAAGCAAATTGAGACTGTAGAAATAGGCGGAAACGTATGGATGGCATTCAATGCGCGCAGCCGCGATCTTGATGACCAGATTTATCCGTTGGACGGGGCTACAATCGAAGATATGTATCGCACAAGCTGGATAAATACTGTGGGTGGGCTGTTCCAGTCCGGACGTTTATATATGTATGTGCCATGGCAAGGATACAATCCTTCCAACAACCTGGGTAATCAGGTAGCCGATACACCGTGGCAAAAAGATACCCACATGCCTTGTCCGGAAGGTTATCGGATACCGACTGTTGCAGAATGGCAGTCTCTTCTTCCTGCCGGACAGGAGATTCCGAGCACATATAAGGCTGGAAATGGAGAAACAATTATCGCTACACTTCATGTAGGAGAAGGCAAATTGATCACACCGACTGGGGTGACGGGTACGCAGCACTATGTGAAATTTACTTCAGAAGAAACAAAGCGTTGCCTTATCATTCCTTTGGTTGGCGGAAAAGGTGATAAAACGACGTCCAACAATCCTGGTTTTGGAAAAAGAGCAGTGTTGTGGACAAGCGAACGCAACGGCTGTCCGGGCGGATATGCATGGGCCTATTGGTTACCATTTGAAGGAGCAGAGAGAACTACTATTAAAAAGCAACAATTGCAGATGGAAGCATTTGCTTCTGTACGTTGTGTAAAAAAATAGGGGAGGATGAGAATGAAGATGATGAAAATCTCAATGTTGTTACTTTGGATATTGGTGTTTGCTTCTTGTTCGGGGGATTTTGAACGGGAAACGGACAATATATCCTCCCGTATGGGACAAGTGACATTTCTGTTTGGTTTGCAGGAAGATGATGCTTTTATCGTACAGACACGCAGCGGTAGCCAGGAACAGATTGCTCGTATGTGGTATGCCGTTGCCGATAAAGAAGGTAAGATAATCAAACCTTTGTACCAGAAGCTAGAAAACGACTTTTCCAAACTGACGATCGAAGGATTGCAGCAGGGGGATTATACATTGGTATTTCTTGCTACCACTAGTGTGGAAGAAGAGGCAGGAGAAGCAATCAAAGAACCTACATATTTGTCTGACGATTGGTTGATGAACCTTACAGAAAAAGCACCGCTTGATGCAGTTTATTTTTATAAAAAGATAGAATTGCAGATCGGAAGAGATCAGGCTCCGGTATCACAGTTTGTAACATTGGAACGCTGTGTGGGAAGAGTGGACGTAGACTTGAAGCTGTCATCCGATTATATGTGGAGATTTATCCGAAAGATTGATATTACATTTGATGATTCTGAAGGAATATATGCCACTCTCGGTGTGAATGGGCAATATTCAGGATCGAAAGGAGTAGAGGCGTATGACATTACCGGGAAATGTTCCTTTTACTCGTTACCGGGACACAAACCTCTTTCCGGCTTTGTGTCTATCGAGTCGGAATGTAGCGACGGTAAGCTGTTTGAGCGCAAATACCGTTTCACTGGTTGTAATATTGAGCCCGGGCGAGTGTCGCATATCAGTATTGATTACCTTCATCCGGAAAATCAGGACGGTTTCTTTTGTGTGCGTGAGGAAGATTTTGTTCGTTTCCGGACTGATACGATGTTTCTTGCCGATGAGCCGCGTGATGTCTTTTATAACAGTGGGCGTCGGTCTTTTTATGCAAATGCTCCATTGCAGATGTCCATTTCAAACGAACATGAACTGCTCGTTAAGTTCTTTTCTCCTGTCGGCATTCAGGATGTAACGGTTTTGTGCCGCTTTAACAAAGTCAGTACCGAGTTTTTCGAACTGGCGCATTTCGACCGGATTTATCCTTTTATGGAGGCTTCGTTTCCTTTGCCTGTCGTAGATTCGGAGCGGACGTTCACCACTAGTAACGGTCGGAAAGTGGTGGTGCCTGCACAACATGAACTTGCGAATGATGATGTGACGCTTGTCTTCCGGACGGATGATCCGTTCATGAAGAAAATGGAACAGATAGACAGCCATTGGTTTATACGTTTTTCTGCCTATTCGGCTGACGCTGGTCATGCATATTGGCGGCACATGAACCCGTTGTTGTGTCGGCACGGAGTGGCGTTGGCTCTCAATATGGCTTTTATGTTCTCTTCCGAAGAGTTTAATGCGGAAATGAACAATTATGAAGGAAGACTGAAAGACAATGGAGGGAATCCGATCAATTTAGATGCATTGCGCCAAAGAATTCGTAATCATGGAGGACTTGTGCTGGGATGTGTTTCGGGTGTCGGCGGACTTGGTGGTGGCAATACGTATGGACTGGCTGGTTATTGTTATACCGGTGTCTATTTTGATGCTACTCCCCCCGATGCTCATCCGCACAATTATCCCCGTCAAGCCATGTTCCATGAATACGGGCATTGTCTGGGATATAACCACAGCAGTACGATGACATATGGTGACCAATGGACCGTATTATGTGCTACTGTTTTCGTAAATATGGGAAAAGAAGATAAATTGCCTGTATGTTCGAAAAACATAGTCGGAGAATTACCGATGTAATTTGCACGATGTGTTTATCGTGCTTTTGTTGAGATTGCGACTTTTATAGTAAAGAGGCTTGTCGACATATCAGACAAGCCTCTTTATTCAATTTAATAATGATCAGATATCTACTCTTTCCTGTGTTTTTCTGCCGCCATACTGGCAATCTCCCGTTGGCTTGATGTACGAATAAAATGCAATACATAGATTGATTTTGGAGATCTTTTTTTATTTTTGCACTCGCAAAACTACTAAGAATACACCAAATGTTTTTTTCATTTCTTAAAAAAATCTCGGGAAAGAAGCAAAGGCCGGAGGGGGCTGTATCATTTGAACTACCTATGCAATTTGTGTTGAACTATTCAGAAGGTCATGAACGGACATCACTTGTTTCCGAAGAGGAGATAGAGCGGGCAATAAATAATATTGATGAATATGGAGATATATGGCTCAGTAACTGTCGTCCTGTAATCACTCCTTATGGTAATTGTTCCGGGATATCGTGTATGAGTGTGTCGGACGGCAACCTGCAAGTTGCAGTATGTTTTGCCATGTCTGACGGGTTGACAAGGTATTCCAGCTATGATTATAGTCCGGATGATATTGTCCGGATGTTCTGTAACTACTTCGAACGACTTGAAATTCCAGAAATTAAGAATTGGGAGAAAGGACATTTCACACCGGTATCTCCTGCTGACGAGCCGTATTATTTATACGTAGACAATGAAGAATTCAAATTTATCGATTATGAAGATGTGTTAGTAGCTCTCGAGAATCTCGAAGCCGGCAAATGTTCTTCGCTGCTGTTGAAGACTCCCGGCTGTCAGAACGGTTATCTGGAAGTGAGGGGAACGAAAGATAATTATATCGTCGAAATAGGAGGAAATAATGAAGAGGGAGATTGGGTGGTGCTCATGACTCGGGCTTCTTATATTGGCCGTATCAGATTTTGGCTTTTCAATTATTACCATAAACGTGAGTTTCCCCGGATTACGGATGAGTGGACGGATATAACGGAAGAAGTGGCCGAAGATGAATAAAGGGTAAAAGACATATCGAAAGAAAACGGATACATAATAATTTGTAACAATGAAACACAGTGAAGCAGTAGCTGTTGCCATTGACAAAATATGGAAAAGCTACGACAAAGAACAAATGTGGGAAGGGTACGAACTTCTGCGTCAGGCAGCGGAAGAGGGGGATGCGGATGCTTGCTGTTACCTTGGACGATGCCATTTAGGGGAAGATTTTGTCTGGTGCGGAGCGGAATTTCCCGTAGATGAGGAGCAGGCATCTCAGTTGATAAAGGAGAGTGTGCGCCGGGGCAGTGCCGATGGGGTATTATGTGCTTTGCGGACCGGTAACTTGTCTCCTGCTGTTCAGAAAACGATGCCTTTCGCATCTCTTGAGGAAGCTTTTACGACAGTGATACAGCAAGCACAGGCGGGAGATGCCTTTAGCCAATATGTGGTGGGAAATGCTATGTTCTATGGTGATTATCTTGTCATTCGTGGTGAGGAAGAAAACCGCAAATACAATTCTGAAGATGAGTATTACGCTTTTGCTTATCCTATAGCGGCAAAATACTATGAAAACTCGTTCGATAACGGTTTGCCTGCCGCATTCGGCAACTATCGTACCATTTATGAGTCGGGACTGGCGGATATTGATGACGTGGTGTACGAGGACTATCTGAAACTTCTTGCTGATACGGGTGATCCGCTCACTTGTAATGATTACGGTAAATTGCTGGAAGATGAGTATGATGATGCGGAGGGGGCTTTTCATTATTACTCAATGGCTGTGGAGCGCGGAGATGTCCAGTCCGCCTACAATGTGGCTGTGTGTTACGGAACAGGTTACGGCGTTGCTGAAGATTTGGACAAGGCATTTGAGAATTACATGATAGCAGCGAAGGCAGGTAACGCAAAGGCGCAATTTCAGGTAGGCAACTTCTATTTTGAAGGGCGTGGCAATATAACACAAGATTATGCCAAGGCGGTGATATGGTTAGATAAGGCGTATCATAATATGGATGATGAGGATTCTTGGCAACCGGCAGCCGAACTTGCTATTTGTTATCAGAATGGTCTAGGCACTTTTCAGGATGATGATACGGCATTTGAATTCCTTTCCGAGATAGAAGGGAATGATAGGCTCGATGAGGTATGGGAACCTCTTGATGCTATGGTACTGAATGCTCTTGGTGTTGCTTATGGCTTCGGACGAGGTACGGAACAGAATATACCGCAGGCAATAGAGTACTTTGATCTTGCCATAGAATATGATTCGGAAGAGGCGAAACGAAACAAGGCCTGCTTTAAGAAAACACTTTTTGGTGCTTGGAAGATGAGATAGTCATTTTCTCATCTCTGTTTGTCGTTCATTCATTGCTTGGGAAGTTGAGAAAAGCGAGCGTTTGAATAAATAATAATAAGTGCTTGCGGTAAGAAAAGCCAAAAACCGGATATTGGTTCGACTACGCAACCGATTATGGTGAACAGTAGAATGAAGTAACCTAAAAATAAAGGTGCCGGTTTTTGTTCTTTTCTGATATAGTATTGAAGTGTCTCTCCCCAAAGAATAAGTATTATTCCGCAGATTAGGAACCAGAAAGCAAAGCCCAAGTTCTGATTTTCTCCAATAGAGTCTATTAATCCATTGTTAAGCATTTCCGCAAAAGCTTCTTTTCCAAGAAATAGCGCATAAATGGTATGAATGACTCCTGTTGCTGTTAAAAGTGTTCCACTATATTTCCAAAGTTTCATGTTCTTTTCTTTTTAGTATTTAATTGTGATGTACACTTCTACAGAATTTGAAATTTAGTCCGTTTCAACATATCATCAGGTTCTTAATAAATTGCTCGATACCGCAAATATAAACAATCATATACGATTCCCAACGTATTATTTCGACATTTGTGTTTGTTTTAGATTCTTTATAATTGGTCATTCGTTTTCTTGTTGTGATACCTGTGGACATGAGTTGTTTTATCCATGTTTAGGCGGTCGAAACTTAAAACATGATAACTTTTTATAGAAGCATTGTTAGCTAAAATTTCAATCGGCATATCCGCCTTGTTTGACTGATTACCATGAATTATAATAATGTACAGGTACCACAATTGATTCCATGGCACCTGTACATATTGAAATTCCTACTTAATATCCCGGATTTTGATACTCACTGCCATTGGTGATTGTTGCAGTAAATGTAGTTGAAATGGGACGTAATGCATAATTCGGGTGAAAGAATTGTGCTAAGTCCGGATGAGTATTCTCCAGATACTCCGAGTTCTTAAACATTCCTGTCCGTTTCAAGTCGTAGAAGCGGCAATATTCTCCGCAAAGTTCACGGCCTCTTTCGTCTAAGATATCTCGTACTGTAATACTCCCTGTAAGCGGATTTGCTCCGGCACGTTCACGAACTTTGTTGATATAACCGGCTGCATTTACACCACCATTCAGGTAAATATCAGCTTCTGCCGCAATCAAATAAACTTCTGCCATACGCATGATAAATGTCGCATTCAGATTACCGTTTCTCTGTTTGGAAGCATTGGCTACATAATAATTACTGCTATTATGCTTATTCAGTGACGGATAATAGTAGCGGAACTGGTTTTCGTTTGTGCCGTCATCCTTGTAATTGCCTGTGACGTTTGTATAAGCATAATTCATGTTCACGTTATTATTGTCATTACTATATACATGGTGATAATCAATCAGCAAGTAATCAGAAATATGTTCTTTTTGCTTTTCTGTAGCATAATCAATGTCTTGTGGCATGATAAACTTAATGGCTAAGTCACCTTTATTCAGAGCTTTGCCAATGACGGTTTCTTCTTTGTCATACATGTGTACGGCACTTTCATCCCACGTGTAATTCTTGTTCGCGTTCCATTCAGTAGTGAACGATTCATGAAATCTGGGGTCCAATGTTCCGTCTTTCTGTACATACAAACTCAATAAATGCTGAGTGGGCATAAAGATACCGGTAATTGAGCCTTCCCAAGTAAGGCGTGTCTCCTGATTATCTTCACGAGCACCGAACTTATTGATATTGCATAAGAAATACTCATCGTTGCGATTTAGCTTGTAATTTCCGTTGCTTGATCCGTGACCGTCTGCTCCTGCATACCAGCGATGTTTCCAGAGAGCTTCCTTGTTTTCCCAGTTATTGCTCTCTTTGAATACTTCGCTATACGATGGATACATATACGTATTGTATTTCCCACCGCCAGTTTCGCAATCGGTAATCAATTTTTTGGCTGCATCCAGAGCTTCCTGCAAATATTCGGTGCTTCCATATTCGTACGTCTGCAAGCAGGCTTTAGCCAGAAAACCGAGAGCGGCTTTCTTCGTCGGGGTGGTAGTAGTTGCATGCGTACCTGTTGGCAACCATTCGGATGCGAATCTTAAATCGGGCAGGATTACTTCCTGGTAGATGGTCATCGGATCGGTGCGGGTGGGGGAGTAAGTCAGTGTTTCCGCTGTTATCGGTTCTGTGAGCATCGTCACTACTCCGAATTGTTCCACTGCATTGAAATAATAGACAGCTCTAAGAAAACGGGCTTCCGCAATCTTGGCATTCCGCTCCTCTTCCGTGGTGTAGGGAGGTTTGTCTCCTAATGCGATAGCTTCGTTACAGGCTCCCACACCGTCGTATGTCCCGTTCCACCAATTATTGGTGTAAGTCGTATTGGGTGATGTTCCTGCGAAAAACCAGAACCACTGTGTGTAACTGGTTGATTCGTTGGCTTTATACGTCCAAAGATCGGTGTCGCCTTCAGTCAGTGACATCCAGTCCGCAGAACCGTAGTAAAACCTTTCCATAGCAAAATAACACTGGTTAATCAGGGTTTCATATCCATCGATGGAAGTAGCCAAAGCCTCTTTGGTAAATGCGCCCGGGTTGTATTCCTCCAAGGTGCAGGAATGTAGAGATAAGGCCGAGAACAGCACACTGCAAAATATGAATTTTATATATATCCTTTTCATGATTATAATCTTTTGTTAGAATGTCAAATTAACGCCAAAAACAAATTGCCGGTAGGTAGGAAATGCATCCGAACCGTTGGTTTCGGGATCAGTATCTTTCAACTGCTTATCTTTTACAAAGATGAACGGATTGTAGGCTGTGGCATAAATACGGCATTTCTCCATTAAAACTTTGCGGGAAATATTGACGGGTAGTGTATATCCCAGCGTGATATTCTTAATCTTAATGAAGGAGCCGTCGCGCACTCTTAATGAAGGATATACGGTTTTTTGTTCGTCTCCCGTTCCGGGACGGGGGAAATAGGCTCCTTGATTATCCTCTGTCCAGTAGTCTACGCCTGCCAGTTGATTCTTGGTTACGCTCTGTTCAGCGGTATAATAACCGAGCAGGTCACTGTTGATTGTCTGTCCGTAACGTGCCATGGCAAAGACGGATAAATCAAAATTCTTGTAGGTGAAGGAATTGCTGAATCCGATGATCCAGTCCGGATTGGAATGTCCTAGAATTTGCCGGTCTTCCGTACTGTATTTATGCACACCTCCATCGCCTTTCTGGTCTAAGGTTTCTATCTTGATGAATCCGGGTTTTACGCCGTAGGCATCCAATGTTTCCTGTGGAGTATCGGTTCCCCAAATTCCGGCATATTTATATCCGTAAATAGCTTTAATCGGTTCACCGACAAACAGATTTTCGGCGATCAGATCACCGTCAGGCAGATCGTCTATTTGTTCCTTGTTCCAGGTGACGGATAAAGTGGTGTTCCAGGTGAAATCTTTATGCCGTATGTTGTGCGAAGTGATCGTTGCTTCCACACCTTGGTTACTGGTCTGGGCGATGTTCTGCCAGATAGCCAGAGGCGATCCCCATCCGGTCAGACCGCTGGTGATGGGCAATGTACGTTTGAATAATAATCCTTTGGTGGTTGTCTTGAACCATTCTACCGATCCGTCAATGCGACCGTTCAGGATACCGAAATCCAACCCCACATTCCAATTGTATGACTTCTCCCAGCCGAGATCGGAACTACCGTAAGTACCGGAGTATTGCGTGAAAGGAACAATCTTCCCATTAATGGAAATTCCCGAAGCGGTATATACGTATGCTTGTGTTGTGGTGCTGTATGCGGTGGTTCCTCCCGAGTTACCCGTGATGCCGTAGCTCACTCTCAACTTCAGGTTGTCCAGCCAACTACGTGTCTTTTCCATAAATGCCTCGTCCGATATTCTCCACGCCAGTGCGCCTGCGGGGAAAGCATCCCATTTATGTCCGGTGGAGAATTGTGAAACACCGTCCCACCGCGTAGAGAAATTAAATAGGTATTTGCCTTTGTATGAATAGTTCAGACGGAAGGCAAAAGACATTTTCTGCGTCTGTGCGAAGTCGGATTCTACATGTTGGGAAGTGCCCGATGTCAGTCGCCAGAAAGACCATTGATCTACCATCTGACCGCTGGCGGCAGCCATGCTACTTTCCGACTGGTTCTTATTCCAGGAAGTAATCAGTGAACCTCCCAGATTATGGTCTTTGGCGATGGTTGTGTTGTATGCGAGAATATTTTCCCAAGTGTAATTCCAGGCATTGTTGTTGGTGATGGAAGCATGCGGTGAACCTGCATAAGACGGACGGTTGGCATTGCACTTCTCTCCCCAGTATTGCCCGCGGCGTGAGTGATTCAACGTACCATTGACACGACTGGTAAAAGTCAGGTCTTTGATGGGAGTTAGTTCGACGTAGCCGCTCATGTTCAGGTAGGTGGAACGTGTGTTGTCTACATACTGATTCTCTATGAAATCACTCATCGGGGAATATTGTCCCGTGATGTATTCGTGATTGATCTCCCCTTCTTCGGTATAAGCATCACCCAGCGGGATGGTGGAGAGAGATTTGGTGAATGTGTTTTTCACGCCGGAGTTCAAGTCCCGGTAGACTAAATTGGAGGTAAAGCCCACCTTTGCCCATGAAAATATCTGCTGATCCAGGTTGAGGCGTAACGAATATCTGTTCAGATTTTCGTTATTAAGTAAACCTTCTTCCCGGTTGTAGGAAGTCGAAGCAAATAATTTTGTTTTTTCAGTGCCACTGCTGACCGAAAGACTGTATTTCTGTGTGGTAGCCGTGTTGCCCGACACTTCATCTATCCAGTCTATCCATTTGCCGTCGTTGTATGCATCTATAAAATCTTGTTTCCCCAGTAGGGCGGACATATCGGTAGGATAGTCACCGTTTTTATATTTATAGGCTTCTTGCTGGTAGGTGACCCATTCATCCCGCGTCATCCCATGTCTGTAGTTGGGTGAACCGCTGAATCCGTAATAAGCATCGAAGTTTACGGTCGCTTTTCCCTCTTTTCCTCTTTTGGTGGTGATGATGACAACGCCGTTTGCTCCTGCGGAACCATAAATGGCGGTGGAAGAAGCATCTTTCAACACATCTACACTCTCGATGTCTGACGGGCTGACCTGGCTATAACTGCCGGGGATTCCATCGATAATGAACAACGGTTCGTTGCTGCCATAAATAGATCGTGAACCACGTAACAGAATAGTGACATCACCTCCTACCTGTCCCGAAGTTTTGGTGATATCCATTCCGGGTATCTTGCCTTGAAGGGCTTCCATTACATTATTGGTAGGGGCGGCCAGTACTTCCGCACTTTTGACGGAGGTGACTGCCCCCGTCAAATCCCGTTTTTTGACCGATCCATATCCTACCACCACTACTTCATCAATCAGTCTGGCATCTTCCGTCAGTATGATTTCCAGCTTGTTCTTGTTGCGTGTATTGACTTCCTGCTCCGTGTATCCCATATAAGATACCTTTAATACTGCATTGGGCGCTACGCGCAGTGTGAACAGTCCGTCTACATTCGTAATCGTCCCGTTGCTGGTACCTTTTTCAACGATATTCGCTCCGATAATCGTCTCTCCTTGAGAGTTTTTCACTATACCCGAGATCGTTCTGCTCTGTTGGCAATAAGCTCGTGTTGATCCAAGTATCGATAATGAACCTATTAATAGGAATAATAGGTAAAAATTCATTCTATAAACAGTCTTTAGGGGATTATTCTCCCCTATGTTTGTTTTATCAGAAAATGATTTCATGCTTTTTGTTTAATTGTATGTTTACTAATTTGTTTTTGGATAGCTAAATTTCAGGATGATTTAAAGCTATGTTTCGACTGTAATGACTTTACTTACCCCATAGGCTATTAGATTTTATTGGTTAAATGATGATTGTTCAGAATGTCAATGCCAATTGAACATTATTCTGTTACTGTTTTGAATGTGGCGCCACGATTCATGTCAGTAAAAAAACTGACAGGGCAAAATTATGCATATAGAACTGGGGATTGAAAAAAATAAAGTTGACTTTTATCAGGACAGAGTTGTTTCTTACTACCTGTTGTATATTTGATTTTATAAGGTAATATTGTTGTTGATTAAATCTTTACCCGTCGTAAACTTTACAGTAGTAAAGTTTTAGAAGTAGATAAAAATGATAAAGACCGGGATAAAATAGATCTAATTAGGTTATATTCAAAAGAGAAACAGATAGAAAGCTGTCTTTTTCAAAGGGTGATATGTAGTTGCGAATTTTATTTTCATTATCTTTGTCTCAATGTATTTACTAAAGCAACAATGATATGGATATTAAAGTAAAAGACAAGGTGAATCAAAGGCATGTCGGTCGCAATCTGCAAAGAATCCGTGTGTATCTGGGTATGAAACAGGAAGCGTTGGCTTCTGATCTGGGTGTTAGTCAACAGGAGATTTCGAAAATAGAGAAACAAGATGAGATAGAAGACGGACTGTTGACAAAAATAGCTGAAGTCTTGGGAATATCTACTGATGTCATCAAGGATTTTGATGTTGAAAAAGCCATTTGTAATATTAATAACTATAAAGATGCCACGATTTCTCCGGGAGCAACAGCAACTGTTTATGCAGCTCATACGCAACAGATTAATCCTCTTGAAAAGGTGGTTGAACTGTATGAGCGCTTGTTGAAAAGTGAACAGGAGAAAATAGAGATTCTAAGAGAGTGCATAAAGCAGGGCAAATAATCAACAGACTGGAATATGGAAACGGAAAAGTACACAAATACGATTCATCTGGGAAGAAAAATTGAACGGGTGCGTCGGCTTCGGGGAATGACTCAAGCGGAACTCGGTGATTTGTTAGGTATAACGAAACAGGCTGTTTCGAAAATAGAACAAACAGAGAAGTTTGACGATGAACGATTAGGCGAGATTGCTTCAGCATTAGGCGTTACTGTAGATGGCCTGAAGAATTTTAATGAAGAGACAATCTTGTATAATACGAATAACTTCTACGAGAATTGCGGTGTTAAAAGTGCTGTCAGTAATACAGGTAATAATCAGACCTTTAATAGTTTTCCTGTTGAACAGGTAATTGAGATTTTCGAAAAGCTGTTGGATAAACAAAAGGAGCAATTTGAAACTTTAAAAAAAGAGAAGAAATAAATATCTCCAAGATATTGAATTTTATCAGTCGTAATTATACTCCTGATGCAATGATAGCTGAATTGATTTCTTCAAAAAATAAGGAAATAGATTGGTTGAAAGAAGAAATTAAGTTTTTAAGAGGGGAAAATGAAAAATTGCTGCTGATTGTGGGTGAAAAGATATGAGATGATGTTATCATAATTATGTGATACACTTCTGTCTGTTGTTTATATGGGTAATTATCACCTTTATATTGTAAGCATAACTAAGAGCTGATTGAAACTTTATAAATAATATTTTCTACTGTAAATGTTGAGGTATCCAAACTCTTTTTAATTCAAGGAGTTTGGATACTATTTTTAAGTTTACTGCATTATGGTGTAGTGTTCACAACACAAAGGCAATTATTTCGGGTGACAAGATAATATCTTTTTCTTTGAAAAAAATATCACAAAATTTTATTTGAAGGCTAATTTAGTTATTCTGTGTCCTTATTACTTTTTGTATCATTAGTATGATCCATACAGATATAACAAAGGGAGCGGTTAAGGTAGTGATACCCAAACTCATTCCTAGAATCTGTAATACGGTGGACAGTAAGACAGAGCATCCTGCCCATACGCCATTTTTCCAGCTCGTTCCTCCTAAAGCTATGGCACATAATACGCCATTATATCCCATTAGACCGGCATTTAAGTATGTAGTATCCACTTCAAGTAAAATGGCTAAGGGAATAGGAAGAAGTGCTCCTAAGATAGTATAGAGACTTGCTTTCCGAGAATTAATCAAAATGCCTATAAGGAAAAATAATCCGGATAAAACTGTATTTCCCTGAAACATGACTTGCCCTATACCTAAGCAGAAGGCTTGGAAATAATTAATATTCTGTGTGGTATCAATAACCGTATCAGAAACTGGTAGCAGATCTGGTATAAGCCAGCTACAAACTCCCAACATTCCCCATACAGCAAGAATGAAAGGAGCAGTAAAGCCAGGGAGCAAACGTTGCTGACTGAAAAAATAGGCAATCCATGTGGAAAGGGCTGAAGCGATAATCAACATGATTAAACTTCCTACTGATAATTGAAGAAATACGCCAACTGCTATACCTACCAAAGTTCCATTAAATCCGTATAATCCATTTTTAATATCATCATACTTATATCCCGAAAAATAGGCTGCCAGTGTACTTATTATATTACCGCAGACTGCTAGTATGCCCATTTGCCATGAGTTTAGAAATATTCCAATTAGCATTAATAATCCGGATAGCGCATTATTCTGAAACATCACTTGTCCTATTCCACGTCCCAGAATGAGAAATAAATTGTGTATAAAGATCATTTGTATAAAATATTGACTAATAAAATGATGACAAAAGTACAATCTTCTATTGAAAATAGCAAGATTAAGAGATGTGTAATAAAAGATTGTGAACTTATATGGTACTAGTAAAATTTTGGGCTCAGTTGTAATTCTTGGGGGATTTGGTTCAGGACACAGCCATATCCCTAAAAAATTATTCATTCCTGCACAGATTTGAATTAAATGCTACATAGTGAAAAAACATCTATCATAAGTATCATTCATTTTAATAATTTTCTCATTATCAAAAGAATAAACATGATAGATAGCTTTTAAAAAAGATATCTATCATACTTTTATTGCAAAAAACAGCTATCTATCATGCCTATACTTTGTCTATTTTAGTGTAGTATTAGGTGAGATTATCCATTTAAAAGCATAAGAATGCACGTTTTATAGGACGACAACCTGTATTTGGCAGCTTAATAATCTATTGGGAGCGGTGATGTGTCTATAGCCCACGTATGCAGGCTATACAGCCCGCATCTGTAGGCTGTACGGTTTACGTATGTAGGCTGTACAGCCTACATACGTGGGCTATAAACTTATCACCGTTAAAGTTGGATTATTAAGCCATGATCATCGGATTTATACAGGTTCATTGCAACAAAAACAAGCTATCTTATCTATATAGGGCCTTTATTCGGCTATTTTGCTGATGATAGATAATCTATTTTTGTAAGCGTCTCGACGATGCCATATTTTCTATCTTAATTTTTCCTTTTAGCTTTGCGTCATAATAAAAAAACACATCTTATGACTGCACATGACTTGTACACCCGTACCTTATCGGATTATAAATCCTGTTTATGTTCTTCTCCTGCCTTAACTCTTCGTAGTTATTGCTGTGAACGACATGTAAACTACCATGGTATGTGTCTTTGGCTTTCCCGTCACGGCATCAGTATCCGTGAGTTGCGTCCCTCCTCTTCCGTCGCCACCGCTAAAGAGCCTGCATCCTCTTTCAGCCGTTTGTTTCCGGTCTGCTCTTCCCCTTCCTCCTCTCCGGATATGCTTTACGGGGTTACCATCACTTTCCCTGACGGAGTGACTATCTCTATCAAGCAAGGCAGCTCTTTTAGCGTCAGCCGTTTTATCGACCGTTATAACAGTAAAATTCAGGAGGAAGAGTCATGTTTGCTTTAACCGATGGCATGCATTATTATCTGTGCCAGCATTATGTTGATATGCGTAAAGGCATGACCGGGCTTTACCGGCTTGTCAAGTCCGACATGTCCCTTTCTCCCGTTTCGGGTGATGTATTTGTGTTTTTCTCCCGCAAACGTGACATGGTTAAAATTTTGCGGTGGGATACGGACGGTTTTATTCTCTATCAGAAACGACTGGAAGAAGGTACCTTTGAGGTTGCCCGTTTTAATCCCGATACAGGGTCTTATGAGCTCTCATGGAAGACTTTTCTTTTGATAATGCAGGGCGTCTCGCTCCGGTCTGCCAAATGCAGGAAACGGTTCCGGTTGAAGTGATATGCTGATATAATAATCTATATATCAATATGTTATATTGCAAATACTTCGCTGATTTCTTTGTCTTCCGGTTCTTTTTTCTTATCTTTGACACATGCAAAAGGACCGACTCATAGAACTTCTGGAGGATCAAATCAGATCTTTAAAAGAACAGCTTGAAGCGGCTGCCAGGCGTGAGGAGCATGGGCAGCTGCTTATCTGCGAATTGACGATGCAGGTCCGGCAATTAACCGAAAGTGTCCATTCATTAGAAGAGGCGTTGACCTTGAAAAATGGTAAACTGAAAAAACAGGAGAACATCAGTCGTGGCTTAGGCAAACTTATAAGCAACGAGTCTGAAAAGCAGGTACCGGGTAAAGCGGAGGCGGTCCGGCAGACGTCTCCTTCCCGTCCATGCCCTTCTCCCAAAGAGCGGGGAAACAATAAATCCAAACGCAAGGAGCATTTTGAACTGGAAGAGAAGGTAATCGAAGTCAATCCCGAACATCCCCTTTTCAGCATATCCCTTGCCAAATTCATGGGATACCGTGATTCTATCCGTTATGTCTACACTCCTCCGAAATTTGAAAAGCTTGTCTACCGGCAAAACATTTATAGCTTAAACGGAACAGTCTTCTGCGGTTCCGCTCCCCAGGCACCTTTCCTTAACTCAAACTACGACGGATCTTTTGTAGCGGGTTTATGCCAGTTGCGCTATATCTACTCTATGAGTGTGGAGCGGATTATCGGCTTCTTCCGTGAAAGCGGATTTGAGCTTGAAAAGCCCACCGCGCATCACCTGCTGGGCAGAGCGGCCGAAGTGTTGGAAAACCTTTACAGGGCGTTGAGAATGGCCGTGCTTGAAGACTCTTATCTTTGTTGTGATGAAAGTTACCACAAAGTCCTTGTGGAAGAGAAGAACAGTAGAGGCGAAGGGGTAAGGCAGGGGTATATCTGGGCGGCCGTCGCGGTCAAGCAGAAATTGATACTGTACCTCTACGAGAATGGCTCCCGTAGCGGGAAGGTGCTTTTTGACCTTCTTTCCGAATATGAGGGGACAGTACAAAGTGACGCATACAGTCCGTATAGAAAATTGGAAAGTGACGCCTATCCGGGAATTAAAAGAATCGCCTGCCTGCAGCATGTCAAAAGGAAGTTTCTTGAGGTACAGGAGGAACCGGAAGCACAAAAGATCGTTGAACTGACGAACAAGCTGTATCAAAAAGAACATGAACACTGTGTTGGTCGACAGGGATGGACAGACAAGGATAACCTCAGGCACCGGAAAAGGTATGCGCCGCAGATACTCAGCGAAATAAAACGGGAACTGCTCAGGATAAAGAGTAAGCCTGACTTGCTTCCCAAAAGTGAGATGGCGGGAGCGGTTGACTATATGCTCTCGCAATGGGAGGCCATTAAGGGCATCTTTACTGAAGGATATTACTACTTGGACAATAATTTGGTCGAGCGGTACAACCGATATATATCACTGTCCAGAAGAAATTCCCTTTTCTTTGGAAGCCATAAGGGGGCGGAAAGAGGTGCCTTATTTTATTCGCTGGCCTGTTCATGCAGAATGCAGGGAATAAATACCTTCGAATATATCACGGAGGTAATCAATAAAGCGGCAAAGCTACCACCAAATACGGACATAAAGGTATATAGAAATTTATTGCCGGACAAATGGAAAGAAAATAGAAGTAGGATCGAAACATAAAGAGGAGATGCTACTTCTATTTTTTTTGAGGGGGGGGACGGCATCGCCGAGACGCTTACCTATTTTTGCTGATAAAAGTATGATAGATACCTTTTTAAAAAGCTATCTGTCATACTTATTCTTTTGATAATGAGAAAATTATTAAAATGAATGATACTTATGATAGATGTTTTTTCACTATGTAATATTTAATTCAAATCCGCACCGGAATGAATCTTTTTTTAAGGATGTGATTGCCCTGAATCAAATCTCCCAAATTTTCAGACTGAGCCAATTTTTGCGGGAGTAGGATTGGAAATATTGTTTTAAGAAAAATCCCCTGATAACTTAAGATTATCAAGGGATTTTCTTGGTGATCCGCCTGGGATTCTCCAATAGGAATTACCATGCTGATATTTAAAACTTTATATTTTTAGCTTCAAGCATATCCCATGATTTATCCCACTAATTTGCTACGTGCTTTTGCAGTAGTTTGCTCATGGAGAATACTGAAGGGAAAGATAGCTACTCTTCTTCATATTTACAAAATATAGAATTTCACATTTATTGCCAGCAGCAAGAGAATTATTATATTATCTCTGTTGATTATCACCGTTTTATAGTTTCATCCATTTGGAAATCCACATGATTTAGCACACGATTATGTTTTATCGTTTTGCTCGCTATAAGAACGATGCTTGTGCAAATGTGAAAAAAATATTCCATTTAACCAAAATACAACACGTTTTTTATAAGCTATTCTGTAATCAATTTCTTGTTAAGTCAATCCAGAAATGATACATTGTAAAATATCCTTCATGGTTTTCATATGTATGGGTGGAGGTATATTCGTTTATTTTATTGGTTAAAATCAATGGTGAATCATTAGGATATTCATTCAATATTTTATCGTTGATGATTTTAAGCCATTCTTCAATCGATTTATTCTCAATATATGCAAACATTCCATTATTGTTCAGATGTTCATCACCGTGGAATCCTAATTTATAGCGTTGTATTCCTCCAGACGGGTTGTTAGTTGTACTATTTCCTGTTACGTATTCTTCTTTGTTTTTATAGCGAGGCATTGGAAGTCGCTTTGCTTCGGCGTAGAATATGCGTGTATATTTGTCGTCATTCAAATAGAAGTATATATCCTCTTTTCCTTTGCCATCTTCTCGTTCATGCTCTTTTTGTACACCAATTTTTACTTTACGCACAGTGTTTGTTAAGCCAATAACATTAAAAGCATCAACTAATGATTGGGTGTTTATGCCTTCTCGTGTTTTTCGATTAAGTACACTACTTCTCTGTTTTAGTCCTAGTCTAATTATATAAAGAATATCATCTATATATTTATGAGAATGGTCTATATAGTCAAATTGCATAATTTAATATCCGTTTTTAAACATGTCACTTTTAGCATTTTCCGCATCTCGATACGCTATGGTTTGCATCCAATATTTAGTCTTATTTGGCTTAATCAAACTTATCTGATTATTTTTTCCATAGTATACTATAATTCTATTTATTGTCAGTGCATTATTGAAAATTTCATCGTAGAAAATTTTATCAAATTCTATTTTGTTTGAATTTGTAAGTATAGTCTCTATTTCTTTCTTGTTATTGGTATGTTCAAATGTTGTCCATACATAATCGTCATTAATTATCTGTCGTATAGCCCGAAATTTGTACTCTCCATCTTCATATGTTAAGTTAAGTATTTCACAAAAAGCATCACAATAATTAGATAATAAATTGGGATTGATTTTATTGAAAATAACTGATGATGAATTGTTTAGATTGTCAGATAACAATAATGTATCTTCTATAACAGATTTTTCAATTCCATCCATTTGCTTAAATGGGATAGGATATCCTTCATTATCTATGTTTATAGGAAGACTTAATATATCGTTACCATCAATAGTATAGCTATTACTTTGTTGTATAAAAATTTTAGGGGAACTTGCTTTTATTAATAACATATATAAATTTCTATTCGCAACAAAAGCGGATACAAATTTTTGCATTAACAAATTATTATCACCCTTTAAGCCTAAGACTCCTGGACGAAAGTGTACATTGTACTGAGTATTGTAAGAAATTGGTATCTGATGATTAATGTTTAGCCTAATTAGTATATTAGGAGCATTTAAAACTTCATCAGGTATAGGTCTTCTAAAAATATGCTCTTTTTCTACAAAAATCATATTTCTAGTAATCTTATCTGAAATGAAAAGATCGGAATCAAGGATTTTTTTTTCATACATATCGATCTGTTTATCAGACGAATTATCTTCTCTTGAGCCATTAGATTTTTTCCATTTGTTAGATTTTATGAAATCTTCAATATGTATGAATCCGTTTTGATATTTCTCAAAATAAATTCTTAAATATCCTCCTCCTAATAAATTAATTTTCCATATATAATCTTTGGTATATACAAAATCAATAGGTACATAAAATCTGTCGTATTTATCAATCTGAAAACGTATCGCTCCCTTCTCATTTGCTGATGAATTGCGAACGATAATATGCTCTATTGGTTTTGATGAGTTAAAATATTTATTTGATATTTTGACTGCTATAGTCGCCACCTTCTTTTTGCCCCATAAATGATTGATTAATGGAGTAAAATCATATATTCGTTCTATATTCCAAAAGTAAACAAGACTTTTCCTATATTCAGCAGATGAAGGCATGTATAAAAATGATGACGAAGGCATAACCATAAATAAAGTGCTATCATCATTCTTTAAAAGCTCAGTTAGGCATCTATACAAAAATATTAATGCTGGATTATTATAAGGGAAAGCTTGCAGTTTTCCTCTATAATCTTTGTATTTTTCTTTTGAAAAATCATCATCTTTTTCTATTCTTATATTATTTTCCTGTTCTTCCTTTGAAATGTTGAATGGCGGATTTCCCGCTATAACATCGAATTTGAAAGATACGGATTTATACCATTTAAAAAAACCTAAATTTGTAAGATTTCCATGTTCCTCTAAATTGTCGAAAGTTAATTTGTCCCAAATTTCTTTTGGTCGTATATGACTACAAAGTTCTATTTGCAACGAAGTTGCTGTAATAGATAATGCATCTTCATTTATGTCTACTCCATAGATGCAGTTAAGTAGGATTTTTTTTATATCATTAATAGCTTCCTCTCCCTCAATAAGTTGTTTGTGCTTTTTTAACATCCATAAAGTTATCAGTCTTTTGTATGCTAAAACAAGAAATATCCCTGAGCCACATGATGGATCTAAAATCTTAAAATTTTCAAAATTGATTGATTTATTGAAAGGTAATAATTCATCTATAAGAAGTCTTGCAAGATGTGGTGGTGTGTAATAAGCCCCAGTGCTTTTTTGCTTTCCTGTGACAGAAGTTACAAAGCGTTCATATAAACGGCTAATAAATTCAATAGGAAGAAGGTTGAAATCGTAATAGCGCCATATGGACATTTGCCCATCAATATCTTTATTCCCATCAAGTGCATCGGCGACAATGCTAAAGTCTGCCGCTTGTAACTCTCTTTCTTCCTGTTCGCTAATTTTAAATATCCCTCCGTTAAACTTAGAATTGAGGAATGATAGCAGTCCTATTATATTATTACCTCTTAGAACATCACAAAATGTATAATTATTAAATAGAGTATTGTTGTTTCTATCTTTGGTGATAAATTTATCAAAAAAGCAGTCTTCAAATACACTATTTCCGTTATTATCTGTTTGTTCTTCAAGATACTTGATTAGTATAAATTTGACTAAAAGTTTCTTTAATAGTTCTGGTTTACAATTTGTTTTTTTACTCTTTTTTAGTATTCTCTTTTCAATGTGGTCTAATAGTTTTTGATACGGTGATACACTAATATAATTAGCAGGTGATTCTTCTAAAATCTGTCCTTCAAATATTCTATTCTTTAAAGTTGAATCGATTCTTTTTATCGCTTGTGATATGCCATCTAAAAAAGAAGGCTCAGATACACTCTTTATTGGATTTCTTGTGTCTATTATTTTGAATCCATCATCATAAACAATGAGAGCAAGTGCTATTTCTCCTAGAGTCCATAGCTGTTTGTTTATTTTAACTAGATCAATTTCTTGTTCTTTGTAAGATGATCGTTGGTCGTATACATATATATATGGAATAGGCTGATTTTCAATAATACTATTGAAGCAATAGAAATAGTTCGCACTTACAATTTTAGCTTGCATCTTGTAAAATTCTAACTGCTCGTCTGTATATGAGGACTTCACTGAATACAGATTTTGTTGGTATTCAGATAGATTCAAAACTTGAAATATTGAACTGTCCTTTGAATTCATATCTAATGTTATAATATTGACTTTCTATGGAAACAAAGATAGTGGTTTTTGGCTTTCTATCCAATGAATGAATGAAATAATAAATAATATTGCTGATTATTAGCGTGTTACAAGAATAACACAAAGTGGAGTATGAGATTATTTGAATTAAAATGCTATTATTTATGTAGAAATGATTACAGTCTACGTTTTTTCTTTTTCCGCTTTGGTTTTAGTTTTTGTCTTTCATCATCGATAGGAATCATCTGTATTAGGTGCTCCAATTCGTGGTAAAATGCAGGTTTGATATAAAAGAAAAAGCCCTGATAATGTATGATTGTCAGAGCTTTATGCATTTTTGCTGTTTTAAAAAGTGATCCGCCTGGGGCTCGAACCCAGGACCCCAACATTAAAAGTGTTGTCTCTCAAGGCATTTAAAAGCCTTCGCCTACGGCTCGACTTTCAAATGCAACCTGCTGAGCAAGCGAATCTTATCCTTTAATCAGTAGTTGCACAAATTCTCAGTTATTCTACCTTTGGTTTAACTCTCGGTTTAACTGGTTCATTGATTTAACATTAAATTTACTATCTCTGAAATGGCTTATCTCCTGCTATAATTTAGAGGAAATAGCCACTCTTAAATTGAATTAGTACGGGTAATAGAACATCACAATTAGATTACTTCATTAGGTATGCTAATTGTGAGTTAAAACTTATGTGGGTATGAATTTGTCAATTCTCCATATAAAGAAGAATATTTCAATATTCGTACCCCATAAAAAACAGCATAAGAGTTTCCTCAAATGCTGTTCCGTCCAAGTAGATTGAGTAATTAATTAATCTTCTTGTAGGTGGTCGTAGTAATATCGTCCAACTCCTCGCTACCATCATCCATTGTATCCCAATCCTCAAAGGCGAGAACCAATTTATTAGCTGTAAGTTCATTGATAGTAAGGACATCTGAATAGCCGTCACTGTAAGAGATAGTCAGCTTATTGTCTTTCAAAGACCAACGACTTGTTTCTGTATGTCCACCGTCCACATAACTTTCTATGCAAGTACCGTCAGCCTTGAACTCCCATAAACCATTGGTATATGCTTCATCAGAAGTAACTACTTCTTTACCATTCTCCACTTTGTGAATCTTCTCCCAAGTGGACTGCCATTTACCTATAAGGTTGGCTTGTTCAATGATTGTCTGTTCATCTTCATCATCGCTACACGCTGTAAAGTTTACAGCCAACATGACCATTAATAAGGTCGTTCCAATTAATCTTAAAGTTTTCATTGTTGTTAAATTGATTATTATTTACGATTATAAACTACTATGTCCGTTGTCATTTAGATATGCTGATAAGGTTTATTCATAAACTTTTTCATCAATCTTGTTGCCCGATTTGTCATATTCCACTTTCTTGTAATAGCGTCCATTCTCATCTTTATATTTGGTAGAAGCAGGCTGTCCATTCTCATGATAGATTGTTCTTGATGTGACTTTGCCGTCCTTATATTCCTTTGTTGTACCGTTCTTAAATTTAACTGTACCTGTAAAGGCTTCATCGCTGCCTTTTTCATATCTGTAACCATTGACGGTTTCAGTATCCTCGCTATTGACGGTTTTGTTAGAATTACCACAACTGGTAAATGCAATGATAAGTAAAAAGATAAACAAGTATTTCATAATGATAATGATATTATGCCCACCTGTTCCCTATGGATAAGCTGTTACAATAAAAAAGGTGTGGGAACATACTGTCTTATCTCATTCTCTGGCTCTCGCATTGCCTTTGGTACGGATAAAACAATAGCCCACACCAATTTGACAATATCTAAAGCCTTATAAGAATATATAAGGTAGGTATATATCAAATGATGTGGTGCTACTGCTATCATCTTCGTACCGTTGTCAAATTTGCGAGATTTGAGAATGGAAGATAATTTCAATAACACCTTTCGTTAAATATGTCCTTCCAACTCCCTATCTCATTAGTTCATTGGAATTGGTGCAAAGATAATGAAAGGTTCTAAATTAATAGGTATGAAGTGTGGATTAATAGTAAATTCTCTGCTCTCAAACATAGTCTGAATGAGATATTTAATCAGAGTTGCATCTGAACTCTGTGAATCCATGTGGGTATCAAAATGATAAATCCTCTTATAAGAAGTGAATTTTAGAAATTGTTACCCGTATGAATTTATAAAGCTAAACTCTGTTTCTCCGTCTGAATTTTGGGGTAGGACAAATTTAGATTGGGGTATATAAGACTGACCTTGCTCCTTGTTTGTCCTGCCTTTCAAAGTGACTTCACGACATCAATCCTGCTCTGACAAGCAACCTCTTGACTTGTGTAATTTGAAACCTACATCCCTTAGATGTAACAAAGCCTTGCTCATTCAACAGACAAGTCATTTCGGATAATGATTTGCCTTGTATTGATAGTGACCGTAACAGTGCTATCGCTCTCATGTTATTTGGATTGTTCTCCGCTTTAGCCTTGTTGGTAACGATACTATGTTGAACAGCTTGTTCAAATTTATTCATCAAGTTCTCCGATTTACCAAGCTGCACACCCCTTGCTTTTTTGGCTTGAAGTGACTGTTTGGTTCTCTGACTGATTAGTCCTGCTTCATATTCGGCTATGCTACTGATGATATGCAGAATTAATCTGTTAGCTTGCGGGAAGTCACAGAACACAATCTCAACATCACTTTCTAACAGCTTTGAAGTAAACGCTACATTCCTTGACAACCTATCCAATTTGGCTACAATCAGAATAGAATTTGTTTTCCTGCACATCGCTAAAGCTGCAAGGAGTTGAGGTCTGTTAGATTTCTTCCCACTCTCCGTTTCAATATATTCAGCAAGTATAAGCTTATTCTTTACATGGTTGTGTATAATCTCTCGTTGTGCTTCTACACCAAGACCAGAGATTTGTTGTTTCATGGTGGATTGCCTTAGATATGCTATGTATGTCTTCATAATTCACAATTATTAATAGTTGGTTACAAATGCTGAACGAACATTCAGCTTATGTAAGTAAGGACACCCAACTTAAAAATTGAATGTCCTTTTAAGATGATACGCTATAACTGTCCTTCATCAGCGAAGCTATAATATCCTGCATCTGTTAATATGAGGTGGTCTGTTACTGTTATTCTCATAAGTCTTGCAGCTTCTTTGACCTGTTTAGTAATCTCCATATCCTGCCTACTTGGTTTCATGTTACCACTTGGATGGTTATGAGCAAGAATGATAGCTACTGAATTGGTGAGCAATGCAGCTTGTAGAATTACTCTGACATCTACGGTTGTGTCTGTTATCCCTCCCTCTGATATGAGAGTGTAACCTAAAACTTGGCTGGATTGGTTTAGGAACAAGACTTTGAAATATTCTTTGTAACAGATTGTACCCTCCTTATATGTGGGGAGTAAGACCTTGTAAGCATCCTCCGAGCTATAAATTTTACTCCGAGTTTTTGATGTGGATTTGTAAGTAAGTTCCACTTCTCCAACTGTGTAATCAGCTTTCATAATCTATCTATAATTGAAATTTAAAGGGTTATTGATTGAATGGATTTAACAAGAACAAACCCTAAACACAAGTGAATTTCTTCGCTTGCATCTAAGGCTCGTTCTATGTCTTTCCCTAAATATTCAATCAAAGGAAGTTCGGAGTATTAGTGAGTAATCGGTCGGCTACGGGAATAGAATTGTGAACATATACTCTGCCAACAAAGAATGTCTTTTTAATAGATGATGTGAGGTGATAGTGCAATTATAAAAGCATTCTTTTTTCTTCGACAAGCATGAGGGGGACTAAAAGAGGGGTGCAGTCGGACGGTGCGAAGCACCGGGCGGCTGCGCCACCCGTTGCTTCAATTAGTGTCAGTTCAGCAATTCATCTTTGAACCTCTCCAATTTGATTTTAGCACCGTTCCGATTGCTGCGCTTCACATCGAAATAATCTTTGATAAGAGCTTCGGACAACTTGCACGTTGCATCTTTCTTACCGTCTCCATATCGGGAGTAGGTTATTCCGTAACAGTTCAACAGGTAAGAAATTCTATCAAGTACATTATTTACGAGGATATATAAATCGCTACCTGTTTCCGATTTAAATTCATTTTTCATGTCAGACAGAAACTTTGAACTGAATCTTTGTTGCAGAGCTTCTTCCTGCTCGGCCTGTTCCAACAGCTTCTTGATTGTAGTCTTGCTGTACTTCTGTTGTTCGATAACTTCTCGCCCCAATTTGAAGAACGCATTGATGAGCCATTCTTCTTCTACACACTTGGCTCGGAGAAGTTGTACAGCATTTTCATCTTCCTTGATGTTGCTTAAGACGGATACAATGAACTGCCATTTCTCTTTGGTCTTGGCTGCTTTGATTCTGTAAATGTCATCTTCACCGACCGCTTCATCTTCGGGTTGGAAGTCCACATTGAAATATCCTGTATCTTCGTATGCCTGTCTAAGTGCATTGGGTGAGAGGTAATATCCTTTCACCTGCTCGTCGAGTAATAGTTGCTCTATGGCGAACCTGTCAAATCCGTTCCGTTCGGAATTGAGGACTTCGTTCAGCCGTAGCCGTTTTAGTTCCTTGTCATAATATGTAGAATCATCAGCTTTTATTTTTTCCTGTTGAATGGCTCGGTAGCATTTAATTCTCGCTTCGATGTCTGCCTGTACTTCTTCATCGGATTTAGCTTTAAGTTCATTCGGAATTGAAGCGATAACCGTAAGCGAGTTGTACCTCTTCCCGTTGGGGAACACGTGTCTGAATCTTCCTTGACATTGGATAGCTTCGGTGAACGGATTGATTAGGGTGTGCTTCACATGATCGTAGTTCGACAACACCAGCACATCGCAAAGTTCTTTCAGATTGATGTCTATTGACGGGAAGAACCTTAATGTAAACAGGTTCACCTTTCTTAGAGGAAGTTCCAGCTTATCCGTACTGTGTTCCAAGAAACGGCTCTTTAGCTTGTCGGCACTGTCCCTTGAACAGAACACCTTGTAGTCGTCCTTTTTTATTATTCCGTCATGCAGCAATGATTCTACGATGTTACATATACCCTCTGTCGTTTTGTAGAAGATGCACACATGAGGAGAGTTGTTATCCAACAGGTTCTTTACTTCCTGCTTTACTCGCTTGTAAAAGCTACGTGTTGTTACCAAAGTCATGTCCTCCCGATAGTCATAGTCGGGTTTGATTTCTATCCACTTGAATTGGTGGCGCAGGAACAGGGTTAAGGTGTACTTGCTTGGCTTTAACGGAGTGGCAGATACGAGAGCCTTTCCCTCAAACTTGAAGAACTCCTTCATCGGGGCGGATATGCTTCTGCGATAGTCTGTATCTTCTGTTAAGTGCTCGGATTCATCGAACAGGCAGAAGTATTCCTTGTAAATGTTCATCTTAAGTTGCTTTGCTACTTTTAAGACTTTGTTTTCAAACCCTTCGGGAGTAGTGATAATTTTTTTGTACTTGATATTGGAGTTATTGAGGTAGGCGGTCAGTTTCTTAACGGTTACTTCTTTGAACACTCCTTGTGCTTCGTCAAACGCTTGCACTTTGTTCTCCACCGCAGAACGATACGGTTCGATTACGATAGAATTTCTCGGACTTAACTTTGCGTTCAACTCCATATAAGTAGCTCCTGTACCAGTCATTACCTTATTAATAATGGCATTGCTCGGCAGCATGGAGTAGCCTTGTCTTTTTAAGGCTTCGGATAGATACTCTCCCTTGTGGATGTTCAGTAGCTCCACGTCCAATGTCTTGTGCTTAGTGTCATTCATGGCGCATTGGATTTAGGGGGTAAGAAACTTGAAAGAACCTGTTGTTATATGGGTGTGATGATTTTGTTACCCCACCCGAAGAATGGAGTTCAGACCCATATAAAGTTATAAAACTCGTGAGCCGATTAAGACCTGTCGGAGTGACAAGTACCGATTGGTGGCTCAATCCAATTGCTCGGAATTTCAAATTCATTACCATAATTAGATGAATTTAAAAATTTAACAATTGGACTAAGGGGAATAAATAAAAAGCTCCTGTAACCAAGTTCTTCTTACGATTGGACACAATTCACCCTTGCAAGGTAGAATGAATGCTCATCCAATAATAAATTTCGGAAGTCATTGCTCCGAGAACTTAGTTACAGAAGCCGCTACTTATGCAGTAGAATTTAATTGCTGACAAGCTTCTTTTATGGTTACCTTTCTTGATTATCTCACTTGATAACTGCACTGTCACGTGAACCATTAGTAAAAACAGGGCTTATTTAAGTCTTAGCCCGTATCTTCTACCACTGTTGTAGAATTGATGCAAATATATAACTTTTCATTCATATTGCAATGGTTTCAAAGTAAATTCTTCATGGCATTGCCTATCTGTTCATTATCGAAACTGTCAAGGTAAGTCTGAGTTATCTTCTCCGAGCTATGCCCTAAAGATTCACTGATAATAGCTGTTGAAACTCCTGCCCGTTTGAGAACTGTCGCATACGAGTGGCGTGCAACGTATGTAGTCAAAGGTATAGGCAGTTCCAACTTTTCACCTATTTCTTTCAGATGCTTGTTTACCTTTGCCAAAACTTTATGCAGTCTGTTTGCTACCTGTACTTCTGTCTTGTGGAATGGCGAGAGAACAGGAAACAGATAAGGCGAATGTTCGTTACTGTACTTCTTTATAATCTCAACAGCCTTATCCTGCAAAGGGATGATGATTTGCTTCTTGGTCTTCTTCCTGTAATAGACAAGCTGACCGTCCACTATGTTGCTCCGTTCCAGCATGGCCATATCAATGAAATTAATTCCAGCTGTGAAGTAGGAGAATGTGAACAGGTCTATCGCCAAACGTTCCATATCTGATTTACCTTTATAATTGATAACTCTTTGAATGTCCTGTTTGGATATTGCTCTCTTGGCTGTCTGCTGATTCACCTTTGACAACTTGTAGGAATTGAAAGGATAGGCAGTGGTCTGCTTGGATTCAACAGCTTTGTTGAACACAGCACGAAGATGTCTAAGGCGTGTGCCTATCGTATTTATGGCGTAATGGTTTGATTTCATCCACTGCTCATATTTCTTTAACCAAGCAACATCTATATCAGAGAATGGCATGTCAAGATGCTTGTTGAACTTGATAAAAGATGAGTAGGACACTTCAAACATTCCTGCATATCTGAGCCTGTTCTCATTTTTAAGTGCTTGAATATAGTTTAGAAATCCTTCTCCAACAGATACGAGGTGCTTGGATTGGAAGGTGTCTGTGGATTGGAGTAGGGTTGTAGCAGTAAACTCTGCGTTATTGACTTTTTTATCCAAGATGATTCTTTGAAACTCGTTAATCTTCTCGTTTATGAGAATGAGCAATGCTTCATAGTTTGGACACTTGGGCTTGGGTAGGTTCTTCTTGAAGTCCCAATATGCAGGATTGACAGAGATTCCTAAGCTCTTGTACTTCTTCTTTCCATTCTTACAGATTCTCACCATAAGCGGTGATTCGCCATTTTTTAAAACCTTTGATTTGTAACAGGTTACATTAACTGTTGCTTCCATTCTTGGTTTAACTCTCGGTTTAACTGAACCATGTAAACCAGCGTAATTTAGGCATAAAAAAAGAGAGTTACTTTCGTGTAACTCTCTGATTTCTAAGTGATCCGCCTGGGGCTTTCACCGTAGCGGTCTATATCTTTGATTTATAAGCTCTTGTAAACCTTGAAAAATTGTACCGTAACGAATTAGTAACGATTTATAGGAACGCTTGTTGTCAGTGAGAGGCATTCGTTTGTCAGCCGTTCTCTGATGCCGCAAAGATAGAAGATTACTTTTTATTTTCCAAACATTTGATTATTAAATCTTTAAAAAAGATCCCCAGTGCAAGGGGCGAACCTATATATATGGATAGGTTTGCCCCTTGCACCGGGCGGATGTTGCATCAGTCCTACAGCCTTGCCGTCCGCCTCAATACCGCCGTTTATGTGAAGCGGTTCCCCTCCTTTTTCGCTGAACCGAAAAAATCATGGTGTAGTACACGTATAGTATCCCATGCGCTGCCTTTTATTGTTATTCTTTTGCAGCAAACATTGAAAATTAAGTTTGTTATGGAAGTTATTACATTTGAAAGTGAAGCGTATAAAGCGCTTGTAGGGAAGATTGAAAAAATCGCAGAGTATGTAGCCGCAGCGCAGTTGCCTTCGGAAGAAAAAAAGGAGGCTTGGCTGGACAGCAACCAACTGGCGGAAGCGTTGGGGATCAGTACACGTACATTGCAACGCCTGAGGGATGAAAACCTGATCAGCTACTCCATGCTGCGTGGACGGTGTATGTACAAGCTGTCGGAAGTCGAACGCTGTCTGGAAGAGCGTACCATTCGGTGCAAACCTCAAACATTGGAGGATTTTCGCAAGAACTACCTAACGAGAACCGGCAATGATAAGAAAGGATGATATACTGAAAATGACGGAAAAGGGTATTTCTGTATTCCGCTATTACCTGTCGGTGGACTTCAAGGTGGGAAAGAACTTCCTGAACCCTTTTTATAAGGATACGGAGGCTTCTTGCAATATTTATTACGAACGTAAGGCCGGAGTGTTTAAAATGAAAGATTTCGGGAATGAGGATTATTCGGGGGACTGCTTTGAACTGGTGGGCAGGCTGAACGGCCTTAACTGCAAGGAGCCTAAAGAGTTTGTCGAGATCATGGAAATAATAAACCGTGACCTGCATTTGGGGCTGTCCGCACATGAGGAATATCATGTGAGCCATAGCAAAGTACCACAAAAGAGTGAAGTGGTATCGGAAGAGCCGAAAGCGAAAAGTGTCCGGCCTTATACTGTCGTGCAAAAGCCCTTTACGGCTGCGGAACTTGCTTTCTGGGGTAAATCGGGTATCGGGGAGAATATTCTGAAAGCGTACCGGACGGTATCGCTAAAGAAGTTCAGCAGTGAGAACCAGGAAAGAAAGCCTTTTTCCTGTATGACAAGCGTCGATGAACCGATGTTCGGATATATGGGTAAACAGCATATCAAGGTTTACCGTCCATGTTCACAAATGCGGTTCCTGTACGCCGGTGATTTTGGCGACAACTACTGTTTCGGGCTGGAACAACTGCCGGCAAAAGGTGATCTGCTCTTTATCACAGGCGGAGAAAAGGACGTGATGAGCCTGGCGGCACACGGCTTCCATGCGATCTGTTTCAATTCGGAAACGGCTTTTATCCCTGCGGCTGTCATACACCGGCTTTCGTTCCGGTTCAAACATATCATCCTCCTCTATGATGTGGACAGTACCGGGCTGAAAAGCTCGGCGAAGCGTGAAGAGGAACTGAAAGAATACGGGGTTAAACGGTTGTTGCTCCCGCTTGCCGGTACAAAGACGGAGAAGGATGTCTCGGACTACTTTATGCTGGGAAACAGCCGTGAGGATTTGATAAAACTTTTTCTGGACTATCTGGAAACCTTATACAGTGAAACCATGTCGGCATTGAAATCCTGCGAGGTGGATTTCAACAACCCGCCTCCCATTGCACAGATGATCGTATCGGTAAATGACGTGCCTCTCGGAAGTCAAGGCAACCTGCTTTGTGTCACCGGCGGAGAAGGCACGGGAAAAAGTAACTATGTGGCGGCGTTGATTGCCGGTGCTATCCGTCTCTCCGGAACGGATGTGGATGCGCTGGGTGTTACGCTCCACGAAAACAGCCGGAACAAGGCGGTCCTGTTCTATGACACGGAGCAGAGTGAAGTACAGCTGTATAAGAATATCAGCAACCTACTGCGGCGATGCGGACGTGAGGCGATGCCGGAATGGTTCAAGGCGTATTGCCTTACGGGAATGAGCCGGAAAGAACGCCTGTTTTCCATAATCCAGAGCTTGGACAAATACCATTATCAATATGGGGGTGTTCATCTGGTGGTGATAGACGGGATTGCGGATTTGATAAAATGCGCCAACGATGAAGCGGAGAGCATAGCCGTCGTGGAAGAACTGTACCGGCTGGCCGGTATCTACAAGACGTGTATCGTTACAGTACTGCATTTTATCCCCAACGGGCTGAAGCTGAGGGGACACTTGGGAAGCGAGTTGCAGCGGAAGGCTGCGGCGATCCTTTCCATAGAGAAGGACAGCGATCCGGCCGTATCGATGGTGAAGGCTCTGAAAGTAAGGGATGGAAGTCCGCTGGACGTGCCTATCATGCAGTTTTCGTGGGATAAGGAAAAGGCCATGCACGTCTATCTGGGCGAAAAGCCGAAAGAGGAAAAGGACAAGCGCAAAGAGGACGAGCTTGTAGCGGTGGCCAAAGAGGTATTCAGCCGGAAGCGGTTCGTTACTTACGTGGAGCTTGCGGAAGAAATCCAGTCGATACTGGAGGTGAAGGAGCGCACGGCGAAAAGCTACATCAAGTTCATGCGTGAGAAAGAAATCATTCTGAAATCATCCGATAACCAGAGCTATTATGTTATCGGGAACTTTTAAGGAGGGAAGCGTATGTTAGTAGATAAAACGGAATTTGAAGCATGGATGGAACGTATCATGGGTGAGCTGTACCGCATCTCCCGGAAACTGGACAAGGCGGAAACGAGGGAAAAGCACCTGAACTACCTGAACGGAGAGCGTCTGTACGACAATCAGGAAGTATGCCTGTTGCTGCGCATCAGCAAACGCACACTGCAACGATACCGGAATAACGGGGTGTTGAAGTTCTATTCGATATATCACAAGACGTATTACAAGGAGTCGGACTTGCACGAGTTCATCCGCAACAACTTCGACGAGAACGAAATAAAACGGCAGGCACGTGAGGACAAGCTGTCCGAGAGCTATCCGCTGCCGAAAGAATAAGTACATGTTTTTGCTTTATACCGGTGAAACTACTGCCGTGAGGCAAGAAATCCCAAACTGCATATTGGTGTTTGTCATAGCAATGGCTTCATACAGTTGTGAAACAGGATGAAGTTTCTTTTCTTGTTCGAATGGTGATACTCCAAAGGACAGCGGTTCGGAGGAGTATCATTTTTTATGTGTGCACCTAAAAATATTCCAGTTTTGTGGCGTAAAAACTGGGCGTTTTTTTATCTTTGCAAAAACTATCATTTATGAAATTAGGAATATTACACTTTACAGATTCTCACATAAAGAGTGCCACTGATTGGATTTTGAGTGAGTTTTCATCCCTTGTTGCTTCCGTCAAAACGATATATGAAGAATGTGATCGCATATATATAGTGTTTACAGGTGATGTTGTTTACTCTGGTAGTGAAGAAGAATATATTTTGGCTTCAAAGTTTTTGAATTCAATAAGAAGTTTACTTAAAACATTGTATAAAGATAAGGTCTATGAACAAATAATTTTTACTCCCGGAAATCATGATTGTAATTTCAATATGGATAGGCAGGCAAGGAAAAATGCTATAAAAAATATGAATTATGATTATATCGGTGATGATAATAGTGTTATAGAACAATGTCTTATCGTGCAAGAACCTTTTTGGAATTTTGAAAATTCGATTAATGGGAAAGAAACCAAACCATGTATTTACAAGGAATATATAGATGATATACAAAAAGAGGTTGTTATTTTTCATTCTTTTAATACAGCTTGGATGTCTTCTATTAATGAAAATGTTGGTAGTCTTTTCTATCCTATAAAAAATATAGAAGAAACTATTAATACAAAAGCAACAATAAATATATCAGTTTTTCATCATCATTCATCTTGGTTAAATCCTAATACAGAAGAAAATAATAAGCATGAATTTTCCGAACTGATCAATAGCTTTTCTGATGTAGTTATTTATGGACATGAACATGAAAGGCAAGGAATGATTCATACGGACTTAAACACACATAAGGAGTGCTATATTTTTGCAGGAGAGGCATTACAAATGAATCAAGCAAAAAAAGTTCATTCAGGTTTTCAAGTGTTCATCATAAACACAGAAAATAGGATTGGATTTAATTATCCATTTCATTGGAATGGAACTATCTACTCACAACAGAAAGAACAAGAGTTTTCACTAAAAGAAATAGGACATAACAATCTTGATTTTCATTCAAATCAGACCTTCTTGTCTTCTTTGAATGATATGAAACTGCCTTTATTTTTCAATGATGATAAAAAAATCAAATTGAAAGATATATTTATATACCCTGACATTGAGAAAACCAATGATTTAAAGAAAGAATTATATGAGAATTATGTTGATAGTTCTATTTTTATAGAGAGTTCAAATTACAAAGTAGTATTGCTTGAAGGAGAAAATCAATCTGGTAAATCCAGCTTGATTAATATGATGTATCTTGACTCTATTTTACATCAAAAATTTCCATTGTTGATTAATGGGAAATGCTTTAAGAAGATGGAAATAGATAAACCTTTAGAAAAAGCCTTTATAGAACAATATGAAAATAAATCATTTGAAGAATATAATCAATATTCTAACGAATGTAAGATATTGTTTATAGATAATCTTAATTCGGCAGAGTTGAATAATAAATCAATCTTAGAATTATTAAAAAAGCTCGAGAATCGTTTTTCGAGAATTATCATTACAACTTCTTCTATATATAATATATCTCTGGAAAAATCTAACGAATGAGGGAAAATAATGATGGTGGCACTGGTATTCAATGACTTATGAGGACTTTTGATGAAAGCCTCGCCGATGCAAAAGTGCAAGGAAATGAAAGGTAATGAGGGCGGACGGTTTCTTATCCATTACCCGATAACGAGATAAGTTTATAGGTCGTTGGAGTTTATTTCTACTCTCTGCTACATTCCGCATAACAATGTGCAACTCGCTGATAACTAATTTTGTAACCAAAAAAGATTAGATTATGCGAAGTACATTTAAGGTGCTGTTCTATGTGAACGGAAGCAAAGAGAAAAACGGTATTGTCCCCATTATGGGGCGAGTTACAATCAATGGCTCGGTGGCACAATTCAGTTGTAAGCAGAGCATCCACAAAGGCCTATGGGATGTGAAAGGCAATCGGGCAAAAGGCAAGAGCAAGGAATCAAGAGACATCAATTTAGCTTTGGATAACATCAAGGCTCAAATCATCAAGCATTATCAACGCATTTCGGATAGAGAAGCCTATGTAACTGCCGAAATGGTACGCAATGCCTATCAAGGTATCGGAACGGAATATGAAACATTGCTCGGTGCTTTTGATAAAGACAACGATAGTTTCAAGAAACGTATCGGCATAGACCGTGCAGCAAGTTCCTACAAGGTGCGTGTAAGGTCACGAAATCATTTGGCTGCATTCATCAAGAAGTGCTACAAGCGCAGTGATATATCTATGCTTGAACTTACTCCCGATTTTATCAAGGAGTATGAAATCTATCTCTCTACCGATGCAGGACTGCACAATGGCAGCGTATGGTCGCATTGTATGTGGCTGAAAACAATCGTGTCAAAGGCTCATTACAATGGACTGACACCGAGAAATCCGTTTGCTCAGTATCGAGTAAATCAGAATATTAAGGAGAGGCAATATCTTACAGAAGATGAAATCAAGGCTGTAATGACACATGAGTTTGCGGATAAGAAATTGGCTTATATCCGAGACTTGTTCGTGTTTGCAAGTTTCACTGCCTTGTCATTCGTGGATATTAAGGAACTGACCACCGATGATATTGTAGAAATAAACGGTGAGAAGTGGATTCTATCCAAGCGACACAAGACAAAGGTCAATTTCCAAGTGAAGTTGTTGGATATTCCATTACAGATAATCAAGCGATATGAGAGATTTCAAGAGGACAAACTCGTATTCCCAAATCTCAACTATTGGAATATCTGTAAACCGCTGAAAAAGATGATAAAAGAGTGCGATATCTCAAAGGATATTTCCTTCCACTGCACTCGCCATGGGTTTGCGACATTGGCTCTCAGTAAGGGTGTTCCCATTGAGAGTGTGAGCCGAGTATTAGGGCATACGAATATTACCACGACACAGCGATATGCGAAGATTACCACCGAGAAAATAGACAAGGATTTGACGATGTTCGGCAACAGACTTAATCAATCTTTTAGTGAAATTTCAATAGCAATGTAACTATGGAACGAGCAATTATAACAATCAGCGAAAATGGCAAGGTAAATATTCCAAGCGGTAATGTTTGGATGTCCGAAATGGAATTGGTGGAGTTGTTCGGGATATTAGCCTCGACACTCCGAGCTGCCATAAAAGCGATATACAAGAGTGGAATACTTTGCCCTGCAACCACTCAACGATGTGATTTGGCAACGCCTAAAAATTGGGCTACATTCTACAACCTTGAAGTGGTCATTGCTCTTGCATTCAGGTTGAACACTTATGAGGCAAGCAAGATAAGGCAAAAGGTGTTGGAGAGTTTATGCCAGCGAAAAGAGAAATGGATTAGTATGTATATTCCGACAGGGCACATCAATCAATATCGTAATTGAAGAAAAGATTTTTCCTCGTAATACGACTTATATTCAATAGAAAGATGTATCTTTGCTTCCGAAAAACTGTCACACGTGACACAAATTCGTAGAATATGATTATAGACAGAAAGACCTATATTGAAAAACTCCAGCGGTCTAAAGGAAATGGACTTATCAAAATTATTACAGGATTGCGCCGTTCTGGAAAGTCGTTTCTCTTGAAGAAGCTGTTCCGTCAACATCTGCTTGACGATGGTGTAAAAGAAGACCATATCCTTATCATTGACATGGAAAGCCGAAAGAACAAGGCGTTCAAAGACCCTGACTATCTGTTAGATTGGGTGGAAAGCAAGATGTTGGATGACTCCACCTATTATATCATCATTGATGAGGTGCAGGAGGTGGAGAATTTCGTGGAAGTACTGTCCACCTTATCTGTAACCGAGGGTACGGATGTATATGTAACAGGCTCCAATTCCCGATTTCTTTCATCGGATGTCGTCACCGAATTTCGTGGAAGAGGCGATGAAATCCACGTATGGCCATTGTCGTTCAAGGAATTTATGTCTGTGTATGAGAGTAGTAAAGAAGACGGTTGGGCAGAGTATCTGATGTATGGAGGACTTCCACAATTGCTTACACAGGATGGTGATGAGAAGAAAAAGGACTTCCTGCGTCATCTGTATCGCACCGTGTATCTGCGTGACATATATGAACGGAACAGCATCGAACTGAAACCTGAGTTTGAAGAACTTTCCAAGACACTTGCTTCCAGTATAGGAGCACCCGTCAATGCGTCTAATATTGCCAACACATTCAAGTCGGTCAGCAAGGTGCAGGACATTTCAGACAAAACCGTTTCCACCTATATGGGATATATGCAGGATGCCTTTTTGATAGAGAAATCCGAAAGGTATGACATCAAGGGTCGCAAATATATCGGGTCGTTATACAAATGCTATTATCAAGATATAGGTCTTCGGAATGCCATTCTTTCGTTCCGACAGAATGAGCCAACCCACCTGATGGAGAACGTGATTTACAACGAAATGCGTCAACGTGGTTGGTTGGTGGATGTGGGCAACATCTATCATCGTATCCGCAATGCCGAGGGACAGCAGCAACGAGTGACATTGGAAGTCGATTTTGTTTGTAACAAAGGCAGTGAACGGATTTATATCCAATCGGCTTGGCGTATGCCGGACGAGGAGAAGATGGAACAGGAAAAGCGTTCGTTGCGGTTGGTGGGAGATTCATTCCGAAAACTCCTGATTGTGGGTGAGCATACCAAATCGTGGAGTGACGAAAGCGGTATTCAGACGATGAGTATCTACGATTTCTTGCTTGATAGAGGAAGTACGGAAAGAATATAGTTGAAATAATGAGACCTGCTATTCTCACGAACGGCAGGTCTCAATCGTCTTATATGTAAATATCTATCAAGGGAATGATAGAATTTCTTTTATAGAACTGAATCCTCCAATATAAAGTGTTCAGTAATTACCGATTATGTTTTTAATAAACTTTCGTACCGTCTATAGTGACTGAAAGTTTATCCTTAGTCATATAGTTCTTATTACCCCATACATTAGTACCAAGTTCCGCACCATCTACAGCTGGCGATTTAGCTTCAGTTGTACTAAATCCGTTTACTGTTGTATTATTGATAGTCAATGAATATCGTTTGCCATAAGTGTTACCAGTTTCAATTGCAGCCTTGTTCTCTACACCACCATTATCATTGAAAACACAAGTGTTAGTAGTAAGGTCTGAACCTGTTTCTCCATTACCATCTACATAGATAGACTTACCAGAACAATTAAATTCGCATTTTTCATAAGTCGCTGACGACGTTCCATACAACCAACAATTATAAGCATCACCTGTTACATTGAATTTACAATTAGTGAATTTAGCATTAGTCTCATATACATAATAGGTACCATTGATTGTACAATTCTCATAAGAGGTACTTGCTGTATGAGCCATACCTGCAAAAGTTGCAGTACTTCTGGTGATAGTCATATTTTTGAAAGCGAAAGTACCACCATTTCCGTTAACATACTGATTATATCCTTGTGTACTATAATCAAAAACAGTATTTTCACCAGAACCAATAAATGTAAGGGTTTTCCCAGCTATCTCTGTGAGTTGAGTCGCATTGTAAGTGCCATCAACCAAGTTGATAGTAGTTACACCCTTCTGAAGAGCAGTTTTAATACCATTGTTGGTTGAAGCAATATAATTGTCACTGGCATCTTTGACAAGTCCTTCTGCTATTACTGAAACGTTACCGTTTAAATTAACTGTTTGATTCTCATCGTTAGCAATAATATGGGTATTTACATCTTTACCGAGAGTATTGTTGTTAATGTTTGCAGTATAGTTGGCACCAGGATAAACACTTGAACCCAACTCAACAAAGTTCTCAGAATTATTGACAATATTATTTGAGAATGTAGCGGCATTTCCATCCTGTGCAACATATTTCAAAGTGTAATCCTTAGCAGTTGTAAATGTACAATTCTCTACAGTCATATTCACATCTCCGTAGATTTGCATAGCGCGAGCACTTGAATGATTCTCTTTTCCTTCAAATGTACAGTTGTTAAATGATAAATTCATCAAATTATCGCCTGTCCACCAAGTCATTACGCCTGTTTCCTTACCTGAAGTTCCTGCAACAATAAATGCACAATCTTCGAAAGAAAGATTACCTCCCCAAGCACCAACACAAGGTGCAATATTTTGTGATGTTCCAATGAACCAACCTGCAGGAGTGACTGAATTGTCAAAAGTAATACCTTTCACCTTAACCGTTGAAGGATTAGCGTTTGATTGGTGATCAAGAGCAGCGATAACAACATTAGGACCTGCTGCTTCAAGGGTAAAGTTCTTGCCCCCCGTAACTTTAACAACCTCAGCATAAGTGCCTGTTGCGATTTTGATTACTTCACCATCTTGAACATTATTGACAGCATCTTGAATGGTTGCATAATATACGCCATTGATATTTACAGGCTGTGCTGTACCATTATTGTATTCACCATCATAAATCGGGTCGATTGTGATATTGAATGTAACATCATCTGTCAAAATCTTACCAATAATGTTAGTACGCCAGTTACGCTGAACTGGAACAGCGTTAAGACCTTCGCTAAAGTTGATATTATTACCACTTTTAGGAGCAAAAGTGAAATCCAAATCTTCCAATGTAGCCTTTGCATAACCTGTTGTAGCATCATTAGCCAATATGTAACTCATTGAAAGGTAAACATAATTCTCCTTTGTGCCGTCCTTATTTAAATCAACATTCAACGTTTCAGAAGCCGTGAACTGTGCAGGGATAATACCAAGACCATACTCGACAGTTTGTTCTCCTTTAACTTCACCTGTAAGCAAATTGATAGATGTTGCAGCTTTTTCAATAGTTACCTTTGATTTTTCTATCTCAATTCCTGAAGCAACAGCAGCATCCCAATCAGTCTGATAAACACCTACATTAATCTGAGCAAAAGGACGCTTCAATACAACATCGATTTCAGTATTACCTGTAACAGTAAATGTTTCTGCTTTGAAAAAGGCATCACGAGTTTCATCATTATTCAGACCAACATAATCAACCGTCACATTTTTCAAATCTGTTGTTGTGTAAGCTGTACAATTCGGATTCTGAGCCCAAAAAGCTACTGTATATTGCTGACCTTTTGCTAAAGTAATGGTCACATTTTCAGTAAGACCATTGTCGAAAGCACTATTGTCAACAATCTGTCCATTTACATCTGCATTTGCAATTGTTTCAATGAGTTCACCATTGGCATTATAAACTGCATAAATCAACTTCTTTGCACCTGTACCATCACTGATAGCACGGGTAGCGATACACCCTTCGGCTGCAAGTGAGAACGTCACCTGAGCCTCGTTTCCTGACTGAACCACATCCAGTTCGTCATTCGAACACGATGTTGCGAACAGCATACCAGCTGCTACGAACATACCTAAGAATAATTTCTTGTTCATTTTTTTGATTTTTAAATTTAACAATAAAGTTTACTTGTTTCTGATTTTCTGTTTTTGTAATGTTTGCCACATCCCTTTGAATGTCGCACCCATTGTCGAGGGCTATTCTACGTGAGCAGAACGGGGATTTATCATCAATCGTTGTTGCCTGCACCGATGCAGGGTAAAGGTCTTGGGAACTATCCCTTACCTTTGCGGATTCTGCTTGATTTCTGTTTTCTATTCGGCTTTTAACTCGTTAATTAGGTTATACTTATATGTCAATTCTCTTATTCTGTTGCTGTGAAATTCCCTGCGATGTTGCTTCGTTGATTGGCCTCAATTTCCACCTGTGGAAATTGTATCGTCTTGCTTGCATTGCCATCGGTCAAGATTAGTTCGGCAGTAACCTTTGTTGCTGTGGTCGGAGCAAACAGATAGCCCATAGCGAGGTAGTTATATACCGTTTCATTACCGTCATTATCTTTTACAGAGAATGTTTCGGTTGTGATTTCGCTGAAATTCCAAGTGTAATCGGTTACACCGCTTGCGGTATTGGTAAATGGGTGGAATGTGTCGGGAACATCTTTTGCAGTAAATGATGCCTGCATCGGTGTTCCTGTAGTTCCTACATTGATTTGAGCCAAGGGACGGACAAGTTCAACGGGATAACTGCAATCTCCCGTAATGGTAATGTCTCCCATTGTGGCAAAGAAAGCATCAGCGGCTTCCGCTTGGGTGAATGTTATCGGATTAGGTAGAGCGTTCATTTCGATAGCGGTCAGATCATCTATATTGTAGATGTTCTGATTGCTATCATACGCCCAAAAGATAAAACTGTATGTCTGCTCCTGTGCCAATGTGAGTTGTACATCTGCCGAAGTGCCGTATATTGGGAATGACTTGCGGTCTATTTCGTGATAACTCCAGTTGCCACTGCTGTTGGTATGCACATCTGCAACACCTTTCTTGAATACTCCCACCACGAGGGTATTCACCAGTTCCGCTTTGCCGAATGAACGGGTACGAGTGTCAGTAGGAAGTGTGGCTGTGAAACTTACTCGAACATCACCCACCTCCTGCCAATCATCTGAACAGGATTGTATGCCTACCATCATCAGGGCAAGCACCACCATTATTGATATGTTATGTAGTAGATTCTTCATCGTTTCTATCTGTTAGGGGAAAATCAGGTTATGGTCTCCGTCAAAGTCGGGATTGATGGTTACACCTCCCGATGCCTCCGACATAAGGAACATACCCGTTAATGTGGTATGGTGGCTACGCTTCAACGGCACTTCTATCGGCTCGGTCAATGAAAGTTGTGTACCCTCATTGTCGTAAATACCTATCTGCACTGTTACAGCAGACTTCTTGCCGTTCACAAACACATAGTCAAATCCCATTGAAGCCTCCGATTCGGAGAGTTTCCTCAAGGTGGACTCGAACATCACTCCCGTAGAGGAATCCACAGGCTTGTCGGTGTACATACTGTAAGCGTGAGGCATAAATCCCACATAGTAGAACACCACCTTGTAATCCTCGATGTTTACGGCTCTTGTCGGGGTATCATCCGAAGATGCGGATTTATTCCCATTGGCTTTGGACGCAATACGGGTAGATTCCTTATCTATGAACTCCACCACATCGTTAGTGACGAACTCAAACTTGGCCAAAGGTCGCTGCATCGCCACATTGATCGTATCGGGCAGGCGTTCCATAATGTCCGCTACAAGGGTAATGTTGTTAGAGCCTTTGAAAGCATCTCGGTAGTCATTGTTACCTTTATGGTCGCCTTGCAGTGTGATTTCTGCGAAGTTGTCGGCATTGTGGAAATGGCTGTCGCCACTTGACTGTATCAAATCCGACCATACCATAAAGTTGTAGTTGCCGGGCAGAACATCGAGCGTCACTTCGTGGTTGTAACCCTCTGATATATCCTTCGTAAATATGAATTCCTGTGTATAGTTCGATGTGGTACGCTGTTTCTCCGATACAGGATAAGTGCGGACGATATAGCGTATCTTACCATAATCCTGATGGTTGTCGTATGTCTCACCCAATCCCTGCTCGATAACCGAAGCGCCATCGTAGAGGTGTTCCCATTCAGTCATATCGGTTTCATAGTTCAAACGAAGATGCAGTTTTACAAATTCGGGAGTCTCAGGCCACTCGTGAACATCACAAGCCGACAGAAGCAGTATCGGCATAGATATAATAATGTATAGAATCTTTCTCATCGCTTGCCTCCTTTCTTCTTTAAGTCAAACATATATGAGAACGATACCGCAGCTTGGTCTATACCCCAATAGGTCTTCTTGATACTCTCTATCATCAGACCGTCTTTCGTGTTCGGTGTGTTGTGGAACTTGTCGTAGTGATTTGAATAAACACCTGCTCCGAGAGAGAACTCCACTCTCCAACGGTTATTCTTGCTGATAGGCATACGATAGCCTACACTCACACCTCCACCGATGGCAGGTGTCTCACGGTTATGGTCTTGGTAGCGGTAATCACCATCAAAAGCAAAATTGTAGTATGCCAAGCCGAAGTGTACCCCACCGAAGAATCCGTCATTCTCTTCTGACAGCCAATAGCGGAACTCTGGTTGCAGGGCAAATGTACGGAACTTGATGGTAGATTTGAAGTAGTCCCAAGCCGAATAATAGACAGGAAGCGTAAACGACCAATGCTTTGCCAAATCAATTTCTGCGGCAACATTGGCGATAGCCATTCCCAAGCCTATGGCATTGGTCTTCAAATGGAGTTTGCGACTCCAACCCTCTATTTTGGGGATAACTGTTTCTATAACCGCTGTCGTATCGGGTACAATTTCCACAACTTGAACTATAGGCTCTACTTTAATGGTATCGGGCACGATTACAGGCTCTTGTACGGGTGGTAACTCTTTCTTGTAGGTTACGAATACCGCACAGGCATTTCGCATCTGCTCGAAGAAGAGTTTGTTCATCTGCTGCCATACCTTGCCACCATCCAATGCTCTCAATTTCACGATACGGTTGTCGATGTGCGTATTCGGGTGATGATAGTCCACCAATCGGGCTTCTTCCTCCAAGATGGCAATTACTTCATCCTTGCGGATAAGTCCCGAATCCTCAATCTGTGATTTGAGGTAATCCCACGGTATGTAACTGTCATTATGGGTAATAAGGCTGTCGGGAATATCCACCTCGCTGCGGATGAACTTTTCAAGTGCCGAGAGACGGCCTTGTGCCAATTTGCGGTTGAGTTGATAACTGCCTTCGGGAGAGGCTGCTCCGCAGAAGGATACTTCAATGATATTGATTGTACTGTCTTGACGGATAGTTCGTAGGAACTCCACCATCTCCTGCATACGGACGGCATTGTCCGAATAGGCGGAGTCTATGACAGTACTATTCACACGGAAGTCAATACAGATTTCCGTGTGTCTCTCTTGCGAATGCGCAACACCTACACCAAACAGCAAGAGAATCAGCGTTATACAATATTTCTTAATGCGCATAAATCATATTTTGAGTTCACTTCTCTTTGGAAGAGTGATTTATGCGGCATTTATCTATTGATTACAAGCAGGTTATTTGAATCGCTATTAAAGTATTTTGCTCAACAATCCATATTGACCCTAAACAAAATCAAATTCACGCATAACTTTTTTTAGTGTAATTTGGTTCCATTTGCCGAAAATTGTGTAATTTTGCAGTGGTAATCATTTCTCTTCCAAAGAGATAAGTTTTCTCTTCCAAAGAGACCTTTCATTTGCTCAACAATCCTTCACTTACAGAGATTTCAATATCATACTGTTGGCCTTGTCTATTGCCATTGTATCCAATGATGCAAGATAGATGCGAGTGGTGGCTTCCGAGTCGTGTCCCATACCCTCACTGATAACCGAGAGCGGTACATTCTTGCTCTTGGCAATACTCGCCCAAGCGTGACGGGCAACATACAAGGTAAGCGAAACCGATAATCCCAACTCTTTCCCGATGATTTTCAGACAACGGTTGATGTTATGGGCTGCATAGATGTATTGCTTGCGCTCGTCTATTTCACTGAAAGGCTTGATAATGGGCAATAAGTAGTTGGACTGTGAAGTATCATATTTATCCACAATTTCCTGCATACATTTCTCCCATTTGATGAACAATTGTTGTCCCGTTTTGCGTCTGCGATAGGATAGCACACCATTCTGCAAATCCTTTTTTCGTAGGTATGCCAAATCCACGAATGACATTCCACGAGTGTAAAAACTCATCAGGAACATATCACGGGCAAAATCAAAGGTTGGATTCATCGAAAAATCCATCTCTTTGATTCGCTTGATGGCTTTCAAGGGTACGGCTCGCTTGACGGTCTTATCCACTCCCGTATAGACGTGCTTGAACGGGAATCGCTGAGCCGTCAATTCTTTCTCAACTGCTCGATTATAAACTGCTCTGAGATTACGCATATAGAATGATGATGAGTTGGGGCTTACTCCATTATTCTTCAGATAGGCTTCGTATGCCATCATCATATCGGAGTCCATATCGTCCAATGGCACATCCCTGTCCTCGCGGAAGCGTCTGAAACTACAAAGGGTCGCAGCATATGTTTCCGATGTGCGGATTTTACCCAGTGTTTTCAGATTGGCAATAACGCCCTCCATAAATGGGAAGAGAAAATTTTCGGGGTTGTCCGATGCAAATTCCGCTATCACATCATCAGCAGTATAATCACAACCGCTATGCTCAAAATCGGCAATGACCTTTTGGAAATGCTTGACATCCATTCGGATTTTATCGCCAATCTCCGATAGATAGCGTTTTCTATTCTCGTTGAACTTGGGTAATACCACCTCCGATAAGTGGCTGCTCCACTCATAGCCGTAGAGACGGTAGCCCGTCTTTTGCTGACGGGCTACACGATTATGGATTACTTGATAGAAAATTGAGCCTTGTCCGCCATCAACCGTTGATGGGCGGAACTTAATCTTTACTGTTGCCATATTACAATCAGGGTTTTGATTTATTATGATTAACTTTACTATTATCCTGCTTGTTTTTAATGGACTTGGCTTTGCTCTCCTGCTCCTTTGCAGCCTGCTCTTTAAGGCGCGCTTGCTCAGCAAGGGCTGCTTGCTTACGAACAGCCTCTTCGTATGTCTCCACATCCTCACGCATCTGTTCAATCTTTTGGGTATCTCTGTTGAGTTCAAAGATGTCCTCCAATGTTGCTATCTGTTCTGCCGAGGCATCGCCTTTCATTTTGATGTAGCGGTATTTGAGGTCGTTATCTATGCGGCCTTGGTTGGGTTTCTCTGATATTATTATCCAAGTAAATAGCCCCAAAATCAGCATCGTTTCTATCACAATAGTCCAAAAGACAAATGGCGTTTCAAAGCCAATTCTATAGTGCTTGAAATTGTGAACACCATCTTCAATGGTTGTCTTCAGCTTCTGAACAAGTGTCTTAACTTCATCTGTTTTTTGCTCTTGGCTGGTCTTAATCTCATTCAATGAGTTTAAGATTTCCGTTGAAGGTTGGGCATTAACGATTACAGATTTCGCGTCTTTTACATTATTATTAAGGATGTTCAAATCCTGAACTACGGCAGCGGCAAACTTCTTTATCTTGGCTTCCGTATATTCAAATCCCTGCTTATTGTTCTCGTTGATGAGAACCTTTAAATCTTGTACTAACTTATCATTAGCACTGTTATCATTAACCGAACTGCTATCGCTTTGCTTAAATTTTTGCAATTCGATTATACCAGCTTCAATTCTTTCCATGCATCCATAGATGCCTTCCATAAACGACTCGTGGTCGTTGTTTTTGATATTCTTATTCATGATTTTCTGAATTTATTGATTATACATTTAGTTATTTACAGTCCGATTCCTCGGCGTTTTTTCTTGTCTTTCTTTCGCTGTTTCTGCCAAGAAGGTACTTGCTCGTCCTCTGGTGGTACATCCGATGGAGTCAATAGGCCTAATCTATTGCTTTCAATAAGGCTATCGGTAACGCTGTAATTTTGCTCTGCTTCTTGCCTTGTCGGTTGCTGTTTAGGCTCAATTTCGGCTTGTATTTTCGGCATATCCCAACTTAATTGAGCGTTAAGTTTTGAATAACTGAATTGCCTGCTCACATCGGAAGCCTTGAAAGTGTAGCCATCTTTGGTGAAACTCAATCCCTCGTTCTTACCCGTCCTACGGTTAATCTTGAAGGTCATTCCAATGCCTTGCTTTTGGAGTTGCTTGCCCAAGTTCCACCAAGTCCGACTATGCTTCAAAGCAGCCTTGACAGTATTGTGAATCTCATACTTCACTCGTTCAGGATCGTGGAGTTTATTCACATTGGTCTTACTCTTATCCTCTGCATATGTCAATCCGTATTTGTCTTTAAGTTTCTTTGTTGCAATCTCATTACGCTTAAAATCGTTCTGCGAAGAGATTACTTTACCATCGTAGTTTATGCGATTATATACCAAATGACAATGCGGATTGTCGGTATTATGATGCCTTGCCAAGAGGTATTGGGTATTCTTAATGCCCATTAGTTCCATATACTCCAATGCGATTTTAGCCATAAACTCATCGGTTAATCGTGGGGCATCTTCGGGCTTAAAACTCAAAGCAATGTGTCCTAACGGTTGCTTAATCTTCGGATTTAAGAGACACTGACAGTTGAAACTATCAATCATCTCCTTGTTTGTGCCGAGCAAAACACCGTCCGATGCAATGATTTCGGCATTGTCTTTTCCCATTACATAGCGTATGCAACCACCAAAGGATTTCCCCTTCTTGATTTTACCTATCATCTGCACCTCCTTTCCGTTGCCTTGTAATCGCTTAAAACCTCCTTCAACTTGACAAGCAGTTCCATTACGATATTCTTTGTCCGATAGAATCCCGTCTGATGCGACAGCTTAGTAAGTTGATTAAGGTTGTTTGCCATACCCGTAAGGTTACGGATTATGGCAGCATCCTCAGTCGAGTGTTTAGCAACGATTCGGGCATCAAAGGCTGCGTCTCGTATGTACTCGGCGAGCGTGCAATTGGCATTCTTGCTTCGGCGGCGTAACATCTCATAGTCAGGCTTTGAAAACTTCACCGTTACAGACTTTGTAAGTCGTTTCAGAGTGCTTACCTGCGGTCTGCCTCTGGGCTTTGTTTTTGTCTTATTCTTTAGCATTGTTTTTACATTTTATTTGATTTTCAAATTGGCTTTTCACAATCTGCGACCATCGGGAGCGGATTGCCTCCACTTGGGAGTGGAGCGAGGTTTTTCGGGTGCAAGGGCGGCTTGTCCGACATTTTTCGGCATCCCGAAAGATAACCTCGCTACACCCCAAGACCGAGGTCTTGCTGCGTCCACCGTCATTGACGGTTTTTAATAGTTCAAACTGCATTTTCTGATTTAGTTGCTGTAATGCAGTCCGTTTAAACTACCGTTGGGCGGTAGGGGGTAGCATTATGGTATGCAGTCCTACTTACATCCCTTTCCAATGCTCGAAATCTTCTGAATAGAGTTCGATGTGATGGCGAACGATATTCTCCAATAGTCCCGACATACTCATTCTGTCCTCACCAATTTTGCAAGCGAACTTGTCGAGCATCTTGCGTAACTTACCACTAATGAATACCGGCTTGCGGTCTTCAATCCTGTAAGGTCGCATAAAGGTGTTGCGATACTCCTCCAATGAGAGTTTGCGTTGCTTGCTGCTTACTCTGCGTTGGATAGGTAGGGCTAATGGCTGTTCCTCCACTATATTGGTAGGTAGAACTTCATCAACATCCACTGCAACGGGAGGTGCTGCTTCCGTTTGGGCTTGTTTTAATTCTGATGGAAGAGGATGTGGCTTGATGTTTTCAATTGAGAAATTCTCCAATGCGGCATCAATACTTTTCTTTCGGCCCTCTTCTGTTTGCGAGTTCTGCTCGGGAAAATCCAAGCCTGTCATTTTTTGCAACTCGGCTTTACTCAAAGTTTCTTTTTTACTCATTTTTGGAATGGTTTTATAAGTTAAACATATGGTCTTTGTGCACAATCTTGACCGATTATCTGCTGCAAAGAAAATGTGCATACAATTCTACCACAACTAATTAGGTCTATGTAGGCAATTATGAATTGTATTGCTTTTCAGCGTGATTTGTAAGCAGTGCCGACTGCATAATTCTTCCCAAGTTGAACGGATAGTGATGAATTAAGGCGAAATGCTTAATTGAGGAAATTAAGGACTTAAATACGATAGCGGATAGACGGACTTCCGAAGCGTCGGAAGTTGGTCTATCCGCTATCCTGCTGTCATAGAATTAGCAATTGTCCGTTTCGACTGTTTGATGCAGAAGTTTGGCAGACTGATAGGCATTGGTCTGCCAAACGACAATGAAACAGACAAGATCCGAAACGGGTAGTCGCTTGGGAAGATTCTTATATAATATGGATTACAATGTGATGTATGCTAACAAAAGTAGAATTGAAACACCTATACACATCTAAAAGTGCCACGAACTGTGCCACATACTGCAACAGGCTCACCGTATGATTGAGGTGTGATAACTTATCTATTACTTCGCACCAAGAAAACGAAATAACGATGAAAAGAAAAACAACAATGATGAAGAATATAAAAGGATTAAGTGGTGCTATTTATAACACCGAATATGCAATGATATGTCAGCCTATGACACGTATAGACACATCCATTGCAGTGTGCTTTTTCCTGCTTTTATTTGCAGTGAAGATACGGCAATGGCTAATGGAAATGAAACAAATTATTGCTGTGGGCAGAGTGGAGAATGACGCCAGAGAGTGCCAAATGAACGCCACATACTGCCACATCTTCAAAACGCTTGGATAGGGACTTATACCGACTATATCTTAGCGGAACAAAAGGTTGAAAATATTAAAAACAAATAAAAATAGGAGCGTATGGATTTAATCATTTTTGAGAGAAAGGCATTCGAGGAATTTGCCACAAAGATTGAGCAGTTCATTCTGCGAGTATCAAATTCACCCGTTGTCAAGAACGGGAAGAAAAAGACAAACAATTGGCTTGACCATCAAGATGTTTGTCAGCGATTGAAGATAAGCAAGCGTACATTACAGACCTTGCGTGATAACGGAACACTTGCCTATACCAAAATTGGCAATCGTACATATTATCTACCCGAAGATGTGGATAGCATCATCACTAAGGTGGAGGACAGACGAAAAGAAGCCAAATGGAAAGGGCGAGAAATCTAATCAATGTATAACACTAAAAACATTTGAACTATGTATCAAGAAATGCGAACTAAAGACGATGCGTGGATGCAGTCCATTCACGAGAGTATCGACCAACTATCGGAGATTATTGATAGTATGCCCAAAGACAGAGCAGCCTTACAAAACGATGATGAGTATCTATGCGACAAGGAAGTGGCGTATATGCTTAAAGTCAGCCGAAGGACATTGAGCGAATACCGAAGCAATGGCACATTGCCTTACTATGTCCTCGGTGGCAAAGTCCTATACAAGCGAAGTGAAATTGAGCAGGCATTGAAACGGGAGTACAACGGCAAGCACCTGATGAATAACAGCGGATAAGCACTCTATATTTTTGGAGGGAGTGAAATTTACCGCTTGCCCTATATTCATCTGTTGCAAAATAATAGTGCCCCTATGGATAGAAGCAAGAACAGCATACAAATGGGTTATCAATGTAAGAACCCGTTTGTATGCTGTCAGTTTATCTTTTTCTACATTTTCGTCAGTCGTTCATTCCCGTTGCCGTCTGCATTTTTGAGTACAGACATTGAAAGGGGAAAGGTTTTCGGGCTGAATACTCTTCAAGGAAGGAAGATTCTGACCGAAACGGCTTGCCGCTCCGACCTTTCAACTTTCAAGGGCTATTGTACTACCTTCGCAGACGAGCAAAGGAAAGGGGCGAATGACGGAATCGGGAAACTCATAATATCGCAGATTGATGATAGACCAAATCAAATTTTATCCTGCAATAATGAAAAGTGCACCGCCCTTTTGCTCGTTCATAAAAAAGTTGTACCTTTGTTCCAAGATGAGTTGTACATCAATGCAAATCACGCAAGTATGTAGAAATCAGAACAGTTGCCAACTCATTACCTCGTTCTTGAACTTTCCGCATAAACTTTTTATTCTTAGCGGATTATGAGATTATTCCAAAAATAGCAAATTATTTCTGTTTTAGAATCTACAACTAAAGATGTTTTTTGTGGTAAGATACTACCTCTTGGTCACAAGAAAAGAAATAAATTAATAGAAAATTACCATCGTTTAAATGAGGAAAATCCATATAGTATTACAGAACAGATTTTTTTAGAAAAAACAAAAGATTCATATGAACAAGTTCAAACTTTTTTGGGAGATAAATTAATACCTTCCTATCCTATATTTGTATTATCCATTCTTCAATCAATGAATTTAGTAAAACCTAACAATTATGAACAAACTTCATATGGATATTGCTATCAGTCTTTGATACATTTCGCTTTAGCGGCAAAGGCTAAAATCAAAAATGAAGATATTGATACTTATATAAATTATTTGTCAGAATTAGCATTTTCTTTGTTTGATAAAAAGAAAAAAACGTTGTCTGATATTGAATTTCAAGAGTTTCATAAAAATTATTCAGCTAATTATATAGCACCTTCTTTTATTGAAGTGAGGGATAAACTATTAGGATCCGGTCTTCTTGTCTATGATGAAGATGAATGGTTTCATTTTGGCTATAATTATATTTTCTATTTTCTTATTGCCCAAAAGATTGCAACAATATTAACAGAAGAAAAAGGAAGGCAAATAATACAATATTTATGTAAAAATATACAGGTTGATAAATATGCTAATATTCTGATTTTTGTTGCACATCATTCAAAAGATCCATTTTTAATAGATGAAACAATATTAGCATCAATGATTCCATTTGATGATATTGAGCCTATAACCCTTGAAAGGAATGGTTCATTTAATGAATTAATAAAAGATATTATTCAGGAATTTAAAGATGATATTATCCGATCTAATACAGATCCTATACAGGAACGTGAGAAAAGCTTAGAAAGTAGGGATAAGTTAGAATTGCAGATGAAAGATAATACTTACGAAGAAGATTATCAAAATATGCCTTCTGAAATAATATCTTTCTATCAAGCAGTCAGATCATTGGAAATTGTAGGACAAATTATTAAAAATAGGAAAGGTTCTATTTCAAAACAAAAGTTACATGAAATGATAAAGGAGTTGTATCTAACTGCTTTTAGAACTATCGGTTTTTTGGGGAAAATAATCAAAAGCACTAAAGAAGAATTGACTATTTCTATTCAGAGTAAAGTTGAAAAGGATGATTCTAAATCAGAAATTGCTGAAAGAATAAATTTATTCTTTCAACTAATGTCTTTTAATTTTTGCTTGGGTATCTTCTCAAAGGTGATCAATTCAGTAGGGAATAGAGATCTTAAACCTATTTTTGATGATGTAGCAAATGAATTGAATACTCCTGCTGCGAAATTAATATCATTTTCAATAAAGACGTGCTATGGGAAATTATCAATACCCGAGTTAAAATTATTATATAAAGAGTTTGAGAATAATCCTGTGGCATTAAGAATACTAAAAGCACGTGTTAAATCATACTTATACAATAATTATGTAAAATATGATGAAAGACAAAGAATAGCGAGTACTTTAAAAATGTCATTAATACAACCTCGTGGTAATAATCTTATTAGCAGGACATAGCTATTGAAGAAAGATGGTAATGATAAAGGAAATTCGACAAAGAATTGAAAATATTGAGTCTGATTATGTTTTTACATATCAAGATTTAAATTTGTCTCCAGAACGGAGTGAAAGAGTTATCAAAATCTTAAATCGTTTAGTAGCTGAAGGTATTATTGCCAAAATCTCAAAAGGACGTTTCTATAAACCTAAAAAAAGTGCTTTTGGAACGCTAAAGCCTAAGTTAGAAGAAGTTGTAAAAGACTTTCTTGAGAAGGATGGAGAAGTTATTGGTTATATGACTGGATACTTAGCTTTTAATCGATTAGGATTGACTACACAAGTGCCGAATATCATCCAAATTGGCACAAATGTACGTAAAAACAAAACGGTAAGAGGAATGTTCACGATTAGTTTCGTGATTCAATCTAATCCCATAACAAAGGAAAATATACCTTTATTGCAGCTATTGGATGCCATTAAGTTTATAAAAGAAATACCGGATACGACTACCAGCCAATTATGTAAGTGTATAATGACTATTATTCAGAATTTGGATAAAAAAGATAGGGATGAGCTACTTATGCTTGCAAAAAAATATCCTCCAATGGTGCGTGCTTTACTTGGAGCGATGGTTGAGAGCATATACGGTACAAACAAAGCATTGCCATTATGGAATACACTAAACCCTCTTACCTTCTACAATGTAAAGATAGATAAGCAAGTATTACCCGAAGCGAGAAAATGGAGAATTCAGTAATTATAATTGGAAGGAATAATATATAGCAACCTTATGAATAAAGAACAATTAACATTCTATATAGATGAAAGCTGTCATTTAGAACATGATCATTTTCCTGTCATGTGTATTGGTTATATAAAGGTGCCAAAGGAACAGACTGAAGAAATGAAACAATGCATAAAAGCGATTAAACGAAGGCATAATATTTTACATGAGATAAAATGGAATACAATCAGTAACACCCATATTGATATGTATAAAGAACTTATAGATTACTTTTTTGATTCAAACATGGAGTTCAGATGTATTCTTGTTAAGTACAAAGACCGTTTAGACAATTTGTCTTTCAATAACGGCGAGCATGATAATTTTTACTATAAAATGATTTATTACTTGCTTGTCAATCCATACACCAATCCTTCTGCAATGAATAATTACCGTGTGTTTTTAGATATAAAAGATACGAAAGGACGTGCAAAACTTAATAAAATCCAAGAGGTATTCTCTAATAAGTTTCATGGTAAATCGCCTTTTCTTTCTTTTCAGCATATACGTTCTCACGAATCACAATTTATACAGTTAGCGGATTTTTTCATAGGTGCAGTAACTTATAAAGCGAGAGGCCTTCACTTGAAGAAAGATGGCAGCCTGGCAAAAAAAGAACTGATCAACTATATTGAAATGAAATCTGGTTATGTTTTGGATGAAGGCACAGAACCGGGAGAAATCAAATTTAATATTTTTGATCACCAACCTCGTAAGCGCAATGACAGTGGCAGATGAATTAGGAGCTTTAAAACCGTATTTTGCAGACGGGGTTGCGGAAACGGAACAGGAAAAAATGGATGAACTTTATGCCATTTTTCATCGGGATTTTTTTGAGAATACCGTAATCATTGATGGTATTCCTTTAAAAGTGAAACCGTATTTGTATAAAAATAGCAAAAAAGACAATCTTCCCGTTGATTTTGAACGGTACTATGAGAAGTTTGTTCACGTGATTACTCGTACTATCAAAGGTGGAAGGTATAAAACTTCTGGGAAAATACGGGAGTTTCGTGAAGAAAGAGCCAATAGGGTACATTGGATAAGACCTATTTTAGAGAATAAAGAAGATAAGCGCATTACTTATTTTCAGTATATTGAAGATGACGGAACTCTTCGTGACTATTATTGGTACAGGGGCAAACAATATATTGTTATAGTTGAATACATACAACCGGATTACGCATTAATTACAGGATTCTGTGTTGATTGCGATAATCAACCTTATTATCAAAACAAATATATAAACAGGGAAAAATAAGGGCATAAAAAAACCGCATTTACGGTAATGCGGGCAACCAAGTCCTTCGTTCTTCGAGCGATGACACTGCAAATATAGATATTCCTTTTGTTCTAAACAAGGGTTTGAGTATATATAAGGAATAATATATGTTTTTTTAACTTCGTATAAGTTGAAATTTTACCGCCGTAAAGTTTACAACGGTAAAATTTTGGTTATATGTATAGTATAAACCCCACTTCGCTGCTTCGTTGGAAGCCGGCGGGGTGGGGTTGTTTTTATGGCTTCGGTTACAGGAACTATAACTTCAGCTTGGGTTTGGGCTTTTCGGGCTGGTCAGGATCGGGATCGTCTTTGTTGCCGAGTTTGGGGACACCTCCGATGACGAGCTTGCCGTCGAGTGTATCCATTGCCTCTTTGATGCTGATGCTTTGGGGCATTCCGCTTAGTTTGGGCGGAGTGCGCTGCCTGTCGGTAAGGAAGTCGGGCATCCGGTGGACATAAGGCTCGGCTGGGGGCGTGTCCTGTGTGGGGACACTGTTCGGTGAGGGACTGCCGGGCGGAGCATCGACGACGGGGATGCCGGCGACGGGGGCGTTATCCTGTCCGTCGGGTGTTACCGGTTGGGAGGGCACGACTTCGATCACTCCGTCGTTGTTCTTTTCCTGTGTATCCACTGATTTGAGGGAGAGCAGTATCTTACGGTCAAGGGCGGCAAGGTCGGCTTTGAGCTGCTTCAGCTCGTCCTCCTTTTTCCAGACTTCCTCGACGACCTGTTCCAGGACGGGGAGTTCCTTCTCAATGGCTTCGTTGTCCCTCGTGTATTTCTCTATCAGGCGGGGGATGCTGTCGAAGGCGTTGATGAAGTTCTGGCAGGCGGTTTTCGGATCGATCGCCAGACGCCCGTTGTTGTAGTTGTAGAGGAAGTTGCCTTCGCCACGCACGAAAAAACGGTTCTCGCAGAAGTCCAGACCGTCCTTGACGGTGGTATCGGTCTTGACAACGATGTCGAAACCATAGAGCGAGCCGATGACCTTCGGCTGGCCGTGCGTGCGTTCCCTGTCCTCTATCTCGTGGAGCTTGGCGGCAATCACTTTCGGATCATCGCTTGCCACGCCGTCAATTTTCAAGGGGTTGAGCCTGTTGCCCTCCTTGTCGTACTGCATACGGCTCTCGATGGCGGCCTTGTCCTTCCTGACGCGGGCGATAATGTCATCGTTGCTTGCCCGGTTCGCCAGGAAAGTTTCCAGTTTGATGCGTGATTCTCCCTTGCCACGCTGGAAGGCTTTGCGCTCGCCTTCCATGCCGGCAATCCGTTTCTCCAACCGTGCCTTGTCGAGCAGGTCGGTATTTCCGGAGAGCACCGCCACGTATTCGGAGAAGGGTATGCCTCCCTTCTCGTCCATGCCTCCCTCGTCGATGGTACGGCAGCCCATGTTGTTCTGTTTGAGCTGGGTGATGAAAAGCTGCTTGTTGTAGAGCAGGTTGAACTTGTAGCTGTCAAGCGACTTCTCCACGGCGTAGATTATTACGTCCACCTTGTTGTCCGCATAGAGCTTGGCCACTTCGTTTCCCTTGCGGATACCCCGACCGTTCCGCTGCTGCAAGTCCGAAGGCCGCCACGGTGCGTCGAGGTGATGGATGGCGACACACCGCTTCTGGGCGTTGACTCCCGTGCCCAGCATTTCAGTAGAGCCGAAGAGAACACGTATCTTTCCCTCGTTCATCGCCTCGATCATCGCCTTGCGTTTCTTCTCGGTCTTGGCTTCCTGAATGAAACGTATCTGGTCTTCGGGGATGCCGTGATCCTCCACCAACTTGCGCTTGATCTCGCTGTACGGATTCCACTGGTCGGGCTTGTAAGTTCCCAAGTCCGAAAAGACGAACTGCGTCCCTTTGTGCCCGGCGTATTTATTGTAATACTTCGCAATCATATCGGCGCAATGGGTGGCCTTGTTGTCCTTGTCGTCGCCATAGGACAGCGGATCGATGAGCCGCATGTCGAGCGACATCTTTCGGGCGTAGTCGGTGGCGATGAGCATCTTCGCCTTCTCCTCCCTCTCGTTCAGTGGCGGGCGGCCCAGTACGGTGGCATTGCCGGTCTTGGCGAACTCGATGAGCTTCTGTATGAACTCCCTCTGGTCGGGCGTCGGGGGGATGTTGTGCAGTATCTCGTTCTTCTCCGGCCGGTCGATGCCGATGTCGGCTGCGGTACGGAAGTCGGTAATTTCAGAATAGAACGAGGCAAGTTCCGGAACCTTGATAAAGTAACGGAAACGCTCTTTCTGCACCACCTCGTTGGTGACGGAGAACTCGTAATCGACGGACTTTCGGGCAAATACCGCCGCCCATGCATCAAAGGAGTTGATCCCCTGACGCTCCAACTCCTTGGGACGCAGGTACTTGAAGAGCAGGTACAGTTCGGTCAGCGAGTTGGAAATAGTGGTTCCCGACAGGAAGGTGGCTCCCAAATCCTTGCCGGTGCGCTGCTGGATAGTACGCAGGGCGAACAGCATGTTGAGCGCACGTTGGCTGCCCTCGCTGTTTCCCAGCCCCGCCACACGGTCGTGCCGGGTGGTGAACATCAGGTTCTTGAACCGGTGCGATTCATCGACAAAGAGGTGGTCGATGCCCATGCGCTTGAAGTCCGCCACGTCGTCCTTGCGGGTCTCGATCTCGTGGAGCAGCCCTTTCAGTCTGGCCTCAAGGTTCATCTTACGCTTCTCCATGCCCTTGATCTGTGCGTTGCTTACTTCCGCACCCTGCTGGTAGAGGACTTCGAGATTCTCTTCCACGCTGTCCAGCTCCTGCTGCAAGATGTCACGCTGGATTTCGGGGGACTGTGGTATCATGCCGAACTGCTCGTGCGAGAGGATGATGGCATCCCAGTCGTTGTTCTTCATCTGATGGAAGATCTCGACACGGCGTTCCGGCGTGAAGTCCTCCTTGCCGGGATAGAGGACTTTGGCGTTGGGGTAGGCGGTGGCGAAAGTCTGTGCGATCTCGTGAATATTCGCCTTCAGGCCGGTGATAAGGGGCTTGTTCGCCAGTCCCAGACGTTTCATCTCGTAGGCGGCACAGCACATGATGAGCGTCTTGCCGCCGCCCACCTCGTGATCGGCGATCCCCCCTCCGTTCTGCTTGAGCATCCAGATGCAGTCCTTCTGGCTGGGGTACAGGTCGGGAATGCCCAAGCCCTTGAGGTCGAGGCCGGGAAAGCTCTGGTGCGATCCGTCGTACTTGGGACGGACGAAGCAATTGAACTTGCGGTTGTACATGTCCGCCATTTTCCGCTTGAACTCCGGTGACTGCTCCATGAGCCAGTCGGAGAAGCCGTTACGGATCTCGTCAATCTTGCTGTTGGCGAGCAAGGTGACTTCGGGATCACGTATCTTCATCTCGTTGCCCGCTTTGTCCAAGACGGTTTTGGTGATGTTGGGCGTGGTGTTGTGGATGGCATGGCGCATAAGGGCGATGCCGTTGAAGATGCGGCTTTCCGAACGCACCGAATATTGGTTCATGATGCGTGGGGAGGTCATGTCGGCCCTGATGCTGTACTCGTCGCTGCTGGCGGTATAGCGGACGGACACATCTGTATCGAACAGCCATGAGGCATAGCGGCTGTAAACCGCCGCCGGTATCCAACGCTCGCCGAAATTAAAATCCAGATCCTCGAAAGGTATGGGCGTGGGAAGCGACTGCCGCAAGGCTTCGAGAGAAATACGGGCCTCGCCGTTGTCGGGATGCGACTGCAAATATTCTTCGATATGTTCGGCTTTGGCCATGACGTTGCCGGAAATGAAACGGTCGGCAATCTCGTAGTTCTTCGAGAGGGGATTGTAAAATATCCGCCCACGCAGTTCTTCCAACAGGGCGGACTGCGACTTGTCGGTCAGGGACTCCATGTACGACATGTTCACGTTGCCATACTTGTTGAGCGAGGCGGTGAGCGCCTCGTGCACGTCGTCGGTATGGGTGATCTCGTTGATGTTGTACGAAACGGGATGGTCGAAGATGTCGGCCTTGACCGCCCGGCCGTCGATGTAACGCTCCAGCGACAGTATCTCACGGTTGCCCGCATCCATGCGGAACAGGTCGATGTTCTTCTTGTCGTTCAGGTTGCCGAACTGACGGATGAAATCATCGTAAAGGGTGTTGAGCATGGTGCGCAACGCCGGATTTTCGGCATGGATGGCGGCTTCGTTCTCGTACAGGTGATGGTAGGTGTCACGTATCTCGATGTATAGCGACGCACGGCGTCGCTGGCGTTCGGGCAGATCCAACGGGTTGAATACCGGTGCGGCCTCGCCAATGGCGGAAAGGTAGCCTATCTGCCCGTCGTCGTCCACAAGAGAGCCGTTACGGTGGTGCCCCTGTAGGTCGGCCGGATAAGGACGGGGCTTCATGCGCTCCTGACGTGCGGCCTCTTCCTCCTGCCGGCGGCGTTCCCGTTCCTGACGTTCCTGCTCCTGCCGCTCTTTCTCTTGGGGAGCCGGTTCGGTCGGGACGGTCTGCATGGCGGAATGTTGCTCCAACGGCGGTATATCGAAGAGGGACAATTGTCCGGAGTCCTCCTTTTTGCGCCTTGTTTTCCTTTTCCTGACTTGTGAACGTTCCTCTTGGGTGAAACCGAAAAGGTCGTATAGGGACATAGCCGGCTCCGGCGTGGTCTTTGCGGCGGTTGGCCGGGCATCCGTTGAAGGCTGCTCCGGCGTGGGAGTCCGACGCTCCACCTGTACCGTCTGTTGATCCGTAGAAGTGGAATGTCCGCTCACGTCACCGGACCGGTTGATTTCCCGCACCTGTGCGATGCGTTGCTGCATGGTTTCCGCCGGACGGCTCACCAGGTTGCGGAACTCCTGCACGGGTGAATGGCGGAGATACAGGTCCAGGTCGAGCTGTTCCGAGAGGTTGCGGTCAAGGAAATACTTCATGTCGGCGGCGATGGCTTCCATACCTCCGTCATGCAGATAGATGCGTGCCGGCTTGCCGTAGGGATCGGTACCGACATGGCCACGTGTATGCACGATGGCGGCGGTATGCTCGAAATACTCGTTCTGCGTCGTCCCGTCGGCCTGCGTGCCGACTTCGACGAAAGACCGTTCGAGCGGGGTGTATTCCCTTTGGGAAAGTGTGTCCTTCTGCAAGATGACCAGGTCGCTGCCCACCTCCGTACCGGCATAATCTGTAAAGAGGTTGTTGGGCAGGCGGACAGCCGATAACAGCCGGGATTGGTTCATCAGGTATTGCCTTACCGGATAGGCCATAGCGGAGTTCATCACCCCCTGCGAGGTGATGAAGGCAAGGATGCCTCCCTCACGGACGGCATCCAGCCCTTTGGCGAAGAAATAGTTGTGCAGGCTGTTCAGCGCAAAACGCCTGGCCGTGCCGTTGTCGAAGGACGGGTCGAAAACACGTATGTCGCCGAAGGGGATGTTGCTGCTCACCACGTCGAAATAGCCGTTGCGATGCGGGGGCAGTTCCTCGAAGCCCTTGATATTGACCTGTGCTTCGGGATGGAGCCGGGCGAGGATGCGGCCGGTAAGCAAATCCTTTTCATAGGCGACAATTTCGGGGGCGTTGCCGGCTGCGGAGTGGAATTGCGGTTGGAAGGCTGAAACAAAATTGCCGGTTCCCGATGAAGGATCGAGGAAACGGCCGGGCGACACTCCGTGTTCGCCCAAAGAAGAGGCAATGGCATTGACAATCGCCGGCGGTGTGTAGAAAGCGGTGAAGGTGGATGCCTTCACGCTTTCCACCAGCCGTTTGTATTCACGTTCGTCAGCGGCTCCGTCATGCAGGACGTTGTGAAGTTCCGTAACCAGGGGGAACAGTTCACGGTCGGCCTGTGTCCAGCGGAGTATGTCGGTGAGTTTCCCGAAAGGGGAAAGAACCGCCTTGATGCCTCCGAACCCGGAGTAGGCGGCGAGTGTGCCCGCTTCCTCCGGTGTGGCGGTGCGTTGTTCCTTCTCCAAACGGAACATCAGCCGGATTGCCTCTATATTGTCCCTGAGATGTGCCTTTTTATTATAAGCCATTCTCTTCCAGCCAGATTACAACCGTACCTGTCAGCTCGTCATAGAGCTGCTCGAACTCCGGGCTGAACATGAAATCATCCGAGAGCGTATAGCCGGAGAAGACCTTCCGGCATTCGGGAAGCAACTGCAAGGCCACGCTGCGTGCGCTGCCTTCGGGGACTTCGGCGGCGAACTCGTTCCAGAGGACGGTGACCAGCGTGTCCAAAGGTGAGAAATGCAACCCCTGAAAAAGCAGGGCGTTTGCCTGTTGCGCCGCATCGTCGTAGGTCAGGCCGGAACGGATGGCTGCGCTGAAGGCTTCGGCGGCCTGATCGCTGCGGGTGGTGACGAAAGACTCGTCATCCGCCAAGTCCGGATGCGACTCACGCAGGAAGGACAACAGGGTAAGACGGTAGTAAGATAATTCATCCGGTTCTTCCGCTACGGATACCGGCACATTGGATTTATTCTGATTCATATAATTATCGGATTATTAAGTGATACAATTCGGACGGGTTATTTCTTCCTGCCGCTTTTCTTTTCCTGCGGTTTCCTGTCCGGGAAGGAGTAACTTATGGTAAAGTCAGGATTAAGCACCAGTGCGGCATCGAAGCTCTTGCCCTCACGGCTCTTGAAGCCTTTGACAAGAGGAGTGCGGCCTTTGGTCGCCAGCTCGATGATCTGTCCGTCGGTCAGTATCTTATCTCCCTTGTTACGGAACAGGGTGAAGCTGCAATCGACATCGGCGCATTTGGCAACCTTGTCGAAGAACAGGATGCGGCTCTTCCTGCACTTGGGACAAGTGCATTGCTCTCCTGAAGGAGCGACATCAAGGGTGGCGGCCAGCAGTTCGGTAACGATCTGTGCGGTATAGACCTCTATGTTCCGGCGGAAAGAGAGGGCATCGGCCTCTCCGGTTTCTATTTTGGCGAGGGTGTTCTCCCACGCCGCTGTCATTTCGACGTCGGCAATCTTTTTGTCCTTTACCGTATCGTAAACCGCCAGTCCTTTTTCGGTAGGCACAAGGTTCTTCTTGTCCCGGCGTATATAGTCACGGGCAAACAATGTTTCGATGACAGCTGCACGAGTGGCCGGAGTGCCGATACCGATCTCACGGATTCCGGCACGCAGTTGTTCGTCGCTGATCTCTTTGCCGCAATGCTCCATGGCGGAGAGCAGTGAACTCTCGGTATGCAGTGGTTTGGGCTTGGTCTGTTTCTCCACTGTTTCGGAGGCGAGCAGTGGCAGGGTTTCACCCGTTTGCAGTCCCGGCAACGTGGTTTCCTCCGCCTCCTCTTCCGGCTCGCCACACACGGCACGCCAACCGGCTGACTTGATGACCGCACTCTTGAGGGTGAATATCTCACCGCCTGCGGACAAGGCAACTTCGGTCATTTCCTTGACGCAACATGGCAAGAAGGCTTCGAGCAGGCGTGCGGCAACCATTTCATAGATAGCCTGCTCGTCCTGCGACAGACCTTCGGGCAGGTTCTCGGTGATGAGAAGCGCATGGTGGTCGGTGACTTTGGCATCATCTACCGGACGGCGGTTGAGCGGTGCGTCCGGCAAGACGGATGCGGTGGCGGTGAAACGTGGATATTGCCGCAGGAGCATTATGCGCGAGGGGATCTCGTCGAAAACATCCTCGGATATATAACGGCTGCCGGTACGTGGATAGCTTAGCACTTTCTTCTCGTACAGGCTTTGCGCAAGCGTGAGCGTCTTGTCTGCGGAGAAGTCCAGTTTGCTGTTGGCCTCTTTCTGCAAGGCGGTCAGGTCATAGAGCAACGGCGGCTCTTGAACGGCCTCCCTGCGTTCTACGGAAGTGACGGCAAGCATACCGCCGTCCTTAACCTCACGAAGCTTGGCGGTGGCTGTGTCGAGATCATCGAAGCGGTTCTGTGAGAGTGCGGAAAAGTCGATGCCGTTTTTAGAGACCGAAACCTTTATCCGGAAATATGTCCGGGACTCGAACTGCCTGTTCTCCCGGTAGCGTGAGCAGATCATCGCCAATGTGGGTGTCTGTACCCGTCCCAGGGAGAACACGCCCTGTCCGGCGGCAAGGCTGAGTGCCTGAGAGCTGTTGATGCCCACGAGCCAGTCCGCCTCGCTGCGGGCTTTGGCGGAGAGGTAAAGGTTGTCGTAAAGGCTTCCCTCCCTGAGATTCCGCAATCCCTCACGGATGGCCTTGTCGGTGAGCGAGGAGATCCACAGACGGGCAAAGGGTTTGGTACAACCGAGATAGTTGTACACGTAACGGAAAATCAACTCACCCTCACGACCAGCGTCGGTGGCGACGATGATGGACTCGCACCTGTCGAACAGGTTCCGGATCACTCCCAATTGCCTGACGACTCCGGGATCGTCCTTGTAAGCCTTACCCTCTCGCACCTGACGGGGAACAAGCCTGAACTCTTGTGGCAATATGGGCAGGTGTTCCCGACGGAAACCGGAGAGACCGTAACTTTCGGGCATGGCAAGACCGACCAGATGCCCGAATGCCCATGCCACGGCATATCCGTCCCCCATTAGATACCCCTCTTTCCGTTGGCGTGCGCCCACTACGGACGCTATGGCCTGCGCCACGCTGGGCTTTTCTGCAATGATAACTTTCATATATAATGTATTATTTATGTGAATGGTTAAATGGATACTCCTTTCTTATCGGTTTTCTGTACCGGGCGGTTCCGGCTGACGGTGTTTTCCGGCTTCGTGCTGTCCTGACGGACGGCCGCCTGTTGCGACTGTCCCTGCTTTTTGCTCTTGTCCGGGTTCCATTTGAAGAAATCGAACTTTGCCCGCTCGTGGTTGACACGGACGAAAGCACTGAACAAGTTTCCCTCGTTGTCGGTCATGTTCTTGATATGGACTGTCTTGCCGGCGGCTAACTTCTCCCGTACCTCGGGTGTCAGCCCGACGCCTTTGAGCACCTGTGGTATGACCAGTTCACGGCTTCGCATCTGTGTCTCTGATTGCGCCTGTTTGCGATTCAGTCCCCTGAAGTCATAAGTGAAGCCGCCCTTGCAGACGTTATACTGGAGGCGTGCGTCGTAATATCCCTGTTTCTTTTCGGACCACATGTTCTCAACCAGCACGGACTCGCCCCGTGCCAGCCTTGTGGTCTGGTCGTCGGAGAGTCGTACCCGGTTCACTTCCTGCGGTATGGTGATTTCACTGACCGGAACATGGTGCAGGCGGTTGGTTTTGGGATTGAGCGAGAGCAGACACGATTCACGCACTCCTCCGGTAAGTTCCAGCTCAACGACACAACCGGCATTGTTGCTCTTGGAAAGATTCTCTTTCACTTCGGGAGAAAGCTCCGTACCCATGTACGGCCGGTCCAGTTCGGGATACCGCTTGCAGCATTCCACGTTCAGGACCGGTTTGCCGCCGGCTGATTCCACCAGACGAATGCAGGCCGGCGTTTCAAAGTCGATACCCTCGAAGGAGATCCTGATGTCGAGGACTGCGGACTCGTGGCCGTTCAGCAGGCGTTGTATGCCCGTTTCGCCCAACGATTCGGGAGTTACGCCCATGCGTGCGAGCTGCTGCCAATCCACCTCGTCCACTCCCCAACGGGTGGTCTGTTGCGGAGTGTCGCCTGTGATGCTCTGCTCCTGTGCCGGTTGCCGGATGTCAATGGCGTAACTGGAAAGAAGCTGTTCGTTCTCTTTGGGAAACTTGAATATTTCCACCAGCTCTTTGGCTGCGGATAACATTTCCACCGGCAGGTGGTAGAAGCGGAAGTCCGACGGTCGATCATACTGGCGGTTCATGTTGGAGAAGAACGTTCCGATCACGGACTCGTTGCGGTCGATGTGCAGAAAAGTCTCGGAGGGCTTTGCCTGTGCCAGCGGTTTGGTGCGGAGTGAACCGTCAGGCTCAATACCCTGAACGATGTGCGGCGTGTTACCGTCGGAGGCGTTGGTGACTACCAATGCCTCGTTCTTGAAATCTTTGAGATTGTCCATAAATCAATCGGATTAAATTGTGAAACAATAAAGTTAATTGCGGTACGAAGGTAGGCTTAAGTGGTTGTAGGACGAGAGGGAACGTGACGATCGGGTACAAGTGGCTACCGGTTGGCATGAAATGTCTCCTGTTTCCTATTCTGTGTGATTCGTTTTATACATCGCAGGCAACATCAAGACGTTGCGGAAGAATCATTCATCGGATATTTTAGATGATCCGAACGGGCGGGCCGGAAAAGAACGGTCCCGTTTTTGAGTACATGACAGAGAATACGGTGGGGTAGGAGGATTATCAAGAAAAGTATCCCATGGGTATCGGCCAGTTTTTTTTGATATTGTGACCTTTCCGGGAGTCATGAAATGTTTTCCTTCGAGATAAAACTAAGAATAGTTAATAGAATAAATGCTTAAACAACAGCAAATATATCCTTGCCTTATTTATCAGGGTAGTACCATACTGTAATTTTGGGGATGGCTATTGTTGCTTTGTCTGTATTTAATTATTGACCAATGGGAGATTCTCACAGCTTTTCTGCCTTTTTATTTATACAACTTTTTATTTCAAACAGTGATTGATTTATTCAACTATTTGAATATTTGTTGTTTTAGTATCGGATTATAGAAAAAAGTAATGTTTTAGCGACCGTCCTATTTTTATCATTTTGTGTTGCATTACTATTGGAAAACTTTTTCACAGGCAAAAATACCAGCTTTTCTGAAAATATGAAATTTTGAAACGTTTTTCTTTCGGAAGCATATCAATATTGATTGATCAATCAATTGGACGTTTAGACGGCAAATAGAGTGTTTAGGAAGATATTGGCGGGTAGTGTGCCTCTGCATTCGAAATAAATTTTGTATCTCACACATGGGGAAGATTCTCCAAAGCCGAATCTCGTATTTTTCTATTTTCCTCCATAGAGCTAACTCCACATGCCAATTTGTAAGGGAAGGTTTCATCCTCCGGGGCACAAAGATCCTCTATTCGGTTTGCTCGTACTGTATTTTTGATCTTTGTGCCCCAGACAAATAGTTTATGATTTGTTGGCTGGTTTTCGGTAAATAAGAAGAAATGTTATTTTTTTTGGTGGATTATCCACTTTGTCATTTTATCACTATATATGTAGTTGACGAGATGCCGGGAATAATTTTAATGAGTATCCTGATACCATAGCGTTTGATTATAATCATTTGCTTTAACATTATGGCTTGGTTCAGATGTTGTTATTCCAGAATATGAATTTATTGGCACTGCACCACGGCTTGCTGAGTAATATTTTTCTGTGTGTGTTTTGTAAGGAACTACTTTGTTTAAAGTTTCAGAAAATTGTAACAGCAGAGTGCTGTCGTTTTTACATAATCCCCGTAATCGTAAAAAATAACAGGACTGTATCCATCCATAGGCTGTACAAAACCTTCTTGGGTATTATCAAATATGTATTGTTGGTTTATTCGTTTCATCAGTGCCGCCAAATTATCTAATTCGCTACAGTTTGTTACGGCTAAAGTTCCATAAGGATATTGATAGGTGGAATAAAATTGATGGAAAGCATCACATGCCGCCTTATAATTTGGTTCTCTTGATAAAAGATGTTTTCCCATTGTGGAATAAGGCATGCCGAATGCCATTATTTCCGTGGGGCAAGCTATTATGTAATCTGTTATATGACGTAGCTCGTACGCAGTCTCTAAGGAGGACATATAGCAATCGTCGAATAAGATATATTCCATAGATAATCCACTATTTTTTATACTGTTGGAAAGGGTTTTTATATCTGTTTGGTATTCGGCGGATAGCCCGCCAAAGAAACGTGTTTGAGGTACATTCTTGTATTCCCAGTGATGCCTGAAATCCTGCAACATTCTTGACTTGCTGCCATTAACAGGCAGCCATCCCATACCATGGCAACCTATAATCATGGAATAGGACTTTGCCGGGGCAAATGTCTTCATATCATTGAGAATATCTGTTAATACAGGTTCTATGGTAAATTGGGGATTTTCGTATTCTTTCAAAATGGAATGGATACAATTTCCATTTTTCAGAATAATTTCAAACATTTGGGCTTTGATGGAACTTGTAGAAAGAAAAACAATCACTCTTTCATTCTTCAAGCTTGTTTCTTTTATGGCATATTCCATATCAGAAATATTGTTATAGAAATAGTCTATTAAATCCTCGGACCATGGGAAATACATAAAGGTGGTTCTTTGATTAATTTCCGGTTCAAATTCTTCTTTTTCGCAGGAGAATAAGACGAATAAAAAAGATAAGAGTGTTATTAGATTCTTGATTCCCATATAACTTTTATTTATAATTTTATACTCACTTTTATTCTGCCAAAAATCTTTTATGACTGCAAATTTAGAAATTTAAGTCGAAAACAGTAATAGCTTGTTTCAAATTGTTGCAATTCTACCTGGAAACATATTTTAATACAGTTAACATTGTTGATAAAATATCAACTTACCCAATTCGATTCATATGGTGTTTTGTTTGCTGTTTTGCTTCTTTCATGCGATTTTTGCATTTTTTTATGCAAACAGTTAATTCATATAATCATTTGTAATGTATTTATAGTTATGGCAACAGTAAAAACGGTATTAGTAAAGGGGCGGTGTAATAGTCGCGGGGCCTATCCATTGGCTGTGCAGGTCCTTCATAAACGGAAAAAGAAAGTTTTTTATACAGGATACAGCATTACCCCCTGTGAGTTTGATTCTTTTAGCGGACGAGTACTCTTTAATGGTGCATATACCATGGAAACTGTCCGACGCATGAACCGTACATGCCGGAAAATTTGTAAAATCTTGGATAAAGCCATAGGCATATTGGAAAGGGAGGGTAATGAATATACGACATGTGATATAGCCAGAGTCTATGAAACCCTGACTGGCAAAGTGGGTTTTTACAGCTATTTCCGTGAGAGAATCCGTGTGCTTTTCGACACCGGGCATGAAGGGACGGCAAAAGCGTATGAGGCGACCCTGCATTCCATGCAAAAACATTTGTGTAAGACTGATTTTCCATTTGCACATCTTTCTTCCCGCCTTGTCATTAAGTATCGTGACACTCTCCTGGAGGCCGGTGTGGGCAAGAATACGATAGGGTTTTATTTACATAATATGAAAGCGGTATACAGGCGTGGATGTCTTGAATTGAATCTGGTATTTCCTTCACCTTTTTGCAATATCAGAATCCGGTCTGAAAAGACCGTCAAACAAAGTCTTCCTATGAATCAGGTGAAGTCTCTTGCCAACCTGTCACTTTCAGTCGGAACACCGGAATGCTTGGCCAGAGATGTTTTTATGTTCAGTATCTATACTCGCGGAATGTCATTCGTAGATATTGCTTTTCTAAAAAAGAGCGATATTTTTCCCGGGGTAATCCGCTATAGAAGGCAGAAGACCGGCCAGTTGCTTGAAATAGGTATTAACCGGCAGATACAGAGTTTGCTGGAAAGGTATGGAGATACTTCGGGTGACTATCTTTTCCCTCTGGTTGATGAATCTGAAACTCCTTATTCGGGGTATAAAAAAGCTTATAACAAGATAAGGTATGCACTGAAAAAGATTTCCCAAAGAATCGATATAAATATTCCTTTGCGTCTGCATGCTGCCCGTCACTGCTGGGCAACAATGGCCCGTGAAAACGGTACCCCGCTTCATACCATCAGTGAATGTTTGGGGCATTCTTCGGAGAAAGTGACCAGAATTTATCTGAAGGAACTTGACCGGTCGGTACTGGACGAAGTGAATAATCACATAGCAGATAATATATGTTAATTTTATAGTTATGGTGTCCTATTTAATTGGGGATATGATATATTTGCAAGCATGCTCTTGTATTCTCCATGACAGAGAGTGGAAAGCCTATTAATAGGCTGTTTTTATTTGCAAAAAATAATATTATGACAACATTGAAATTTCGGTCGCAAAGTTAGACAGATGTCAATTAACTATAATTATCATAACAAGTCTTTTTTTTATCTTTTTCACTCAATTACATTCTTCCGGATAGCCTCTCTGGAGTTTTATCACTATTTTTCAGTAGTTTTCTCCATTCTCCGGGAGTATATCCGAAGTTCCTTTTACAGTATCTACAAAATTGGGCATGTGAAGAAAAATGTAATTCATCAGCTATATTCCCTATCGGTATATCCTCATCAGCTAATTTATATTTAATAATAGTGTTTATTTGTTTCTGCAACCACTCACTCGCAGGCTCTCTGAACTCTTTTAAAAATTTCCTGTTAAAAGTAGAAAGAGAACTTCCGCATAGGCGGGCAAGTTCCTTTACTGTCCTGGCATTTCTGTAATTATCAAGCACCTTCTTTTTGAATTCATGCTCATTCCCCAATATAGGACGGAAAAAGGAAACTTGTTCCGTTTTAGTATAATAAAACTGTATGTTCCAGAACAGCTCTTTCAGCTTTGTTTCATGAAAATGAACGCAATTGGCTCCATCCTTCAGATAGCCTATTAAAAGCTTGAGAAACATTTGTAATCTGGTTCTAATTTCAAGTGGATATATTGCTTTTTCACCCGGGAAACTCAGACTGTTAAGCTGTGAGAATAATATCTTTTCACAACTTTGGACGATGTTGTCAAATTGTGCAATGACAACAGTCGCTTTTCCCCGTGAGAATATCCTGCATATGCTTCCCCTGCTGAAACAAATCATATTACCGGCCAAAATCTTTGTTTTTTCTCCGTTGCAGGATACCTCCAGTTCTCCTTCCGTTACAAACCAAATACAATCAGTCTCATTGGGATCTTCATCCATTTCTATTTTACAAAATTTGTAATATGAAAATCCTTCCCGGATGCATTTTGGATAATTGTAACAGGGGGTATCCCCTTTCAAATATAATATTCGCATTGTTTCTGCCATTTAGTAAAAAATATAAGGTTATGTTATTGCTTATCTGCGTATTTATCTTTTATATATGTTCTATATCCAATCTTTTTTTCATCTTATTTCATACAAAGTCCCCTTTTTGAGCTCTATTTACGCTATTTTATTCTTTTTTCCACTCTCTGTCATGGAGAGTGGAAACTATTGCTTGGCTTTTAAGTAGATAATTTATTAGTCTTTTTTGCAGATGGATTTAAAAAGAGTTTTTGTTTTGACCCTGTTCCTCGGTATTTTCTGTCCGGCCTTTTGCTGCGGTGATACCCTGCATTGCCGGCTCTACTTTCCCGTGGGCAGTTCCACACCGGATCTTTCCTACCGGGACAACGGTGTCCGCCTGGACTCGCTTCTCTCGGGCATCCGTTCCCGGCAGGCCCATTCCGTGCTGCGCCGTATCAGTATGCGCTCGGGATCGTCGCCCGAGGGAAATTCAGCCTCAAACAGGCGCCTGTCCGATGAACGGCTCGCGTCCTTGCGGGGCCTTATCCTGGAACGCCTTCCCGTCCCCGATTCGGTATTCGCATGCACCTCTTCGGGGAATGACTGGGAGGGGCTTGCCTCACTTGTCAAGGCTTCCGACATGCCCTACCGCGAGGAGGCCCTCCGTATCCTTCGTGATACTCCCGAGTGGGTGACCCGTAACGGAGTCGTCGTCGATTCCCGCAAGCGGCAGCTAATGAATCTGCGCGGTGGCCGCGTATGGCATTATATGGCAGAACATTTCTTTCCGGAACTGCGTAATTGTTCCGTAATCGAATGCGAGTTCGAACCGGTCTCCAAAGGGATGGAAGGGGACACTGTCGTTCTGCCCCGACAGGCGGAACCAAGGGATACCGTCATCGTTCGTGATACCATTGAAAGGACCGTCGTCATCCGCGACACGGTACAGGCAGCCATTCCCGTTGCCGATGTTCCCAAAGCTTTCTACATGGGACTCAAGACAAACCTGCTCTACGATGCCCTTCTCGTCCCGAATATCGGCGTAGAGCTCTACCTGGGCAAGGGCTGGGCAGTCGGCGGCAACTGGATGTACGCGTGGTGGAACAGCAATAAGCGCCATAATTACTGGCGCCTGTACGGCGGGGAGCTGGACGTACGCAAATACTTTGGCCGCCGCGCGGCGGAAAAACCGCTTACAGGACACCATCTGGGCTTTTACGGGCAGCTGTTCACGTACGATTTCGAGACAGGAGGCAAAGGCTACATGGGCGGCAAGCCGGGTGGTTCCCTCTGGGAAAAATGCAATTACGCCGTGGGTGTGGAGTACGGTTACTCGTTGCCCGTGGGCCGTCGCCTGAATCTGGATTTCGTCATCGGCGCGGGCTACTGGGGCGGCGAATACCATACATACGTTCCCGATGGCGGCCGGTATGTCTGGAGAGAGACCAGGCGGCGTCATTGGTTCGGGCCCACGAAAGCGGAGGTCTCGCTCGTGTGGCTTCTGGGACGTGGTAATTATAATGACAAGAAAGGAGGCGGACAATGAAAAGGATGTTGGAACGTATGAACCATGTATTGCTGGCCGTCGCTGTTCTGGCGGTCCTGTCATTGACCTCCTGCGAGCACAAGGATCTGTGCCATGACAGCTTGCATGTGGTCAACGTGAAGGTTGTCTTCGACTGGCGGAAGGCTCCGGATGCCGCCCCCGCGTCCATGTCACTCTACCTGTTCCCGACCCATGGCGGGGAGGCATTGCGTTACGAGTTCACGGACCGTAACGGCGGTATCATCCGCGTTCCCGTCGGGCATTACGATGCATTTTGCCTGAACAGCGACACGGAGAACGTCACCTATCGCAATACCGGATCGAAAACGACTTTCGAGGTCACCACCCGCACGGCCGATCTGTTATCGGGCCTTTCCGCACTGGGTGTGCGGTCCGCCGGTGTACCCCGTGCCAGAGGTACGGAGGATGAGCGTATCGTGCTGCCTCCCGACATGCTGTGGAGTGACCATGCGGAGGGTATCGGATTGAATCAGGAAACAGCCGCGCCGACGATCACGCTTTACCCGGCAGTATCAGTCTGCCGCTACACGGTCGAGATCCGTAATGCCAAAAACCTGAAATACGTCTCCGGGGTCGGCGGCTCGATCTCGGGCCTGGCGGGAGGTCTGTTGCCCGGTACGGGAGCCGATGCCCTTACGGGAGAGCGTGTGACAATTCCCTTCGATGCCGTTACCGGCAAGGATAAGGACGGGGAGAAAACCGTCATCACGGGCGGTCTGCTCACCTTCGGCCATAAGGCGGGAAACAACCATACGCTGACTGTCTATGCCGTTCTGGCCGATGGAAGCAAGTGGTATTACACCTATGACGTGACGGATCAAATCCACTCGGCTCCGGACCCGCGCAACGTGCATATCGTCCTGGACGGGCTTCCCCTGCCCAAACCGATCGTCAACGGCGGCGGTTTCCAGCCCGAGGTCGAGGACTGGCAGACCGTGCCGATAGATATAGAGATGTAGTCTTTCCCTTCGTCCTTCAAGCAAAGACGAGAGAGTATATAGTTCATTCATTTATTAATTTTTAAATTTTATTTTTATGAAAAAGAAATTTTTATTCATTGCCGTGGCGGCTCTCGTCATGGCAGCCTGTTCGAAAGACGAACAGACAGCTGTCAACCGTGGTGCTGCAATCGATTTCCGTGGCGCAATGGCAACCCGCGCCACAGAAACGGTAACGGCTAACCTCAATGACATTTTCGTGACGGCTCTTGACAAGAACAATGCCAATTTCTTTACTAATGAACAGTTCACTAAAGACGTGGATAACTTCTTTAAATCCTCCCCCAACTCCTATTATTGGCCGAACGACGACAGCGAACTCAAATTCTTCGCCTACGCGCCTTCGAGCAGTGATCTGGACGGTACCCTGACAATCGACAATTTAACCAAGACGCTCGCCGATTTTTCTCCTAAAACGACTATCGCCGACCAGAAGGACTTTGTGTCCTGCAAAGCTACCGGTAAAAAGTCGGTCAACGAGTCAGCCGGTGTTGCCTTGACTTTCAAACATCAACTTTCCCAGATCGAGATCAAGGCCAAGAACGACCAGGATGCTTACCGTTACAAGGTGGTGGCCGTGCGCATCGGACAGCCGGTATCGAAGGGGACATTCGATTTCGGTACTGAAAACTGGAACTTGGAAATGGATAAGGTCAACTATACAGTGCCTGATTTCGGTGAAATAACGCTGAACGGAACGCCCGAATCGCTTATGGGAACGGGAGGCAGCGCCATGCTGATCCCGCAGCAGCTTACAGCATGGGATGCTGCCGGGGATAAGCCCAATGCGAACAAGGGTGCTTACCTGGCCGTAAAACTCCAGATAACCACCAAAGCCGGCGCCCGTGTCTATCCGGCTGAAGTTGTCGGTGACTACGACTGGGCTGCCGTGCCTGTCAACACGAATTGGGAGGCCGGCAAGAAATACGTTTACACACTCGATTTCACAAGCGGTGCCGGCAAGGTTGATCCCGAAAAACCGAATCCTTCTGACCCGACCGATCCGTTCAAGCCTGGCGATGACATCCTGGGAAATAACGCCATCAAGTTTACGGTTCAGGTAACAGAGTGGGTAGAAGAAACGAAGGATGTTGACATGTAAAGAATCGGACGGCCGCATGGCGGCCGGATGAAACAGGCCGGGCGGGGTTGGACCGGTATCCGATACCTTCATCGGCATCACGGTGTTTTTGCCTTGAAGATTCGTCGGGGAGCCGAAACCGGGGTGAAAGCCGGTTTCCGGCTCTGTCCCTTCCCGGTCACAAATAAGCGTGCAAGGGCCTCCCGTGCACGTGAAAAACAAGAAACGATGATATAAATAGCACGAATATGGAAATGAACAAGAATTTATGCCGGAGGCTCGGAAACTTGAGCCTGCCGGTATTGCTTTCGGTCGTCCTGCTCGCCTCGTGCCGGGATGAGATTGAGACGGGCGCGTACACGGGACCCTATATCCGCTTTTCGGTATCCGAGGGGTCGGAGTGGCATAGCACGCGGGCGGCGGGCGGCCCGGCAGAAAAGGCGGTCCCACGGGATTCCGTGCAGCCCCTGCACGGCGGAGATGGCAATACTCCCCTTTACCTGCACACGCTTTACACCGACAGCATCGCTTCCCCCTCTTCGGACAGCCGACCGGACACGGCCGTCCTTACCCGTGCCACGCCCGTAAAAACGGAGACTCTCTACGAATCGTTCGGCATATCGGCATCGGCTTATACGGGTTCCTGGAGTGAGACCTCGTACCGGCCGGATTACATGTACGATGTCGAGGTCACGAAAGCATCGAACTGGACCACCTCCTATCGTTGGCCGGCTACGGAACACCTAAGCGTCTTCGCTTACGCGCCCTACCACGGGGAAGGGATCGTCCTTTCGGACAAGGCGAAGCCGGGAAGCCCGACAATCACCTACACGGTCCCGGCAGACGTCGCCAAGCAGAAAGACCTTCTTTTTGCAAATCCGACTTATTCTGCTCCGGGAGGTATTCTGAAAATACTTTATAATGTGATGCCTCTTACTTTCAACCATGCCCTGACGGCCGTCAAGTTCGTGTGCGGGGATGACATGCAGGGAGGTACCGTAAAGAGCGTCAGTCTGAAAAATGTATATTCCAAGGGGAATTTAACCTTTGCTTACAGCATTATAACACAAAGTTGCTGGAGCGATGTAGGAACTCCTACCACTTTCTCGCAGACATTGGGCAAAAACACTACGGGAACCCCGGACGAGGCCCTTACTACCGATGCGCAGACCTTCATGATGATTCCGCAGACGCTTCCCGACGGCGCACAAATTGAAGTCGTATTCACCGACAAATCCAACGTCGATCACACGCTGACCGCTGACATCAAAGGCACAGTCTGGCCTATTGGAAAGACTGTCACTTATAAAATCTCCAGCAGCTCCATAAACTGGACATACGAGCTTAGCGTCAACATGCCAGGGGACTTCACCTATAGCGGCGGTACACAACAATACAGTGTCACAAGCTACAAGCATAACTCCAGAGGGGATAAGCAACCCGCCCAATGGAAGGCACAGTTTTCGGAGTACGGCGGACCATGGACAGATACCTCACCCACTTGGCTGACCGGTTTCACCGCATCCGGAGCCGGTGGAGAGATTCCACAATCATACAATGCAACTGTCGGTGCACAGATTGGTAGGAGTAATGACCCCCATGCGCAAAAGTTAAGGGATAAACCATCATGTGGTGGTGTAATTTATCATCATAACCTCGCCAACCAGACTGATGGCGGTTCAACGAATGAGAACACCGCCAACTGCTACGTTGTCAGTGGTTCGGGATACTACTGTTTCCCTTTGGTATATGGAAATGCCATCAAAAATGGTAAGACCAACACTTCTGCATATACCTCCAATAAAACAGGAAGTGATATTCTGACAACTTTCATCAACCATACGGGCAATCCAATCACCAGCCCTTACATAAAAGAGAATGCCGGTTGTGTTCCTGCCAAGGCCGAATTGTTATGGCAGGACGCGCCGGGTTTGATTTCCAATGTACAATACAATAATTCCCAAATGCAACTATTCGTTAATCCCGAGAATTACATATCCTTCCAAGTGAATGGTTTGACTATCCGGCAGGGTAATGCCGTCATCGCCATCAAGGATGCCGGCGACAACGTCCTCTGGTCCTGGCATATCTGGGTGACCGATGAAAATATCGGCCAAACCATCGAGGTAACCAATCACCAAAGCCAAAAATATAAATTTATGCCCGTTAATCTCGGCTGGTGCGATGGTCGTACCGAAACTTATGCAGAGCGTAGTTGCAAGGTGAAATTCACTGCCGGAGACGCGAGCAAGGAAGTGATTATCAAACAAGTTTCGGCTTCAATCACAACAGGTGGCAATCATCCTTATTATGAGTGGGGCCGTAAAGATCCGTTCCCACCTTCGAACGGATTGGCCAATACCAATAAAACCTGGTACGACAAAGACGGCAATGCTCACACGGAAAGTCCTAAAACGGAGAACTTTTCTACCGGCGCCACTTGTATCATGAATTATATTCTCAAACCGGATGTGATGCATAGTCAATATTCTGGCGATAATACATATGCAAATCTATGGAGTGCCGATAACAATGTTTATACTGCCAATGACGAAAATGTCATAAAAACGATTTATGATCCCTCTCCTGTGGGCTTCAAACTTCCCCCCAGTAATGCTTTTACGGGATTCACAACAACCGGGGAGTATGTAAGTACACTTTCTCAAATCAACGGAGAGTGGGACAGCTCCTTGAAGGGATGGAATTTTTACACTGACTCCTCAAAAAATAAAACCATCTTCTTCCCTGCGTCGGGGTATCGCAGCTATTCCAATGGCGGGGCGTACAGCGTTGGCAGCTCCGGCTACTGTTGGTCGGCGGTTCCGAGCAGCCAGAGCTACGGTCGCTACCTGCTCTTCAACTCGTCGTACGTGGACCCGTTGAGCTACTCCAGTCGGGCGTGCGGGTTTGGGGTGCGTTCTTCCCAAGAATAGGGAGCGTAGCGACCGTATCCGTTTCATTGGATTATTTTCCCTACGGCTTTAAGGCCGTAGGGATAGTACCGGCGAAGCCGGTCGATTTTTATAGATATTAAAATTAAATAATTATGACCAGCAAGGATTTTATAGAAGCTGAAGCAGGTAATAACGGAAGTATCATTCTTTATCGTGAGGGGCTTTTCTGGAAAGCTTATGAAAAGTCTGCTTACGCTGTCTGTACGCAGATCAAGCCTTTGAAGGCTATAAAAAGAAGGTTAAAGTCACTCGGTGGCGGTGAGATAGTTTCAGTGGGATTTCCATGTAAGCATGAACAAAAGTATATAGGTTCTTTGGAGCATATGGAGACTATGCCTGACCGTCTTGTGTTGCGAACGCTAAAACCTATAGACGGACAGAGGTTTGAAGAATGGAAACAGGAACTTTCATCGGAGCATTCAGTTGTAGGGAGGAGAGATGCGTGTGTGCAGAATCTGTCACGGAGTAATATTCCGCATGGAGAGTTAATCATGCGAATCCGGATGTTCAATCTGGCGGAAAGTACTCCGATGGATTGTATGTTATTTGTAAATGAGTTGAAAAAGATGCTCTAATATACAATGAATGAGAAGTGGCAGTTTATGATAATTTGCCTGTGTATAAGGCTGCATATGATTTGTTAAGGAGTGTGTATGAGAAGACGGGAAAGATTCCCCGTGATGTGAAATATACACTGGTGGAGGTGTTGAAAAAGGATCTGACCGAGATTATGGTAATGATATACAGGGCTAATGCTACGACTGGAAAACTTCCGTATATTGAACGGGCAAGAGATCTGGTTGTAGGAGTCAAGGTCCGTTTAAGACTGTTGCAAGATATGCGGCATATCAGTGTGAAGCAGTATGCGGCGTTTGCCCAACAGGTGGAGTTGCTGTCGAAGCAATTGTCGGCTTGGCATGATTATGCACGGAGACAGGACGCAAAGAGTCAAGAAAAAATATAAACAAGAAAAGATATAAATAAAAAGGATTCCTTTGCCTACACAAAACAGGATAAGGCCAGCATTTCGTATAGCCAAGACTTGCGAGAGAGTGCCAGATAAATTCAGTAACCCACTGTCCGTGTAAAAACGGTCATGGCGGATAGATGTATCCGAAGCCATGTTGCGGGCAGTAATGGACAGTTTTATATCGGGGTTCCGAAAGGTCCTCCGATATATACAATAAGTGGTTATATTTCCCTGCGTCGGGGTATCGCAACTATTCCAATGGCGGGGCGAACAACGTTGGCAGCTACGGCTACTGTTGGTCGGCGGTTCCGAACAACCAGAACAACGGTCGCAACCTGAACTTCAACTCGTCGAACGTGAACCCGTTGAACAACAACAATCGGGCGTACGGGTTTGGGGTGCGTTCTTCCCAAGAATTTATCCTTGTACGAGGCAGGGAATCCTTTGAATGTAAATTACAGAAATGGCTGAATGTTATAAGAGACAGGATTTGCTTACGGATCTTTTTCAGGCCTATTACGAGGCGAGGAAGAAGAAAAGAAATACTGCGAGCCAGCTTGCGTTTGAGATTGATCTGGAACATAATCTTATGGAGTTGTATGAACAGATAAGGGATAGGAACTACACTCCTTCACCTGGGGTATGTTTCGTGGTTAACAGGCCAGTGAAGCGAGAAATTTTTGCCTCGGATTTCAGGGACAGGGTAGTGCATCATCTGTTGTATAATTATATTTCTCCTATGTTTGAGGGCAGAATGATTTTTGACAGTTATTCATGTCGCCGAGGAAAGGGGACAAGTCAGGGAATAGCACGCCTGGAACACCACATACGCAGTTGTACGCAAAATTATCGTTATAGTGCCTATATATTAAAACTGGACTTAAGGGGGTATTTCATGAGTATCAGGAAGGATCGTCTGTACGATCTTATCTGCAAGGGACTGGAACGATATAGAAGAAGCCGGAAACAAAAAGAATGCCCGGATATGGAACTGATAGATTTCCTGCTAAGACAGATTATATTCAGAAATCCCCAGCGGGATTGCCGGATACGGGGTAGCGCGGAAGATTGGGAAGGACTTCCACCCACGAAAAGTTTGTTCAATTCTCCGGAAGGTGTGGGACTTCCCATAGGAGATTTGACATCCCAGCTGTTCAGTAACATCTATTTGGGGGAGTTGGATGGATATGTGAAGCGTGTTTTACGCTGTAAACATTACGGGCGTTATGTGGATGATTTTTTTATTGTCCATCCAAGCAAACGCTATCTAAAGGAACTGATTCCATGGATACGGGAATTCTTGAAGGAAGAATTGGAGTTGGAGTTGCATCCGGATAAAATCGAATTGCAGCATTACAGTCGTGGTGTGGCTTTTCTGGGAGCGTATGTGAGACCGTACAGGAAATATCCGTCAAAACGTACCGCAGGATTTTTTCGGGAAGCGGTACACAGGCTGGAAAAAGAGAGTTCCAAAGGAAAACCCGCTCCGGAAAGACTGCGAAAGATGTTGGCTGTGCTAAACTCCTACCAGGGGCATTTGAAGCATTTCAGATCATACGCTCTGCTGGATAGGTTCTTGCGTAATTCACCTTTGAAAGAATATTTCTATTTTACGGGAGGTTATAGAAAAGCCGGTATTAGGAGTCGTTTTCTGATCCCTATAAAAGATACGTACGGGAGAGGAAAAGAACCCGAAACTTTTCCTGAAACCGGGGGGCGGATTATGGATAATAGCGTACATCGTGAAGATAGCGGGGGCAGGAATAGTAAATAAGCACCAGTATATGTATGAAATGTATGCCTATGAAACTGAAAGTACGAATATTTGAGGGAAAATCTCCCGAACTTTATCTGGCCGTAGGGCACTTTGTACTTAGTCCTGCATGTCTGCGGGAGAATAACAACTACCCTTATAAATCCTCCCGGATGTTTACCTGGCATGTTCTCTACCATGAAGACCAGGTAGTGGCTTTCATGCCTGTTGAGAGAAAACTCGATGGTGGTTATAAAATTGATAATTATTATGCCACTCCCGATAGGGAGAGGGGGAACCAGTTGCTGAAGCTGTTGAAAAGCGTGATCAAGGAGTCGGGCGATGAGACTTCCCCTTTGCGGGCGACCGTTCAGAAACGGGATGTCGGAATTTTCAAATACATGAATTTCATCACGATCCGGGAAACCAAGTTATATGTTATGATGGAATTGGTACGTATGGGTTCCGACAGTGGGAAACAGGATGGCTGAAAGAGAATGGGAGGAACTCGGATGAATGTATATCAGGCGTTGCGGGAGAGGATCAGAAGAATCTTCGGCGAGTATGATTATGTGTACCTTTCTTTTTCGGGGGGTAAGGACAGCGGTGTGCTGCTGAATGCCTGTGTGGAGCATATCAGGCAATATGGAGGTCGGATGGGAGTATTCCATATGGATTACGAAGTGCAGTATTCCCTGACCACGGAGTATGTGGATGAGATGCTGTCTTCGAACCGGGATATTCTGGATGTTTACCGCTGTTGCGTGCCTTTCAAGGTCGGTTCGGCTGCATCCATGTACCAGAGATTCTGGCGGCCCTGGGACCCTTGTGTCCGTTGGGTCAGGGAGATGCCTGTGGAATACCTGGGTACGGAAGCATTTGATTTTTATACTCCGCAGATGTGGGATTACGAGTTCCAGGAATGTTTTTCCTTTTGGCTCCGCAAGCAACTTGGAGTGCAAAAAGTGGCATGTCTGGTTGGAATACGTACCCAGGAAAGCTTTAACCGTTGGAGAACGATCTATCGTAGCACTCCGGGCCCTTCAGCCGACTGGATATGTCCTGTCGATGAGGGCATAGACAACGTGTATCCGTTGTATGACTGGCATACTACGGATATATGGACTGCCAATGGCCGTTTCCGTTGGAAATACAACAGGTTGTATGACCTCTATTATCAGGTGGGTGTTCCTCTGAACAGCCAGCGTGTTGCGAGCCCGTTCATTTCCCAGGCCATCCCGTCGCTGCATCTGTACAGGGTGATCGAGCCGGAGATGTGGGGCAAGATGCTGGGACGTGTGAACGGTGTTAATTTTGCCGGGGGTTACGGTAACTCTGTAGCGATGGGATGGCGGGGTGTCAGGCTGCCTGAGGGAATGACCTGGAAAAAATATCTTTTTTTCCTTCTGGACACCCTTCCTGAGGATGCCAGGAACAACTATCTGGATAAACTGGAGGTAAGCGTGCGGTTCTGGCGGGAGAAGGGCGGCTGTCTGGCAAAAGAAACGATCATGAAACTCAAGAGGTTGAATATCCCTTTCGAACTTGGCGGGACATCGGGATACAGGACGCACAAGCTCCCGGTCAGGATGGAATACCTTGATGACATAGACCTGCCTGAATTCCGTGAATTGCCCTCGTACAAGCGGATGTGCATCTGTATCCTGAAAAACGACCACTGTTGCAAGTACATGGGCTTTTCACCAAATAAACAGGAACAGGAAAGAAGACGGAAGATGATGGATGAATATAGATCTTATTTTAATGAATGAAAAGATGGACAATGAATTTACCAGTCCCGTGTATGGCGTCAAGGCTGTACCGGTGGAAAGGATCAGGGCGAATTCCTATAATCCCAACGTGACGGCCCCTCCTGAGATGCGGCTTTTGGAACTCTCGATTTGGGAGGATGGGTACACGATGCCGTGCGTGTGTTATTACATTGAGAAAGAGGATGTGTACGAGCTTGTGGACGGCTATCACAGGTATAAGGTCATGATGACCTCGCCCAGAATATACAAGCGGGAGAACGGACTGTTACCCGTTACCGTCATCCGTAAGGATCTGGCCGAGCGTATGGCCTCTACCATCCGCCATAACCGTGCCCGTGGAATGCATAAGATCGAGCTTATGACACGGCTTGTCGGGGAACTTACGAGGTCGGGCATGTCGGATTCGTGGATACGCAGGAACCTGGGTATGGACAAGGATGAGTTGCTGCGCCTGAAGCAGATATCGGGACTGGCGGAGCTTTTTGCGGATAAGGAATTCCGTAAGGCCGTAGAATAGGATATTTGGCATAAAACCGAAAATTCGTATGCTCGGAGTATTCGGGAAGTAAGAAAAAATGTAAAAATATTATAAAATGTGCAAGATGGAGATAACAGATCTGATCAAGGGAATGGAAAGTGCAAATGTGTCGGATATTTACATTTTTCTTCACGAGGACGGCCCTGTGGCTTTTGACGCCTCTGCCGCCCATCTTCTGTGTTACTTTCCTGAAATGGAGATGGAAAGTGTGTTTTGTAGTGACAGCAAACGTCACAGAATTATACAGGGATTTGCATTGGAACCGGTGCTGGAACGACTGGCGCAATACCCGTGTCTGGTTGATGACGATTGTATCAGAATAATGTGTGTGCTGTGAATGATAAGGCACGGTATGAAGTAAACGGGTATGGGCGGGAATGGCGGAGCCTGATCTTCTGGAACTGTTCAGAAAGCATGCGCAGGATGGGCAGAAAGAGATGGTCAGCCTGTTTTGCAATGATGTGAGAAGACTCTCCCGGACGAAGAAGATAAAGAGGCTGCTCGTGTTGGGAAGGTACGCAGGGAACTCTGAACTTTGCGGGCATGTGCTCCGTGTGCTGGAGATGCTGCCGGAACTCCCCGGCATGGCTTGTCCTGCATACAGGGGCGTTCTGGTATTGCTCTTCCTTTCACGGGACAGGGATGTTTTGTGCAGGTTGCGGGAGAATGTCGTCCTGCCATGCCGCAAGAGGGGACGTACGGAGGAAATGCTTTGGCTTTGTGAGATTTTGTATGCTATAGGCCCATCTGTTTCCCTGCATGATATTTGCAGGGAGGTTTGCTTGTACTTCTATCAGGAACGGAGGAAACAACTCCGGGGATATTCCACTTGTGTCAGTGAACTGGACTTTCAGTTCGCAGAAAGGCGGTTGAGGATATTGTCCGTCGCCGTATTTCGTCTGAAAGTTATTTTTTACAGCCCCGGCGTGTATTCCGTCGGTACACTCTCCCTGCTGTGCCGTATGAGTTATTCGGCCTTCAGAAACAGGTTTCTGTCTGTTTACGGGTTGCCCCCGGGACGTTGGCTAAGGAATCGGCGAATAAAACGCATATGTCTGGATATAAAATATAATCATGGACTTTCACTGGGAGAAATATCGGAGAGGAACGGATTTTCATCAGCAAGCCGTCTGTGTGAATTCTGTAAAAGAAACATGGGATGCACTCCGGGGAGGCTGAAGCAGGCACTGGCTCACCGGTGGCGGAGCAAATAAAAATTCATCAGGCTTGATGTAGAGCTTATTTCAAATAAAAAGCGTAACGGCTATCAGTGCTCGTTTCGCTATCTTGCCGGTGTTTAATTAAAATCCCGAACAGCATGGAACTGTTTACTTTTATCCCTTATTTCCTGTTACTGGAGCGAGAAGAGAGTGACAGGAATACACTGGCAAACGCCAACACCGAGTTCATCCGTGAGGTCTATGAGCTGCAACGTGTGGAAAAGGATGTTACGCTCGTCTTTTTCCAGCTGCAATATCTAAGTTGCAAACTGGTCATTCTGCGTGAGCATTACCGCACAGCACAAAAAGAGCACTTGCCCTGCTATGCCTATATCATTGGTACGCTGGAGTACCTGAAAGGTCTGCTGGACAGATGCAGGTTCATTCATAAGTCCGGTTCCGCCATTGCTCCGGCAGGTCTGCCGACTACAGAGGGTGATCCCCCCGTCTGCTGGACGGCAGAGGTCATCTGCCTGATGGAACTGCTGTATGCCTGCCACGAGCTGAAGATGTTCAACGGCGGTGAGGTGACACTCGGGCGTGTGGTGGAATACGTCTGTCATGTGCTGGGGGTGAACGTGAAGAATGCTTCGAGCTACTACGCGCGGATGCGGCGGCGTAAGGCGGGAGACAGAACCTACTTCATCGACCGCCTGCGTGAAGTTCTGCTCAAACGGATGGAAGACGATGACGAGGGGCACAGGAGACGCAACCGATGAAATGCGGACCCTTTCACACACGGTTCTCCACGTGTGTGAAGGCCTTGCATTTACGGTTATTTGTTCAGTTCCAGAAGATGTCTGAGGTTGGGATCTGCGGCGATGCGCTCCAGCTCGTCGGCCACGATCCGTCTGACATCCTCCTTGATCCGGTTGTAGTTTTCCTGTACCATTTCCTTCATGTGATTCACCCCTTCATCGTCCACGAAGCCGGTGATAACGGGTATCTTCTGATATGCCTTTTCCTCTTCGGCTATTTTTTTGGCATCGACGACAATCTCGCAGTGGAAGATTTTCTGCTCAATCCTCTCCCCGAAGTTGTCGGCTACGGAGCCGACGAACATCCCCTGTGTCAGTCCGCTGATCTTGCTGGGTGGAATGAGGCTGTCCATTTGGGTGGATATGGAGGTGGAAACGTCCTGTCGGTTGATGGAGATGGAGTGGCGTTTCTGAAGTATCTTGCCGAACCTCTCGCTGAGGGTTTTGGCCGTTTCCCCCACGACCTGTCCCGAAAATATGTTGCCTACCGTGTTGATGATCACCTTTGCCTCCTTGTCGGTATAGTCACGGATAAGCTGGCTGAAATCCTGAAAGCCGAGCAGCACGGCGACCTTGTTGCTGCGTGCGGTGGCTATCAGGTTGTCCAGTCCCTTGATGAAGATGGTGGGCAGCTCGTCGATGATGATGGAGCTTTTCAACCTGTCCTTCTTGTTGACAATCTTTACAATACGGCTGTTGTACAGTCCGAGCGCAGCACCGTAGATCGCCTGCCGGTCGGGATTGTTGCCTATGCAGAGGATTTTCGGCTCGTCGGGATTGTTGATGTCCAAAGAGAACTCGTCGGCGGACATCACCCAATAGAGTGCCGGCGAGATCATGCGGGACAGGGGTATCTTCGCACTGGCGATCTGGCCCATGAGCTGGTCGGCAGCTCCCGCCAGCCATGCATCGAGGAAGGGGCTGAGGTAGTTCTCCAGTTCGGGATAGGAGGACATGATGGGAAAAATCTGCTCGTAGGGCTTGTTAAGGAACTCGACGGCATGGGGGAAGGTACAATACCTGCCGTCCTTATACACCCGCAGGAACCAGATAATGGCGGCAAAGAGAATGGTGGGCGACTCGACGAAGAAATCGCCCTGCTTCGCCGCCCACGACCGGTTGAGGTTGAGCATGATGCTGTATGAACTCTCGTAAGCATCGGAGATGTCGGTCATGAACTTCGGATTGAGGGGATTGCAGCGGTGACTGCGTGAGGGATCGTCGAAGTTTATGACATAGAACTTCGGCGGCACTTTATACCCCTCCAAATGACCGATCAGGTGGTTGTAAGCAATGGTGGAGAGGTCGGGAAACTTGAAATCGTAGATATAGGCGGCATAGCCTTTCTCTATCTGCTGTTTGATGTAGGAGTTCACCACCGCAAAGGACTTGCCCGAACCGGGCGTTCCCAGCACGATGGAGGCACGGAAAGGGTTCACGACATTGATCCATCCGTCGTTCCACTTCTTGCCATAATAGAACCGTGTCGGCAGATTTACGGAATATTCATTTTCGATAAGCCTTGTTTCCTGCATGAAACTTTCGTTCTCGTTGTTGAACACATCGTCCATGAGATTCTGTTTGAGCAGGCGGGAGATCCATACACCGGCAGCGAGCAGGCAGAGGTAGCCGACGGCAAGAGTGAATATATAAAAGGCGGTGCGTGCCAATAACGGTACGGGCAGGCAGAGCAGCCACCAGTTGAAAAAGAAGAGGACGACACCTGCGCAAAGGGCTGTCCAGATATGCACCCATTTGATTTTTTCCTCCTTTACACCCTTCGTGCCCAGACACGAGAGGGCAAGGAAGGTAACGGAGAAAAGCTTTGTCCAAAGGATGGAGCCGAACAATCCGGTCGTGCGCTGGAAGTTCAGCAGAATCCTGTCCACCACTCCGATATTGACGTTCCATTCCCGGATGGACGGATAGCAGAACCAATAGATATTGACAACTACGAATAATACGCTGAGGGCACGCATAAAGTCCATGACTTTCGCCAGTCCCCTGAGATCATCTTCTTGTGACATAATACTGAATTTAAAAAAGTTATCGTCTTGATAATTATGTAATACGGGTCAGTCCTGACGACCGTAACGCCGGCGGCATTTCTTCTTGTCGGGCTTCAGGAGCCTGGGATACCGGGGGACATAGTTCAGCTCCGGCTCCATATCGGAAAGCAACCCTCCCGGAATTTTTTCCCCGTTTCCGGAAGCCACAGCGGACGGAACGGGCGGCAGAAGTGGCGACAGGGAATTTGGCGGCTGTTCCTGAAAGTGTCCGTTGAGCATGTTCGCCGAGAATTCCTTGCCCAGACGTGAGCCGTTAAGTACGGTGCGGCTGCGGTGGTCTATAAAGGTAACGCCGTAAATCCTGCCGGTTTCGTTGCGGCGGAGAACCAAGTCTATCTGTTCTTTCGCCAGGCGGTCACGGAAATCCCGTTCGTCCACGGACTGGCGCAAAGCCTCGGCCACTAACGGTCGAAGCCGTTCACGGCACGGATCGGACTTGATCTTTGCAGCGGATTCCTGCATCTTCTTATCCAGCTGCTGTGCACCGGTCATTCTGCCCAGCCGGGAGGACTTTATGGGAGTGGCCGCCGTTTCGCCGTTGCCGTCCAAAGCGATATAGAGTATGCCGTGGTAGGTGCGTCCACCAATTTCCCCCTTCACTTCTTCCACACCTATATTATACAGGGAAAGCAGGGCACGGAGTTCGCCCATTGTGCGGAAACGGTAAAGTTGGATCAGGGGTTTGACCGTACGGGCGATCTGCCGTTTGATGTCCCCTTTGGCAACATCTACCGGCTTCAGCTGCCACTCTTCGCCTTTCTTCTGACCTTCCGCCGGATGCAGACCGTATTTCTGTTCCAGAAGTTCGGTAATCTCCTTGCTGCGGCGGTATTCGAACTTGTCGGAAACCTTCCTTCCCTCACTGTCGACACGCAGGGAAACGATGTGGATATGATGCCGGCCGATGTCCTCGTGCTTGAAGACAAGATACGGCTGGTTGCCGTAACCGAGCCGCTGCATGTATTCCCTGCCGATTTCCGCCAGCTGGCTGTCGGTCAGCACGTCGTCGGGATGCGGATTGAGGGAGATGTGTATGACCGGCTTCTCGGTGCGGTAATGGTTCGGCATCCATTCGAGAAACTGCCGCACGGATTCATCCGGACAGAAGCGCCCGTCTTCGGGATAGCGGAGGAGATGTGCCGAAAGGACTTTTGCCCCGCCTTCATCGACCTTGTTTTGATTGTAGGCCAGTGCGCCGTACAAGTTCTTACCCACGCTGATCCTGGCTACCATGTGAGGCGAGTTTTTGGGAAAGTTCGACAATCCGGCGGTTCAGCTCTACGAGTTCAAGGGTGAGCTTTTCAAGTCTGTAGAGCAGTGCCAATGCTTTCTTTTCAGTGAAATGGATGTGCAATTCCTTGACAGCCTGATTGTAATTCACTCCTATGGCACGGAACTGCCGGAACAGTTCCGTGAGCTTGACTACATACTCCATTGTGGCACGGTCTGTCCGGATCACCCTGAACTCTTCGTTGAAGATCCGTGCTGCGATGAACTTGGATTTGGACAACAGACCGGACTGCTCAAACATGGTGAGAAACCGTGCATGGCCGGCTTCGTCCAGATTGACCGTCTCACGGCGGATGGCCGGGTTCGGCTTGGGTAACCTGCCCCCTTTTCCCCGTGTGCGGGGACGCTTTTTCTCGTTGTTCATATATACGTTTTTTATGTGGTACAATTCCACCGGGTGGAATTGCCTCCGTCAGCTCCCCCTCCCACAATTTGCGACTTCGGAGCAAATTGCAGCCCCCCTGCAAGGGCAAGCGTTTTTTGCTGCAAAACGGAGTGGTGCTGCAAAAAACACAGCTTGCTATGTTCTGGCGAACATAAATCTTTCCTCTTTGGAGAGGAAAGAGCGCTTTCGGGGAAAGCGGGGATTAGTGACCGACGGAAGGCAAACTGCCCATTCCCGGTTGGATGGCGCAAAGTTAGGAAGTGGTATAATCAGTTGTATATCACTAACATTAGCCACATTATGCCAAATGGAAGCCACTTGTGCACACGGGTGGAACAAGAGGAAAAACGGGTGGCCGATGATGGCTGAATCAGCGGTTGAGGATGTGCCTGAATGGGATGCGTAATGACGGACTGAATGACCAACCGGTCAGATAACCAACCAGACGGTCAGCCGTTGCAACGTTGGTGCGGTCGGCTGGCTGACTAGCCAACCAAGCGGATAAAAGGCTGTCTGTCCGGCGGGATGATTAGGCAACCGATTATCTTCCTGTTTGTCCGACAGGCTATGCAGTCCGCCGGATTGTGTCATGTATGGTCAGACCGTCGGTCGGCCAATCAGACGGACAATACTTCGGTCGGTTGGCTGTTCAGTCAGCCATTCCACGTCAGGAGCCGGCCACTTGAACCCCGCCGTTCCCAAACCATGAATTTCCCTTCTTTTTCCTTCTTTATTTGCGGCGTTGATTCAAAAGTATCATTTGTAAACAAACTGCATCATGGAAAAAGAAACACTCTTTATCGCCTTTTCCACGCAAAAAGGCGGAGCGGGAAAAACAACGCTGACCGTGCTGGTGGCAAGTTACCTGCACTATGTGAAAGGGATGAATGTGGCGGTGGTGGATTGCGACTACCCGCAACACAGCATTGCCGAGATGAGAAAACGTGACCTGAAAACGGTCATGGAGGACGAGCATTACAAGCTGATGGCGTACAGACAACTGCAACGGATAAGGAAGAAAGCCTATCCGGTAGCGGAGAGTACGGCTGAGGACGCTGTCACGAAAGCGGACGAACTGCTGGAAAAGATGCCGGAAACAGACATCGTGTTCTTCGACCTGCCGGGCACGGTAAACAGTACAGGCGTGTTGAACACGCTGGCGAACATGGACTATGTCTTTTCCCCCATTGCCGCCGACAGGGTGGTGATGGAAAGCACACTCCGCTTTGCGAGCCGGCTGAATGACACGCTGATCGCTACGGGCAAGACGAATATCAAAGGGCTGTACCTGCTGTGGAACATGGTGGACGGCCGGGAGAAATCAGAACTGTACAAGGTGTATGAACAGGTGATCGGCGAGCTGGGACTGAAAGTGCTGAAGACCTTCCTGCCGGACAGCAAACGGTTCCGCCGTGAGCTGACAGGGGAACATAGGGCATTGTTCCGTTCCACGCTGTTCCCCGCAGACGGTACGCTGGTCAAAGGCAGCAACCTGAAAGAGATTACGGAAGAACTGTTGTCCATTATCAGGAAGTAGGCTATGGGAAACGAACGGAAAAAAATAAACCTGACGGACATTGATGAGAATTCCATAGTCGCCTCGTTCAAGGAAGGCCGGCCGGCGGACGGGCAGGCGCAAGCAGCCGGGAACAAGGGACAGTCCGGTGAAGAGAGCGGATATGTCCGTCTGTTCATCCACGAGTCACCGGTCTGTGCACGGCTTGGCAAGACAATCTATCTTCGTAAGGAGTTTCATGAACGGATTCAGAGGATCGTCCAGACAATCGGGAACAACGAGATGTCCATTTTCAGCTATGTGGACAATGTGCTGGAACAGCACTTTGCCGCCTATCAGGACGAGATCACGAAGGAATACAGAAAACGAAGTACCGAACTGTTTTAACCCCCGGAAACCATGTCAGCAATCTTATTCTTACTTATCGGTAGCTATCTGTTATGGATAGCCGCCTACCTCTTCCACGAGCCGAACAGTCGGAGGAAGAGAGCGGAAAAAGCCGGGCAGATCCTTACCCGGATTACGGTGGACGTGAGCGAGATTTTAGGCAAAAGTACATTTTCCCTTAGCCACTCCACGCCACAAACGCCCGAAAAAATTGAAAACGAAAAATCTGTAAGCGAAGCAGGTATTTTTGTACCGGAGAAGGAAAAGTTCCCGAAAATAGTTTCTGCCGAGGAACTGGACAAGCTGTTTGCCGAAGGGAGTCCGCTGCCGGAAGATCTTGAACTGATGGAAGATATGGATGTCCCGTTGGAGTTCCGGGGAGAACCGGCGGATGACAATCTTCGGATAGACGATGACGAGCAGGACAGATGCCTGCCGGGATGCACGCCGCAAGCCACGGGCATCCGCTTCGAGGACATGGGACTGGCGGTGCGTGTGGCGGTCAACGGTGAAGCGGCCAGTGAAGAGGAAAGGCTTCAGGCCGGAAAGACACTGGCTGAACTGCGCAACACGCCGATGTTCGACAAGCTGACCTTCGGCGATGCGGAGCGTGAGGAACGTATCGACTCGCTGATAGAGCTGCATCTTGCGGCATACCGCAGGCGGAATAGCCCGGACAGCGAAGTGGCGACAGAAACCATACCGGACACTTTCTCCATAAGTGATATTGTTTAACGAAGTAAAACGTACATGAAGGAAAGAGATTACGGATAGCTTGTCTATTCATTTTTCACGAGAAGAAACCCAAACAAATTTAATTAACAACGGGAGACGGCGGACTTTTCCATCTGTCGTGCCCACATTCAAATTCAATTATTTTATGAATACGAAACAACTTGTGTTCGTGGCGGTTATGCTAATCGCCACAGGCTCGCTCTATGCGCAAGGAAATGGATCGGCCGGTATCACGGAAGCGACGAAAATGGTCACAAGCTACTTCGATCCGGGAACGAAATTGTGCTACGCGATCGGAGCTGTGGTAGGTCTGGTCGGCGGGATTAAGGTGTACAACAAGTTCAGCTCCGGCGATCCGGATACCTCGAAAACGGCGGCAAGCTGGTTTGGTGCGTGTATCTTTTTAATCGTGGCTGCCACTATTCTTCGTTCATTCTTTCTCTAAGAACCGGATTCACCTATATATAATAATGTATATGAATTATGAACTGAACAAGGGAATCGGCGAGAGTGCGGAGTTCAAGGGACTCAAGGCTCAATATCTTTTTATTTTCGTCGGTGGGCTGCTGGCTCTGTTCGTGCTGTTTGTCATTCTTTATATGGCCGGCATGAACCAGTGGTTCTGCATTGCTTTCGGCGTAATATCCGCATCCGTATTGGTCCGGCTGACTTTCCATCTGAACGGCAAGTTCGGGGAACACGGACTGATGAAGCTGCTGGCCAGGAAACAGCATCCCCGCTACCTGATCAACCGGATCAGTCCCCGGAAACTATTCACGATTAAAAAGAAGAACGTATGCGTAACACACTAAAGGCTGCCACATTGGAAAGCAAGTTTCCGCTTCTCGCCGTCGAAGCGGACTGTATCATCTCCAAAGATGCGGACATCACCGCCGTCTTTGAGGTGGATCTGCCCGAACTCTTCACGGTGACGGCAGCTGAATACGAGGCTGTCCATGCGGCATGGGCAAAGGCAATCAAGGTATTGCCCAATTATACGGTGGTACATAAGCAGGATTGGTTTATCCGGGAGGATTACCGCAGCCAGACGGACAAGGAGAATCTAAGTTTCCTTTCCCGAAGCTACGAGATGCACTTCAACGAGCGTCCTTTCTTGAACCATAAATGCTATCTGTACCTGACCAAAACGACGAAAGAGCGCATGAGGATGCAGAGCAGCTTCTCTTCGCTGTGCAGGGGATTCATCATCCCCAAGGAGGTGGACAAGGATACCACCGCCCATTTTCTGGATACGGTGGGGCAATTCGCCCGTATCGTGAACGATACAGGGCTGGTACACCTAAGACGGCTCGTCGGTGATGAGATTACCGGCACGGAGAATAAGGCCGGACTGGTGGAGAAATATTTCTGTCTGTCAATGGAAAATACCACTGCATTGGAAGACATCGAACTCGGAGATGACGGCCTGCGTGTCGGTGACAAGCACGTTTCGGTACATACGCTCTCGGAACTGGATGCGTTGCCTGGCAAGGTGGGTACGGACTGCCGGTATGAAAGACTGTCAACGGACAAAAGCGACTGCAAGCTGTCATTCGCCAGTCCGGTAGGCCTGCTGCTCTCGTGCAATCACCTGTACAACCAGTATATTTTTCTGGATGACAGCGGCGAGAACCTGCAACGTTTTGAGAAGAACGCACGTAACATGCAGTCGCTTTCGAAGTACTCACGGAGTAACCAAATTAATAAAGAGTGGATCGATCTGTACCTGAATGACGCACATTCGTTCGGGCTTACCTCGGTGCGTGCCCATTGCAACATCATCGCATGGACGGACAATCCTATGGAGGTGAAGAATATGCGTAATGACGTGGGCAGCCAGATCGCTATGATGGAATGCAAGCCACGCCATAATACGGTGGACGCCGCCACGCTGTACTGGGCGGCGATGCCGGGGAACGGCGCTGACTTTCCGGCAGAGGAGAGCTTCTACACGTTCATCGAACAGGCTCTCTGCTTCTGGGTGGAAGAAACGAACTACCGCAGCTCCGTTTCACCTTTCGGACTGAAGATGTCAGACCGTATCAGCGGGAAACCGCTGCATGTGGACATTTCCGACCTGCCGATGAAGCGTGGCGTAACCACCAACCGCAACAAATTCGTATTGGGCGGTTCGGGAAGCGGCAAGTCATTCTTTATGAATCATTTGGCGAGGCAATATTATGAACAGGGCACGCACGTGGTATTGATCGACACGGGAAACAGTTACCAGGGGCTTTGCTCGCTGATACACCAGAAGAGCGGTGGAAAGGACGGTATCTATTTCACTTATACGGACGAAAACCCGATAGCGTTCAACCCTTTTTTCACGGATGATAAAGTTTTCGATATTGAGAAGCGTGAGAGTATCAAGACACTGATCCTCACACTCTGGAAAAAGGACAATGAACCGGCGACACGTTCGGAAGAAGTGGCTCTGTCCAATGCGGTGTCCCTGTATATCAGACGCATCAAGGAGGATGAAAGCATCGTTCCCTCGTTCAACACCTTCTACGAGTTCGTGAAAACGGACTACCGGAGGATACTGGAAGAGAAAGAAGTCCGGGAAAAGGATTTCGACCTTGCGGGGTTCCTGAACGTGCTGGAGCCTTATTACCGTGGTGGAGAATATGATTTCCTGCTTAACTCCGACAAGCAGCTTGACTTGCTCGGTAAGCGGTTTATCGTCTTCGAAATTGATCAGATCAAAGATCATCCCATTCTTTTTCCGGTGACGACTATTATTATTATGGAGCTGTTTATCAACAAGATGCGTCGTCTGAAAGGGGTACGCAAGATGATCATCATAGAGGAAGCGTGGAAGGCCATTGCCAAAGAAGGGATGGCGGACTATATCCGCTACCTGTTCAAGACTGTCCGCAAATTTTACGGAGAGGCGGTTGTTGTGACGCAGGAAGTCGATGACATCATTTCCTCTCCTATCGTGAAGGAGTCTATTGTAAACAACAGCGATTGCAAGATTTTGCTTGACCAAAGGAAGTATCTTAACAAGTTCTCGCAGATACAGTCCCTGCTGGGGCTGACGGACAAGGAAAAGGCGCAGATCCTGTCGGTGAACATGTCTAATGATCCGAGGCGCAAATACAAGGAGGTCTGGTTCGGATTGGGGGGCGTACAGTCAACGGTGTACGCCACAGAGGTATCGCCCGAAGAATATCTGTGCTACACGACCGAAGAGAGCGAGAAAGTGGAAGTGGAACAACTGGCGAAACAGCTGGGCGGCAATATCGAACTGGCTATCCGAAGGCTTGCGGAAAAGAAACGGAATCAAAACAATGAAATACCGTAAGTGCTTATGGAGTATGAAACCTTGTTTCCGCTCTACTGGATATGCGGGGAGTGGAAAAGCAGCCGCAAGTCGCCGCCCGTCACCGTATTCCGTGATGGTGGTACATACAAGATTGCCCTGACCTACCACCTTGATGCGGTGGTGGTCGGCACGATCCACCAAAGCGGCGGCATCATCTGGGCGGATCTTCTGGGAAGGGTGCAGCTCGCTTATGACCGGGAGGAAGACCGTCTGGTGCTGGCTACCGAAGGGATATATGTACGTGCGGATGATTCATAAGAAAAAGGAGAACTCCGGTTCTCCTGTAAATGGAAAGAAAACTATCCGATTTATTTAACGTTAAAATTTTAAAAGACATGAAACGAATAATGGCTGTCTGTCTGGCCGGGCTGCTTTGTCCGACTATGGCGGTAAAGGCGCAATGGGTAACGTTCGATCCCTCGAACCTTGCACAAAGCATCGTGAATACGACCCGTAACGTGGTGCAGACCACGACGACGGCAGAAAATATGGTGAAGAATTTTCAGGAAACAGTCAAGATCTACGAACAGGGGAAGCGTTATTACGACGCTTTGAAAGCGGTCAACAATCTGGTGAAAGATGCCCGTAAGGTGCAGCAGACCGTTCTCTTGGTCGGTGAAATATCGGACATCTATGTAAACTCTTTCCAGAAAATGCTGACGGACGGGAACTATACGCCGGACGAGCTTTCGGCAATCGCCTCCGGATATGCGAAGATGCTGGAAGAAAGCAGTGGTATGCTGAACGAGATGAAGATCGTTGTGACCTCCACCGGCCTTTCCATGACGGACAAGGAGCGCATGGACGTGATAGACCGTGTGTACCGTGACGTGAAGAACCAACGCAATCTGGTCAGGTATTACACGAACCGGAACATCGGTATCTCTTACCTGCGTGCGAAAAAGAAGAATGATACCCAAAGGGTGCTGGACTTGTACGGAACGGACAATCAAAAATACTGGTGACATGACGGGCGAGGAAATTTTCGGCAACCTTCACGAAGTGTTGCGTAACCTTTATGACGAGATGATGCCGCTCTGTTCGGACATCACGGGTGTGGCTACCGGAGTGGCTGCGCTGGGTGCGCTGTTCTATGTGGCCTCACGGGTGTGGCAGGCTCTTTCGAGAGCCGAGCCGATTGACATTTATCCGCTCTTCAGACCTTTTTGTCTGGGGGTGTGCATCATGTTTTTCCCCACATTCGTTCTGGGGACTATCAACGGTATCATGAGTCCGGTGGTCACCGGCTGCCACAGTATCATGGAAGGCCAGACACTGAACATACGGGAGTATTCCGAGAAGCGGCAGAAACTGGAATACGAGGCGATGACGAGAAATCCGGAAACGGCGTATCTGGTCGATAACGAGGAATATGAACGCCAGATCGAAGATCTGGGATGGTCGCCTTCGGATTTGAAGGCCATGGCGGGCATGGCGGCGGAACGCCTCAAATACCAGGCCAGGCAGAGCGTGAGCAATTTCTTCCGCAGCTTTCTGGAACTGCTGTTCCAGTCGGTTTCGCTGGTACTGGACACGCTGAGAACCTTCTTCCTGATCGTATTGAGCATTCTGGGACCTCTGTCATTCGCCATATCGGTGTACGACGGCTTCCACAATACAATGATCCAATGGATTTGCCAGTATATCAGCATCTATCTGTGGCTGCCCATATCCGACCTGTTCAGCTCCGTGCTGGCAAGGATTCAGGTGCTGATGATCGAGAAGGACATCGCTGCACTGAGCGATCCCGCCTATGTGCCCGACGTGAACAATTCCGCTTACATCATCTTCATGCTGATAGCCATTGTGGGCTATTTCACCATTCCGACAGTATCCACATGGGTGATTCAGGCATCGGGAGCCGGCAATTACGGCAAGCAGGTCAACTCGTGGTCACTAAAGGGCGGACGTGCAGCTGCCGCCATCACCGGTGCTTCCATCGGGCATATAGCCGGCAAGTTAAGAGGAAGATGAACCAACGTAAATATTAGAGATGTATGGAATTTAAAAGTTTAAAGAATATAGAAACGAGCTTCCGGCAAATTCGCACGATGGGGATCGTGTTCGTTTCGCTCTGTGCTCTGGTTACCGGCTATGCTCTCTGGAGCTCCTACCGGTTCGCCGAACGGCAGAGGGAGAAAATCTATGTGCTGGACAATGGGAAGTCCCTGATACTTGCTCTTTCCCAAGACCTTTCGCAGAACAGGCCGGTGGAGGCGAAAGAACATATCCGGCGTTTCCACGAGCTGTTTTTCACTTTGTCGCCCGATAAGGCGGCTATCGAGTCGAATATCCGCCGGGCGTTGTTCCTGTGCGACGAGAGTGCGTTCCGCTACTACAAGGACTGGGAGGAAAAGGGGTATTACAACCGTATAATCTCGGCCAATATCAACCAGAGCATCCGGGTGGACAGCGTGGCGTGCGACTTCAACAGCTACCCGTATGTGGTGACAACTTACGCACGGCAGTCGCTCGTCAGGTCGAGTAACATCACGGAACGGAGCCTTGTAACCCGTTGCCGGCTGTTGAACTCGGTCAGGTCGGACAATAACCCGCACGGCTTCACGATGGAGCAGTTCAATATCGTGGAGAACCGGGATTTGAGAACCGTTGAACGATAACTTAAAAAAAAGACAGGAAATGAACCGATTGAAAAAATGGATCAGGTACGTGCCTGACAGGATAGACGACGGACTCCGCTATCTGTGCGGACGGATGTCGCCCGATGTACGGCTCGTCTGCGTGGTGGCCATGCTCACCGGCTTCGGCTGTCTGTCGATATACATGACGGTATCTTCGATATACCGCATCGGCAGGCATGAGGGGGAGCAGTTGCAAATGGAGCATATCAGGCGGATGGAACTGTACAGGGGGATAAACAAGGATAGTATAAATATTAAAAATCAGGTGGATTATGGAGAACCTAAAAAATCAGGAACGGCAACCGGCGAACGCTGCAACGCCTGAAAAAGCGGAAGAGAAAGGGCAAACGCCGAAACAGGGGAAGAAAGAGGCCAAACCTCTGACTCCGGAAGAGATGCTCAAACGAAAGAAGATGCTCGTGTATCCGTTGTTCTTTCTCGTGTTTCTGGGAGCGATGTGGCTGATATTCGCTCCTTCTGACAGCGACGAGCCATTAAGGGAGGGATTCAACGTGGATGTCCCGATGCCGGAGGACAAGGGGCTGCTGTCGGATAAAAAGACCGCCTACGAACAAAGTGCCTTTGAAAAGAAACAAAAGGAGAAAATGAACACGCTCCAGGATCTGGCGGTATCGCTGGAACAGGAAGAGCCGGTGGCGGACGAGGTATTCCTGACGGAAAAGGACACGGACAACGGCAGTCCGTCTATCCGTTCCTCCGCCAATGCCTATCAGGACATCAACCGGCAGTTGGGCAGTTTTTATGAAACACGGCCTGCGGAAGATGACCAGAAAACGCTGGAACTGGAATGGCGTATTCAGGAGCTGGAGCGTCAGGCGGAGGAAGAGCGCAAGGCCAGAGAAAACGGTGAGGAACAACTGCGGCTGATGGAGAAGTCCTACGAGATGGCGGCAAGGTACATGCCGGGCAGCGGTGGCGAAACCAAACAGGTCGCCGTGTCCTCCTCTACGGGTAAAATGCCGGTCTGCCCGGTTACGCAGGTAACGGAACGGGTGGTCAGCCTGCTGACCGCACCCCTGTCCGATGAAGGGTTCGCCAGACAGTACGGCAAGCCCAGAAACATGGGTTTCCACACGGTGGGGACAGTCCGGAGCCGTACGGAAAGGAACGGTATCCGTGCCTGCGTGTACAGGACGGTAACGGTTTCGGGCAGCGACGGTCAGGAGGTGGGACTCCGCCTGCTGGAGCCGGTGCAGGCCGGAGAGTTGTACATACCCGCCAACACGATACTGACCGGCACGGCGAAAATCAGCGGTGAACGTATGGAAATCACCGTTTCCTCGGTCGCCTTTCAGGGAACAATCCTGCCGGTGGAACTGGATGCTTATGACACGAGGGGCATGAAGGGCATTGAGGTCAGGGGATCGCAGGAGCTTACCGCCGTCAAGGAGATGGCGGCCAACATGGGTTCGGCAATGGGAAGCAGCATCAATATCTCCGCCAATGCCGGTGCACAGCTGGCTGCGGACTTGGGCAAAGGGGTGATACAGGGGGCATCGCAATACCTTTCCACAAAGTTCAGGAGTGCCAAGGCGACTTTGAAGGCGGATTACGAGCTATTGCTCGTGTCAAGACAATAAACGGTTAAAATCAATTTATTAATCAAGAAAAAACAACAAGCATGAAAAAAGTAATTTTAATGATGGCTTTTGCCATTGGTATGACCGGTGCGTATGCACAAAAGACCGTGAAAGTGGAAAAGACGGGAAATGACACGGAAGAAACGGCGGATTCCGGAGAAACGGGAACCACGCCGCTGCCGGATAAGGAGGACGCAAGGCGCAGCCCGTCCACCGGTGATTTGTTTGACGGGCTGACACGTCCGGTGACATTCGACCGGATGGTTCCTCCATACGCCTTGGAGGTGACATTTAATAAAACTGTACACCTTATCTTCCCGGCTGCTATCAAGTATGTGGATCTGGGATCGGCTGACATTCTTGCCGGCAAAGCGGACGGTTCGGAGAACGTGCTTCGGGTGAAAGCGGCGTTGAGGGACTTCTCCCGTGAAACGAATCTGGCGGTGATCACGGATGACGGCAGCTATTATACATTCAACGTGAAGTATGCGGACGAGCCGGCCAAGCTGAATATCGAGATGAAAGACTTCATCCATGATGGCGAGGCGGTGAACCGGCCGAACAACTCGCAGGAAATCTACCTTACGGAACTCGGCAGCGAGTCCCCGCTGCTGGTACGGCTGATCATGAAGTCCGTCTATGACAACAACAAACGTCTGGTGAAGCATATCGGCTGCAAGCGCTTCGGTATCCAGTACATCCTGAAGGGGATTTATACGCACAACGGTCTGCTTTATTTCCATACGGAACTGAAAAACGCTTCCAACGTGCCATTCTCCGTTGACTTTGTCACTTTTAAGGTGGTGGATAAAAAGGTTGCAAAACGTACCGCCATTCAGGAACAGGTTATCGTGCCGCTTCGTGCCTTCAACTATGTGACGGCGGTTGACGGAAAGAGCAAGGAACGGACGGTATTTACCCTGCCCAAATTCACCCTTCCGGATGACAAGCAGCTGGTTGTCGAGATGAACGAACAGAACGGGGGAAGGCATCAGCGGTTTATTCTGACCAACGCCGAGCTGATCCGTGCCAGAGTCATTAACGAGCTGAAGGTGAAATAGTATGAAAAGGGTCTCTGTTATTATATGTATACTTTTGTGCTTTGTCCTGACGGACAAGGCACATGCCCAACGTTGCCTGCCCAGTACAAAAGGGCTGCGTATTACCGCCGGCATGACGGACGGCTTTCACACTGCGGACAAACGTAACGAGCTGGGTTACCATTTCGGGATGGGAATGGACAGATATGTGAACGGCTGCCATAAGTGGGTATTCGGTGGCGAGTATCTCCAGAAGTATTATCCATACAAGGACATACGTGTCCCGGTTTCCCAATTCACTGCGGAAGGCGGCTATTATTATAATTTCCTTTCGGATGCCAACAAGGTGTTTCTCTGCTATGCCGGCGGTTCGGTGTTGGCGGGATATGAAACCGTGAATTGGGGCACAGGCATGCTGTTCGATGGTTCACGCCTGTGTGTCGGGGATGCGTTTGTCTATGGCGGTGCGGTATCGCTGGAGATAGAAACCTACCTTGCCAATCAGGTGGTATTGCTGTTCCATGCCCGTGAGCGTTGCCTCTGGGGAAATGACAGCGGACACTTTCATTTCCAGTTCGGGGTGGGATTGAAAATTATTTTGAATTTATAAAACAATAATAGAATGAAAAAGATGATTGAAAGCATGATTATAGCAGGTTGTATGCTGGTAGCCTTGTTATATATGACCGCCTGTTCTGACAAATTGGACGTTCAGCAGATGTATGAGTTTGATCTGGCGACCTTGCCGGTGCAGACGACAATCGTAAAGGGCGAGGAAGCGGAAATCCGTTGTCAACTTGTAAGAAGCGGCGAGTATCAGGACACCAAATACTTCATCAGGTACTTCCAACCGACAGGCAAAGGGGAGCTTCGCATGGAGAACGGTACGGTTTTGTTGCCGAACGACCTGTATCCGTTACCGGAAGAAACATTCAGGCTCTATTACAGGTCATTTGGCACAGACCAGCAGAAAATAGACATTTACATTCTTGATTCCTTCGGTCAGGTTGTGCAAAAGTCTTTTGCCTTTAATAATGAAGCGGAAGATGAAAAGGAGGATACCGAATGATTTATGCCGGATATACCCCGAAAAAAAAGCAGCGACAACGCTGAGTGGAGAAACTGAATGAAAACCTAATGAGATCCCCCCTTACCGGCTTCCATTCCGGTAAAGGGGGCTTGTTCCTGTATTATTTCTTATCCTCTTTTTTTTAAGCCACTCGTTGCACCGTCGCCTGCACTCTTCCAATGTGGGCTTCACACAGGAGAAAAGTTCGTTGTCTGCCGTATCCCTATAATCATAGTGATAGAACGTGCGCCTTTTCCGTCCTACGGTCATTTGGAATTTTTCATATTTCTCACCCGTCTTGCAGGTTGAAACTCCGTTCTCGTTCATTTTTGTTGCCATAACTTATGATTTTATAGTTCGTGAATATTAAAACAGACTTAACTGTCGGGGCTGTGTGTATTTCCGCTTGATTTCCAACAGTTTTCCTTTCAGACTGCGGATAACCTTTGGGTTGTAATTGCTTCTGTCGGAAACAGACCAACGTTCCGCTTTATTGTATTGTTGCTCCAACAGGCGGATTCCTTGTCGGATAGCTTCCTTATAATCTCTGACAGGTTCATCCCAAACGGACGGGTGGCTACCGCCTCCGGCTGTGCCGGTACACCAGTCGATGGCTACCGCATACGTCCCGTCAACGGATTGCCCGATATGGATCGTGTTGAAGGTGTCTAACTTGATTTCCTCTATTATCGGCAACATGCCATTTATCCAACCGTGTTCGTTGAACTGCTTGCCGACATAACCGAAAATCATCCCTCTTTCATACGTGCGTACATTGAGTATGATATGTCGTACACTCTTGCCAAAACTCTCGAAATAAGCGATTTGTTCCGTGTCATTACGGCGTACTGCCAACAAGTAACGGAGGACTGCACTACGCTCTACCCTGCAAGGGTTGTACTCTACAATCTCCTGCAATTTCTCTTCTCGTGTCATTTGGGATATTGGTTTCATATCATTTATGTATTAGAGGGTTAAAATGTTGCAATGAATAACCGGCTTTGGATGAACTGCATGCTTCCTTTGGAAATGCGCTGGTTGCACCAGAAATGGTGTGAGCCGTAGCCGTAGGTGAAAAACTCGTCCAGTTCGGTCGTTTCCCGAAGTTTGTCAATGGATTGGCGGAGTTCCTCTTCTGTCCGGCAAAAGAGAAGGGTGTTTACCAGTCGGATAAGGAGTGCAGGGATTTTTTCATCCCATGCACAAATTGTGGTTTCAAACGTTACGTTCATATTTTTCTGATTTATTCATTAGACAGTCATTTTCAAAATCTCTCTCCAGTATATCGGCTCCACCTCACTGAGAAGGAAATCGATAAAATCTTTTCTCGCTTCTTTGCACAATTCCTGGTAAAGCTCTCCAAAGGTGGTGATGTTGCCGTTCAGGTAGGTTTCCACCATGTACTCGAAAATGTTGCTTACCTCGTAATATCTGCACTGCTGTGCGACAGTCCTGCTGTATCGTTTCATAAGGCTTTATTTATAAAGATTTATAATGATTCTGTTCATTATCCGTGCTTTTCCTACGGTATAATAAGTACCGCCATAGGGCTGCTTGTCCCAATAGGCTAAAACAATCTCGGAGTTGTCAATCAGGTAGTCGTTCCTGTGGTGGAAGCAGCCTTTGCGGTAATCTTCTCGGAGAATGACCGTTTCATCGGCAGTTTTCATTATCCGGTCGTATAAGGACTTGTTCTCCGGCCGGTATCTGTTTGACTGCCGGCTGAACGGCACAACGGCAATGAGTCGAATGTCCGTGTATTCCGCTTTAAGGGCAGTTACCGCTTGGGCTGCAAGCAAATCGAAGCCTTCCGCCATTCCGCTTAGAAAGTAGCGATAGCCCAGACTATACAACCTTCTTACTTGCGAAACTATATCCAGATAAAGATGCAGCATACCGACTTGGAGGATACGCTCTGAACGGTGTCCGGTGAACGCTACTGATTTTGTAATATCCATTGTCATAACTGTATGTGTTAAAGAATTAATAACCAAATGATAATCCCGACTACGACTGCAAAGGAGAGAATGGAAACCAGACACCCCCATGCGGAGCGGATCACGTCCGTTATCAGTTCTTTTGCGAGCCATAAACCGATAAACCACGCTAAAAGACTGCCACCGTACAGACTCCAACAGCAGCCTGAAAGAAGGAGCCGAACTAACCAGCCAAACAATTTATGCAGAGGCAGATTGAGTCTGTTCTTATTTCCTTTATGTATTTCTCTTGCTGTTTTCATAATCACGACATTTTTTTTATGCATTGACGAGTTGAGCTGACTTATTTCATGTGCGTCAAAAGGTCGGGTTTAGGAAAAACAAGGTTTTGGGTAAAAATACCTCGTGCCATTATGGCGCAGGGAAGATTTTTTTCAAAACCGGAACGGCTTGACCTTGTTTTTCCGTTAAGAACCCGAAGTACCTTTGCACTTGAATAAGTTAGTTTAATTCGTTCCTTTGCTTTAAATGTGGAGTGATGGCTACTGAAAACAGTGAGAGAAATACCCCGAAGGAAGTTAGCCTTAAACTTTGCTTAAAATCGTTGTGTTATAAATCCCTTATACATAAAGCGATGATTAATACGAAAAAAATTCTACCTTTGTGTTAGCGATGCAAATAGCATCGTGTAATCTGTTCGTTTACCGTAGTCCAGAAATCGCCAATTTCAAAAATACAGAGGTAAATGAACCAGGTAGGTTATATACTTTGACGTAACCTGTCGGTTCACTCTGTATTGAGCGTTTGGCGATGCTTTGGACTTGTGACTGGCAGCGTTACGTCAATTTAATATAATAACGTTATTGTTATGGATTTACAATCGACTCTCCTGAAAGGAGTAGTCCGGTCTTCAGAAGATGGGCTTTTCTATCTGTTTCCCATTCAGAGTCTATCTACATTGCAAGAGATGAAAGGGCATTTGACCTGTGCGATAGATGTCTTGAGCAATCCGGATGAAAGTGATGTGGAAAAGCGTTTGGACGCAGTTCGGACATTGAACAGCCTTGTGGCTGCATTGAGTGTTAATGACGGTGATCACTATGATGTGATAGATACTGCCTTTGAGGAGATCAGAGAGTAAAAAAACAGAGCGATATAATAAAAGCCTTCCTATTTCAAAACCGGAAAAAAGAAAGGTGTTGTACTGTCCAATGTGTGATTCATCGCGCTTGTTTGTACAACACTTTTCTGCGGTTTTGTATGGATGAAAGATTGTTCCGGTTCCGGAAGAATGGGAACGTTTTTTCTACTGATAATAATGTGGCTTTTATTCCGTTATTGAGGTTGGGGATTGAAATGTAAGAACTTCATCTGTTCCGTTATTAATCTGTTCCTGTTCACGCTCTTTACGCCGTATTTCTTTTTCCTTCTTTTTTGTTTTAGTCTTTATTTCCTGTTCTTTAAGGATTTGCTTTAGGGGCTTGACTACATCAGGACGTTCCTTTTTGAAACGTTTATAGAAGATCTCTTCTATAAATTCCGGTAAGGGGGCTTTCCACGGTTCTTGCCGGTGGTTGTCTATCTTGCCGAGTTTATCGGGATTGAGTCCAAGTTCACGGGCCATTTGTACATGGGTATCCGATAGCCGGTGTTTCTTTTGGGCGACTATCCATTTTTCGATCTGGGATTTCTTGATTGCCATATTACTTTTGATTTTCAGACTTTATTGTTTTACCTAAAAACAAACCGGTAACGGATTTTGCACCGAGTTGTATCAGTTTGCATTTCATTTGCGTGAAATTCTCGCCGGAAGAGATAATGTCGTCTATTAAAAATACGTCCCGGCCCTTAAAATAATCGGGATGAAAGATCAAGTTGGATAACTTGTCTTGTCCGTGAGTTCCTTTCATCTGCTCACGGTCTTCTTTTATCCATGTGGCACGAAATCCGTCCACGACTTTAAGTCGACGTGAGAGAAGGCTGCAAAAACGGGCGAAGCGGGTGATGTTCCGTTCACGGGTTGCCGCCGGTATGGGGATCAGCACGGCGTTGGCGGCTTTCTCCTTAAAGAACGGCATCCGGGCGATACAAAGCGAGAAGATCTTGGCGACAAGAGCTGCTTGTCGTCCTTCTTTAAATCTAAATACCAGATTGCTCGTCTTTCTGTCAGATACCGATATGTCCTTGCATCTGGTCGGGTAATAATCGTGGATATAGAAACACAAGGCTCCGTCGATACGCATCTTGCCTTTGAAATGGGTATTGTATGGGAAGAACTGGCGCACGAAATCGCTCTCGAAAGTAAAGTGGAGTATATCACGCCAAAGGGTGAGCGTGGTTTCATCCTGTACCCGATAGAGTTCTCCGTTGATACTTTCTTTATCCGATAAACCAATGCCGATTATCAGGTGGTCATTGAAAGTGTCTTTTGATACAATATACCAATCAAAAGATTGGCAGATGCTCACGATGTCACAGTTATTGGTGCAAAGGAAGTAGAAGGTATTGTCAGACCTCTGGATAATCAGAAACTCGCCGGACATTTCGGAAAGGCGAAAATAGTTGCTGATATGGGCTTCCTCCACCTCGCTGAAGGATACGGATATGGTGAGGTTTTCTATCATGACATTGTTATTTGGCGTAAAGATAGAAATTTCGGGAGAAAAAGAGGCCTTGCCCGTTGGATTTTCGGGTAAGGCTCGCTATTTACAGGTTTCTATGCACGTTAGTTATAAGAAATGGTAGTCCGGTTGCTGTCGGGATGGAAAACAACAAGGACTTCGGGCTTTTTCTCTTGCAGGCGTTTGTACTCGCACAGGGAGTTGAGTACCCACTCACGAAACAGCTTCGTGCAATAGGTGTTGATGCGGAAGCTGAGAAATATGATCGCTTCCAGATTATAATAGGTAACAATGCTTTTGTTCTGTTTCTCGGTTATGGTCACGTCGCCGTCGTAAAGCAGGCGGGATTTGAAGATGGAGCGCACATTGGCGTCTATTGTCTGAACGAACACTCCGAACAGACGGGCAAGTTCGTGCTTGGTCATCCATACGTTGCCGTTCTCTATCTTTACACTGACGATGGGTTGTTCATCCTTGTTTTCCAAACCGGTGATGGTGATGTATCCTCTATTTTTCATAAGGCGTTGTTTTTTAAATGGTGTGACAATATAATGATTTGTTTATTCATACAGCGTTTTGCGCCGTACCTTTTTGCATATTTTTTAGTTTTCGATCCAGCATATTCATGTCATGGCTCAACTTTCTGTCCACCACACGGGCATAAATCTGTGTGGTCTGAATGTTGGTGTGTCCGAGCATCTTGGATACGCTCTCAATGGGAACGCCTTTGGTAAGGCAGATTTCTGTGGCGAACGAATGCCGGGCGAGATGGTAGGTGATCCGTTTGTTGATTTGGCAAATTGCGGCTATCTCCGCCAAATATTCATTCATCTTCTGGTTACTGATTACCGGAAGCAATCTTCCATCTTTCAACTTGCCCTCGTATTTGGCGAGAATATCCAACGGTATTTGCAGTAGGGGAATGAATGATTCCACGCCGGTTTTACCCCTGTCTTTCATAATCCACTTCTTGCCGTCCACCCCGATCTTTATGTCCTCGCTTGAAAGCGTATAGATGTCACAGTAGGGCAAACCGGTATAACAGCTAAAGATGAAAGCGTCACGCACGTGTTCCAACCGCTTTGATTTGAACTCCTTATAATAGATCGTGTCAATTTCCTCCTGCGTGAGATACCCTCTGTCGGTCTTGTCAAAATTGAACCTGAAATTCCCGAAGGGATCAATGAAGCTCAATCCGCTTTTCTGGGCAAACAACAGTATCGTATGGAAACGTTGTACAAATTTCATGGCGGTATTGTTGCTTACCTCACATTCCTGACGCAAATAAAGGTAGAAGTTCTCGATGTGGGTGACGGTGATTTCCTTCACGGGAATGTCCGACAACTTGTATTCCTTTTGCAAGAACTCTATCATCCGCTGCTTGGTCAGTTCGTAGCGGGAATAGGTCTTTTGCGTGGCAGTCTTGCCGACCTTCTTTGCATACTGTTCATTGTGCTGGGTGAAGTAACTGATGAGTGTTTTCTCCTTTTCCTCCAATCCCAGGAATGCGTTTCTGATTTTTTCCGGCAGTGCGTAACCGTCCACGTTCATCATGCGTGTGTAGTGCATGGTGATGGCCGAACGTATCTCGTCCAGTGTCTTGTTAAGTGAGGATACCCTGAGGTTTTCTTTCTTGTCCGCACTCTGTTTGTTGATGACGGCTCTTCCCGTTTTCGTGTCCCAGTTATCGGGGTGTATATCCAACTTGCTGCTGAATTGCACCTGATCACCGTCCACCGTGATACGTACCATTATTACTACATGACCGTTTTTCTTCGGTTCGTTCTTCTTTAAATAGAAGAGTGTCTTGAATGTCGATTTCATACCGTAACTCCTTTCTTGTTGCAAAGTTAATTTGTTCATTCCGTAACGGCTATGACTTTCGACTGCCAATATTCGACAAATGAGCGACTTAGCTATAAATTCGTTACGGTTTTTATCGTAACGGAAAACCGTAACGAATTAGTAACGATTCATCTTCACAGGGTGGCTTTTTGAGGTTCTTTTTCTGTCGTAGGCAGGTAAGAAAAAAGCCCCTTAAACCATTGGTTTAAAGAGCTTTGTCTTAGATTGTCGGAGTATTTTCATTTCTCCTATGTGATCCGCCTGGGGCTCGAACCCAGGACCCCAACATTAAAAGTGTTGTGCTCTACCTGCTGAGCTAGCGAATCAATCCTTATTTGCGAATCAGTTATTTCCTGATTGCGGGTGCAAAGGTAGTTACTTTTATTTAATTTGCAAGCATTCCATAGAAAAAAGTTTCAATTATTTTTCCTCGTTATGGCTTGTTTCTTGATTATCAGTAGTTTCGGCTTCATCATATTTTATCTTTTCTTTGTTGATAATAAAGCGTTGGTAGTAGGAGAGCATTAAAGTTGTTAGTGGTAAGGCGATGATCATACCGAGCATTCCCATTAATGAACCCCAGATAGAAAGAGATAAAAGGATGATGGCAGGATTCAGTCCGGTAATCTTTCCCATGATTTTGGGGACAAGGAAGGTATCCTGTATGATTTGTACGATTGCAAAGACAGCTAATGCACATGCAATGATAATCCAGAAGTTCTGTCCGGTGTCGGCAGCTTTGAGGATTGCCAATAGAATGGTGGGCAGGAAACCGATGATTTGCAAGTAGGGAACCATATTCAATGCTCCGATGAAAAGTCCCAAAGCGATAGCCATGGGGAAATCGATAATCAGGAAGCCAATGCTGAAAAGAATACCTACGCAGAAAGCAACCAAAGCCTGTCCACGGAAATATCTGTTCATACCATCCTGTACGTCGTGAACCAGATTGGAGGCAAACGTACGGTATTTATTGGGTAGCAGATGCAACCATCCTTCAGCTATCGCTTCGTAATCTAATAATATAAAGATTACATATAATAATATAATGAAGGAGGCAAGGATGCTGAATAGAATGTTGAGAGATTCTGCAAGCAAAGTCCACACTCTGGGGACGGTATCCTTGATTGCCGCCAGGATATTCTCTTCACTTAATACACGGTTCAGTGCTTGAAGATCGATATTTTCGTGGATAAATTCAGAAAGACTCTTAGGCACATTGTTTCCGGCTCCATTGGTGAGGTAAGTCACCAGCAAGTCGTTCATTCTGCCTATTTCCGAAATCATCGGCGGCACTAATAGGTAGAATAAAGTGACTCCGATAACCGTAATAAGGAATAAGGAACAGAAGATGGAAATAATGCGGCTTTTCAATCGTAGCTTATACTGGAAGAATTTGACTAACGGATAGACCATATAAGCTATCAGCCACGCAATAAAGAAAGGTAATAACACTCCGCTAAGGCGTTCTACAAGCATTAATATTCCTACAACTAACACACATCCGATAGAACCGCGTATAAAACTGTCGAATGTTATCTTTTTCCTTTCCATAATCTTTTTCTTTTATAGAGTTTATACTTTCTGCTCATCTTCCCCTCGTGCACGGAGATAACATTCCCTGCACAGAGGCTCGTATTCGGCTGTTTCGCCTAAAAGAACCTGTTTCTCATTCTTGACAGTACGATGTGAGAAAGAAGCCAGCTGGCCACATTTCACACAGATTGCATGAACTTTGGAGACTTCATCGGCAATGGCGCATAATTGCGGCATTGGTCCGAATGGATTTCCTTTGAAGTCCATATCCAACCCTGCAATGATAACACGGATTCCATTATTGGCGAGCTGGTTGCATACATCAATCAAACCACTGTCGAAGAACTGTGCTTCGTCAATGCCTACTACATCTATCTCGGAAGTAAAGAGTAGGATACTGGCTGACGAATCGATGGGAGTGGAGGCGATAGAATGGCTGTCGTGAGAGACTACATCTTCTTCTGAATAACGGGTGTCGATAGCCGGTTTGAATATCTCGACACGTTGTTTCGCGAACTTCGCTCTCTTCATTCTACGAATCAATTCCTCTGTTTTTCCGGAGAACATGGAACCGCAGATTACTTCGATCCGGCCTCTTCTTCTAGTCTCCTGTATGTGGTCTTCTGAAAATAATACCATGAGATTTTGTGTTTTCTTGATTAAGTAAATGTGTGGACAAAGGTAAGCAATTCAATGTGCAAGAACTGTTAAATTATCCATTATTTTAAGTTATTGCATAAATTATTCCTACATTCGCACCGTATAAACAATGGACTGACATGAAACAGAAGCTATTAACAGATATTGAGTTGGATGTTCATGAGTTGAAGTATCTCATGGATTCATTTACCAAGGAGCCGACTCCGACTTTGTCTGAACTGTTGAAGCGGAGTATTACACGGATGCAGGGACGTTTGGATGAACTGCAGCAGGAAGTGGATGCGGTTCAGGTGACTTCTCCGTTAACTGTAGAAGAAACAGTGGAAGAGACTAATGAAGTTGCCGAATCTGAAGTAGATTCACCCAGCATTATACAATCTCTTGAATCTGTTGTTGTGAAAGAAGATGAGGAAGGAGAGATTATTGTTGCGGAAGAGAAACCAGTCGTAGTGGTAACAGAAGAAGGGAAAAAAGAGGAACCAGCAATTGTTGAGGAGCCTGTTGTTGAAACTGTTGTGAAAGAGGAAGAACCTAAATCGGTAGTGTTGGGAGAAAGTCTCAAACTATCTGCCGGCTTGCGACATGCTATCAGCTTGAATGATTCTTTCCGTTTTTCTCGTGAACTATTTGGAGGCGACACAGAATTGATGAATCGTGTTATTGAACAGATATCAGTAATGGGGTCCTACAAGACTGCGGTCGCATTTCTGTCCTCGAAAGTCGAAATAAATGAAGAAAAAGAGGCGGTGAACGACTTTTTGGAACTACTAAAGAAATTTTTTAATCAATCAGCATAAATCAAAAACAAGATGGGAAAGCTATATGTAGTGCCTACGCCGGTAGGGAATCTGGAGGACATGACTTTTCGGGCTATCAAAGTTCTGAAAGAGGTCGATCTGATTTTGGCGGAGGATACACGTACTTCCGGTATCTTGTTGAAACACTTTGAAATAAAGAATGCAATGCAATCCCACCACAAATTTAATGAACATAAAACGGTGGAAAGTGTTGTTAATAGAATAAAGGCAGGTGAAACGGTGGCACTAATTTCGGATGCCGGAACGCCTGGAATTTCCGATCCCGGATTTCTGGTTGTTCGTGAATGTGTGCGTAACGGTATTGAAGTGCAGTGCTTGCCGGGAGCAACCGCTTTTGTTCCGGCACTCGTTGCATCGGGATTGCCGAACGAGAAGTTCTGCTTCGAGGGGTTTCTCCCCCAGAAGAAAGGACGGCAGACACGACTGAAGACATTGGCGGAAGAACACCGCACGATGGTGTTTTATGAATCACCCCACCGTCTGTTGAAGACGTTAACACAGTTTGCCGAATATTTCGGTGCTGAACGTCAGGCAACCGTGTCGCGTGAAATATCCAAGCTCCACGAAGAAACAGTTCGGGGCAGTTTGGCTGAATTGATAGAACACTTTACCGCTACCGAACCCCGGGGCGAGATTGTGATAGTATTAGCAGGAATAGATGATTAAATAATTTCATTAAAAAACGTAAAACGTAAACGTATGAAAAAGTTAGCTGTTTTATTTGTATGCGTAGCCATGTTAGCTTCGTGTGATAGCTTTAAAGGTGGAAGTAAAGACCTGAAAGCTGAAAATGATTCTCTTTTGATGGAACTGAACCAGCGCAATGCTGAACTGGATGATATGATGGGTACTTTCAATGAAGTTCAGGAAGGTTTCCGTAAGATCAATGCTGCCGAAAGCCGTGTTGACTTGCAACGTGGAACCATCACTGAAAACTCTGCCAGCGCCAAGCAACAGATTGCTTCTGACATCGAATTCATCTCCAAACAAATGGAAGAAAACAAAGCGCAGATTGCAAAGTTGCAGGCACAGTTGAAGAACAGTAATTACAATTCTGCACAGATGAAAAAAGCTGTTGCCGCTTTGACTGCTGAATTGAACGCTAAACAACAACGTATCGAAGAACTTCAAACTGAACTGGCTTCCAAGAACATCCGTATCCAGGAATTGGATGCTGCTGTCAGCGACTTGTCTGCTGCTAAAGAAACGTTGGCTGCAGAAAACGAAGCGAAAGCTAAAACCGTTGCTGAACAGGAAAAGAGCCTGAATGCTGCCTGGTTCGTATTCGGTACTAAATCTGAATTGAAAGCTCAAAAGATTCTTCAGAGCGGAGATGTATTGAAGAGTGCTGATTTCAATAAGGATTATTTCACTCAAATCGATATCCGTACAACCAAAGAAATCAAGTTGTACTCTAAACGTGCTGAGTTACTGACTACTCATCCGTCCGGTTCTTATGAATTGGTTAAAGATGACAAAGGCCAGTTGACATTGAAGATTACTAATCCTACTGAATTCTGGAGTGTATCCAGATACTTGGTTATCCAGGTAAAATAAGGTAGACATCCCTTTTTGATTTGCCAATGTGCTGATTCCTGGATTCAAGAAATTAGCACATTGGCTTTTTTATTTCCTATATACGCATAACTACTGATGAAATATAAAAATCTCTTTTTTGATCTTGATGATACCATTTGGGCTTTCTCTCAAAATGCCCGTGATACTTTTGAAGAAGTATATCAGAAATATTCGTTCGACCGTTATTTTGATTCGTTCAATCATTATTATACCCTTTATCAGCAAAGAAATACCGAACTTTGGATTGAGTACGGCGAAGGAAAAATAACGAAAGATGAATTGAACCGTCAACGTTTCTTTTATCCTTTGCAGGCTGTGGGAGTGGAAGATGAAGCGCTTGCCGAACAGTTCTCGAAAGATTTTTTTGCGATTATTCCCACTAAAAGTACTTTAATGCCTCATGCAAAGGAGGTATTGGAATATCTTGCTCCTAAATATAACCTCTATATCCTTTCCAATGGATTCCGTGAATTGCAATCATGCAAGATGCGTTCGGCAGGAGTGGACGAGTATTTCAAAAAAGTGATTCTTTCGGAAGATCTCGGAGTGTTGAAGCCTTGGCCGGCGATATTCAATTTTGCCTTGTCTGCCACTCAATCCGAATTGCGCGAATCCTTGATGATTGGTGACAGTTGGGAAGCGGATATAACCGGAGCGCACGGAGTAGGGATGCATCAGGCTTTTTACAATGTGACGGAACGGACTACTTTCCCTTTCCTTCCCACTTATCACATACATTCCTTGAAAGAATTAATGGATTTATTATAGGTTTTCTGGATTAAGTCGTATTTTTGTTGCGTTTTAATTTTGCATAAAATACGATATAATCATGGATAGTACGCTTCTGCCTTTTGCCTTACTTTGTTTCACTTCATTCTTTACATTGACCAACCCATTGGGAACGATGCCTGTCTTCCTTACCATGACTCATGGTATGACGGATAAGGAACGTCAGTCTATCGTACGTCGCGCCACCATTGTGTCGTTTATTACAATAATGGTATTTGTCTTTGCCGGGCAGTTTCTTTTTAAGTTTTTTGGTATTTCTACCAATGGCTTCCGTATTGCCGGTGGGGTGATTATCTTCAAGATCGGCTTTGATATGCTTCAAGCCCGTTATACACCGATGAAACTGAAAGATGAAGAAATCAAAACGTATGCGGATGATATCTCCATTACTCCTCTCGGCATTCCTATGTTATGCGGCCCCGGAGCGATTGCCAATGCTATTGTCTTGATGCAGGATGCACATTCTTATGAAATGAAGGGAATTTTGATCGGCACTATTGCCCTGATTTATCTGCTGACTTTCTTTATTCTTCGTGCTTCTACGAAATTGGTAAACGTATTGGGCGAGACGGGAAACAATGTAATGATGCGCCTCATGGGATTGATTCTGATGGTAATTGCGGTGGAATGTTTCGTCAGCGGATTGAAACCGATTTTGGTGGATATTGTGAGAGAGGGGATGCTTCCTTGATGATAAAAGATAGAAGGGTTGAAGAGTCCTTAAAATGAAATTTATCTTTGCTGTAAAAAATGAACTACCCTTATAGAAGTTAATAAGATATATATAAATAAAGCCGTAAATGGATGACAACTATCAGGAATATTTTATTTTAAATTACTTTTGTAAAAAATAGATTCCCGAGTTTTTTTATAACCCCCTTAATAGAAATGAGACTAAAACTCCAAGGCTTGCCAAAGAGTTTAGTCTCATTTTTACCTTTATAAATCAGTATCTTTTTTATATCTTGGAATTGGATATATTGTATCTACTCTTTTTTATTTCATTAAAAAGAAGTGAATTGTTTATGGATTCTGATCAGTGGCAATATTTAAGCTTTCATTACCGTCGAACTCTGTCATTGGAATCATCATCGTCATTTCCCAGTCTTCCGGATCAATATAACGTCTGTAGTCTAATAGACGTGCTCCTTCTCCCCATTATTCGATACGATGTTGAAGTAAATGTTTCTTACGTAAAACTATTTATGTATATATTTATAAATAATAAGACCTGCAATTTCGATTAATTCTAAAATTGCAGGTCTCATCTACTTATTTAAAACTTATCCTTATATGGAGGCAATATTAAAAAATGTTTTATCGAGGTAGATTATCACTCCATCCCTCTGTTTGTATAACTCCAAAACCTGAATTAACTTCAAAAGAAGGTATTGGGTACACAAATTTGGCAATGTTGAAATTAGTATACGCTCCATCTGCCACACTAATAATTTTGCCTAATCTTCTTGCATCAAAGAAGCGATGTCCTTCTTGAACCAGTTCTAATTTTCTTTCTTTGTCAATCACATCAATAATCGTCTGATCCTCTGCAATTTCACTATCATCCAAATCCGGGTTTCTTTTTGCCGCTACTTCCAACAGTTTTTCTTTAGCTTTACCATAATCAGGAGTTGATTGTTTTGCATATGCTTCTGCCTGTATTAAATACATTTCAGGCAGTCTGAAAACCGGCAAGTTAGAAATCTGATTATTGGTTGTGATACCACGCATTTTTCCACCAGTCCACGTACCGCCAAGAAGTGCCAGACGAATATCATTAGATGAATATTCTGCTATTGTTGCGCTGTTAATAGACAAACCGTATTTATTCCATAAAGTATTCAGAGCATTAGCAGATAAATAATCATCTTCGGCTTTTGCTATAAAGAAAATGTCTTCTGTCGAAACAGCCAATGTCGTGTACATATTCTTATAGTCTTCTTTGGTTGATACAATTGTACCACCACTTAGGGTTATTGCCTCTTGAGCCGCCGTAATAGCCCCTTCGTAATTTTTCATATAGAGTTTTACGCGAGCTTCAAGTGCAGCAACTGCAGCCGTATTCATATACTGTTTACCTACATTTTCAACACCTTCTTTAGCATAATATTCTTTAGCTTTCGTTATATCATCAAGAATCAGGCTATAATTTTGTTCTACACTGACTCTTGACACCTGTGAATAGGCAGGGACGGGTTCAGTAACGTTTACGATACCTAATGTCGTTTTGTTGGCTTCCGAATATGGCAAACCAAACATGTTAGTCAAATAGAAAGAGCAGAGGGCTTTAATAGCATAGGCTTGAGCGATGCATCCTTCCACTTCTGCCAGATCCCCCTTTGTTACTTCTTTAAATGAAGCACCTTCTTTAATGATACGTGCACAACGGTCGATAGCCCAATATCCGTATGCCCATATTTCTTCTATGTATGAATTAGTATCCAGTATCTGATAGCGGAAGATGTCATAGAAATGAGACGTTGCAACGGAATGTGAAGTGATATCCGTTGGCGCATCTCCAATTGCTAATACATCACGTCCCAGAAAACGATATGAACCTAATGTGTAATATACACCATTTAGAGCATTCTGAAAATCTTGGGTAGTAACCAAGGCTTCTTCTGTCGGAACAGAAGTTGATGGCGTTTCTGTCAAGAAGTCATCGCATGCGGTGAATGAAATTGCCATCCAACCGGTTAATAAAGCAAATAATATTTTCTTCATTGTCATAAATTTCTAAAGTTATTTTTTTAGAAGCTAAGATTAAGACCGAACATGATATTTCTAGGTACAGGATATGCCCAAGACTGCATACCGGTAGATCTGGTTTGTGGATCAAATCCTATAAAATCTTTAGCAGTGATAGTGAACAAATTGTCAGCAGAGATATAAACTCTTAAATTGTCAATAGCCACCTTATTCATAAGGTTCTTCGGAAGAGTATATCCTAAAACCATGGATTTCATTCTTAAATAAGAACCATTCATTAAGAAACGGCTGGAATTAGTTTCTGCTCCCGAGTTGTCTCCAGCTACAAATTTGGGTACGTCGGTTATATCTCCCGGCTTTTGCCAGCGGTTGTCATAAACGTAGTTAGATACCGGGCCTAAGAAATAATGTCCAACCTGCATATCAAATGCAAATCCGGAGTTATATACTTTATTTCCCAAGGTGAAACTGGTATCAAAAGAGAAGTCAAAACCTTTGTATTTGAAATTCATTCCAAAGCCACCATAAAATTTAGGATCGGCAGAACCTACAATTCGCTGACCGGCCTCATTTACATTTTTTGTTTTCTCATCCCCTTCTTGTCCTTTATACCACATTGCTTCTCCTGTTTCAGGATCCACTCCTGCATATTCCGGCATATAGAACGTATTATACGCTTCACCAACTTTTCTGATAGTTAGAGTATTCTCAATTGGTTTTTCTGTGGCAAGTTTTATGATTTTATTTTTATTTGCCGTACCAGTGAAGCGAACATCCCAACTGAAATCTTTATTTCTAAGTACGTTAGCGTTAATTAAGAATTCTATACCTTTGTTTTCCATCTCACCTACATTTTTCAGGATAGATCCGAATCCAGTTGTGTAAGAAAGTGGTACATCAAATATCATATCTTTTGTCCGTTGGTTATAATAGTCCACTTCCAGTGTCAGTCTTTCGAAGAAAACAGCATGGATACCGATATCGGCTTTCGCAACAGTCTCCCATTTAAGATCCGGATTGGCTATTTGGTAAGGAATAGCTCCAGGTTTGCCATTATAAGAATATCCATAATTATACAATCCCATTGCTGCATAATAACCAATATCCTGATTACCTACAGTTCCATAACTACCTCTGATAGTCAAATCTGTCAACCAATTTTTGGTATTTTCCATAAAGCTTTCGTTAGAGATTCGGTATTTTGCTCCTATAGACCAAAAAGGAGCCCATTTGTTGTTTACACCAAATCTTGACGAGCCGTCATAACGGAAACTGCCTGACAGATAATATTTATCATTCAAGTTATATTCTGCATTCATAAAGAATGAAGAAAGAGTGCTTGCTTTGGTTGAAGATCCCGCCCCTGTTGGCTTGGAAGCATTGTCCAATTCAAAAACAGCATCACTAGGATATCCACTGGCAGCTGCATAAATTGTTCTATAAGATATTTTCTGTGCTTCTTGTCCCAACAATACATTCAAATGATGCATGTCTTTGAAAGTGCGGTTGAAGTTTACGGTATTGGTAATGGTCAAGGTTGTTGCCCTTTCCTGATTTCTTTGACCAAGCATACCGCTACCGGAATATTGAGGATTATAAATTGAACTGTAAAAGAACTCGTCCAAGTCAATTAAGCTCAATCCTGCATTTGTCTTCCATGTTAAGCCATCAATAATATTATAAGTAAAATATGGATTCACAACCAATGTAATCTGCTTTTGATTGCGTTTATCACCTTTTTCTTTATCGTTAATGGCTACAGGATTATAATTAACATTTGTATTATATGTTCCATCTTCATTGCGCACCTGTTCAAACGGACGGATGTCATATACTGCTACAATAGGATTAGTATATTGGCTTTCAGTCATAGTATTGTTTATATCGGAGAGTGCTCCATTCACAGAAAGTCCATATCCTATCCGCCCGCTTTTTCCATCTAAACTAATACGTCCGCTATAGCGTTTCATTCCAGTTCCGATGACGATACCTGTATTCTGAAAATATCCTCCACTAATATAATAGCGCAAATTTTCATTCCCACCTTGAGCACTGATATCATATTCTTGTGAAAAACCATTTTGCAGAATCTCCTTCAGCCAATCCACACTCTTGATATTTTGCGTCAAGTCCACATTATACCAATCCATAACATAGGCATTCAGCCATTCAGCAGAAGTCATGCCATCCTCACCGTCATATCCTGCATTTGTTAGTCCTTCGGTCCAGATCTCTTTGTATTTATCCAGATTTGTCGTACGATAATTATGATCTATCTTACCTACAAAACTAGTTCCGACTTTTGCATTCACATTAAAACGCGCTTTTCCCAGACTACCTTTTTTAGTAGTAACTACAATTACTCCATTCGCTGCACGAGCTCCATAAATAGCTGTAGCTGTAGCATCTTTCAAAACTGTGATGGACTCAATGTCGTTAGGATTGATATTAGCCATCGGACTTGCCGCCATATCCCCTGTCCCGGCTTTGTTATAAGCCCCCATTTTGTCTGTGTAAATGGCAATACCATCAATTACGTATAAAGGTTCGGTTCCAGAGTTCATTGAACCAACTCCACGAATAGTAGTAGAAGCGTATGCACCAGGTTGTCCAGTCAAGCTATTTACCTGTAAACCAGCTACTGATCCTTCCAAAGACTTCATAAAGTTTGCATCTGTTTTTTTCATCAAGTCCTTGTTATCCACCGTTTGGGCAGATCCCGTAAATGCCGCTTTTTTAGTTACCCCATATCCGGTTACCACAACCTCATCTATTAGCTGTGCATCAGATTTGAGAACCACTCGCAAATTGGGCTTTATCGCCACTTCCTGCGTCTGCATACCAATGTACGAAATCTGCAAAGTCTTTGCAGAACTAAATACAACTATAATATCTTGATTACTAATAATATACACGATGTTTACTTTCCTTCGGCAATAAATCTTTTGTTGTAGTTATTATGCAGATTATCAATATGTTAAATACCTACCAAACATATTAATTTGCTGATTTATGATACCAGATTTCTATCAAAAATAGGACATAACCATCTATTAATTAATTATTTAAGTTCTTGTCTTATATGATATAAGCTAAAACTTATTTCCATCTTAACTGTTGAAGATGGTTTTATTGTTCTAAATTATATCCAATAATTATTGACTATAATAATATATTCATTAGCAAACGATAATCTAAGAAAAAGAAAAACTCCAGATGAAAAAATGCATATTTTATTACTGTATATTTTAAAATATGCAGGGGTGGATTCAAATATTCTCCAAAATCGCAGAGAATATGATTGATGAATATTCATATTGGATGGTTATATGCTTTTTCTGTATCAAAGAGATTGTGTAATTACATCTAATTATGTAAAAAGAAGTATTTATCATTTATCTGACGCTAAAATGAAAGAACCCCAAATGCCGGATTCTAATAGCTATTAGAGGCTATCAGGGTTATAAATTAGCTTTTAATCCTTTCCTTTTAAAGAAAGCAAGGGCTTCTCTACGACCAATGACTCGTTCCTTTTAAAGGAACACTTTATTCCTTTAAATGGGACGAGTGATAATATTCGTAATAACGATGTGTATTTAGGTTATGTATATGCGTTTTTGAAACTGAAATTGCATATTCTTTCATTTAATTATACACTTTTCTTTCTATTAGAGAAAATTAGCCCCTCCATTTCTAAAACTAAATCTTAAAAACAGAACACTTTCATCTAGCTTTTGTACCTATTATTATTTTTTGATGAGGCCGTTTTCTCAAGATCACGTACCACTGTTATATCCATTATATTTGCATATACCTGTGTAGTCTTCACACTTTTGTGTCCTAATAGCTTTTGTACCGTAGTAATATTTGCACCACTATATAATAATAAGGTGGCATTTGTATGCCGGGCGGTGTGAAATGACACACGTTTATCTATTTTCGCCAAGCCTGCTAATAAATTCAATTCTTTGTTGATATTAGAATTGTCTTTCAACTTAAAGAAGCTGTCAAGATCATCTTTATAGCGTTGCAATATCTCAATTCCTTTGCCTTCAAATAACAAATATAAAGGAAGACGTACCTCAATACCAGTTTTAACAGACTTGTATATAATCCAGGTTTCCTGATGGAATTCAACAATATTTGCGGAGGTCAGACTGGTGAAATCAGAATATCGTAACCCTGCGTAGCAACAAAATAAAAAAGCATCTTTTGTTTTTTGTAGCCTCGTATATCTTCCTGTTAGCTGTAAATTTTCAAAGCGATATAACTCTTCCGGAGCCAAGTGCGTATGACTTCCCTCTATACTTTTAATTTTATACTTTCTAAAAGCATACTTTTGTATATCCATATATTCCTTATTTATAGCAACGTTAATATATCGTTTTAGATGCTTCATGTGCTTGGCAATGGTATTAAGGTGATAGCCTTTAGACTGCAGGTGATTATCAAATGAGGACACAAATTCAAATGTCAAATCGGTGAATAATATCTCTTTCTTAAATTCCTGAAGTAATTCAAGAGTGGAAAGATGATTTTGTCTGGTACTCTCTTTCAAAAGAGAATTAGCGACTTCTTCTTTGAAGAAAGTTAAGAATGAGCTCCCGTTACTTAGAGGCTTATCAATCGAATTCTTTAATAAATCTAGCGATATTGTTTTTCCTTGTTGCCATAATCCAAGTTCAGTATGCTCAATAGCTGCTATATTCTCATACAACATACGATTCAAAACATTGGCATTAGGATGATTCTTCACCATCTTTCGTTTGGCATCCCACTGATCGGGTTTGAGATATATTTTGGTGGAGAAATACATTTTTTTTCTGTTCAGATAGGCCTCTACCTGTACTAACGCCATTCCTTTTTTATTCAATCTCTTCTTTCTGTTAAACACAAGGTTGTAACTGATCTTTTCCATACTTTCATTTTTAAATTAATAATAGAACAAATTAGACGTAATTCTGTGCTATATCAGAGACGAATAAGCATTAATATCTCTAAAAAAATAAATCTTCAAATAATATAGTATTCACAAAACTTTAAATTAAATGCCACTTTTTTATTCGCTTTTCCACGAAAAAAGCAAAAAGAACAGCTTTTAAAGGTGTTTTATGACTAAAAACGAGTAAAAGAAATATTAAAAGATGCATTTTGCTCATACAAAGTGTTACTAGCTATTTTGGCAATCAACGCTTTTAATAAGAAAAAACATGCTTATCGACATAAATACAGCACACAAAATAACAAAATGTTATATTTGCAACCTTTTTTTATTAATATAATTGTTAGTTTCAGTTTTATTAATATATTTGCAAATTGTTAGAGTAAAGATACAAATAATGTAAAGTTAAACTTTAAGAGAGAATTTATGAAAAGAAAATTAATGCTGTTATTGGCATGCCTTTTTGTGGGCATAGGTCTGGTAACTGCCCAAACTCAAAAAGTCACAGGCGTTGTGATTTCTGAAGAAGACGGGCAGCCAGTTGTTGGCGCTTCTGTGTTGGTAAAAGGTACCACTCAAGGTACAATCACAGATGTAGATGGTAATTTTAATTTGTCGAATGTACCAAGTTCTGCAAAGACTTTGCAGATTTCGTATATTGGTATGCAGACGCAGGAAGTGGTTATAAAACCGAATCTGAAAGTTGTGCTAAAATCTGATTCTCAGAAACTTGATGAGGTTGTGGTGACTGCGATGGGGATTAAACGTTCTGAAAAGTCTTTGGGATATTCAGTGACAAGTGTTAAAGGTGATGAAATAACCAAGGCACGTGAAAGTAATGTTTTAAACTCCTTATCAGGTAAGATCGCAGGTGTACAGATTGGACAGTCGTCAGGTACTGCAGGGGGAAGTTCTAGTATTCAGATTCGTGGTGCTTCTTCTATTGGTAGCGTGTCGTCTCCACTTTTTATTGTTGATGGTTTGCCTATTGACAATGGGGCGTTCAATCCGGACAGAACTAATGGCATTGTTGATGTTGGAAACCGTGCAGGAGATATTAGCTCGGATGATATCGAGTCTATTAATGTTTTAAAAGGGGCTGCGGCAACTGCATTGTATGGTGCGCGTGCGAAAGATGGTGCTATCGTAATAACTACCAAAAAAGGTAGTCGCAATTCGCAGGTATCTGTTACAGTTAATTCTTCCACACGTTTTGAGAATGTTTTGAAACTGCCAGATTTTCAAAATGATTACGCACAAGGAAGTTATGGCAAATATAATGTAAAAATGTTGAATGGTTGGGGGCCTAAGATATCTTCTGTGCAAGATCAGACATTTGCAGATTTTAAAGGAGAACAGGTTACTTTGCAAGCATATCCTGACAATGTAAAAGATTTCTATGAGACAGGTATGAGTTATATAAATAATGTCGCAATTGCTGGTGGTACAGAACGTTCTGATTTTAGAATCAGTGTCTCTACTACTAATCAGACAGGGGTGGTGCCCGGATCCGACTATAATAAATATGCTTTTGCCGTTAATGGTGGTATGAATTTCACCAAGAACTTCACAGGGCGAGTTTCAGCACAGTACATCCGCTCTGATTCGGAAGGACGGCCTGCTCAGGGATCTAATGATAATAACTTGCTCATTCCTTTGATAAACGGAATGCCGCGTACGGTAAATATCAACGATGTGAAAAACAATTGGATTGACGAATACGGTAAGCAAATATCACTGGATCCGGAAGGAAAGAGTAACAATCCGTATTGGATAATCAACAAGAATAAATTTACTAATCAGTTGGATCGTCTTATCGGCAATATTGTTTTGACTTATAAACCGATAGAAGGACTGACAATCTCGAATAATGCAGGAACTGACTTTTATACAGAAACCAGACGTAAAGTATATTCGAAAGGGACAATTGGTAATCTTGAAGGACAGTTCCAGACATGGGATCTCTATAAGCGTATTTTGAATAATGATTTGATGATATCGTATGAGAAAACATTTGCGGAAGATTATGGAGTAAAAGTAATGTTGGGACACAATATATATCAGGAAGACTGGAGAAATAATAATGTGTTGGCGCAAAATCTGGTTGTAGATGAATTGTATGCATATACTAATGCTAAGACAACGAGTCCGGTAAATTATACCTCTAAGAAACGGCTGGTTGGTCTTTATGGAGATATAAGCTTCAGTTATAAGAACATGGTATTTTTGGATGTGACAGGAAGAAATGACTGGTCATCTACATTACCTGTAAATAACCGTTCTTATTTTTATCCGTCAATTAGTGGTAGTTTTATTTTTACAGAATTGATGAAGAATAAGGATGTTTTGAGTTATGGAAAATTGCGTATGAGTTATGCTAATGTCGGTAGTGATGAACAACCATACCAGTTGGCGTTTCAATATACTCCGGTTAATTCTTATTTTTTGCAGTATAATTTAACGAATGTTTTTCCCCATAATGGATTAGTAGGATTTACAGGTCCTCGTGTATTGCCGAATGAGAATCTTAAACCACAAAATCAGGCATCGTTTGAGGTAGGTACTGATTTACGCTTTTTCCAAAATCGTATTCGTTTAGACTTGACTTATTATAAAAGTGTAACTAAAAATCAAATCGTAAGCATTGATGTTCCTTTGTCCACGGGGTATTTTGCCAATAATATTAATGCGGGAAAAGTATCTAATAAAGGGATTGAAGTAGCATTAGGAGTTACCCCTGTACAGACTAAGGATTTTAAATGGGACTTGGAGGCTACTTTTGCAAAAAACACCCAGAAAGTTGATGAGCTGGCAGAAGGGTTGGATGAGTACTCGTTGACTAGTGGATTGAGTGGATTGCAGATAAAAGCGGAAGTTGGTGGTTCGTTTGGTCTGTATGGTACAGGTTGGAAACGTGATGATTCGGGCAATTATGTTATTAACGAAAAGACAGGACTCCGTGAAATTGTAAACAATGTGCGTTTGGGAGATGTTTACCCGGACTTTACAATGGGTATTAATAATACGTTCTCTTACAAAGGTTTCACATTGAGTTTCCTGATAGATATTCGTCAAGGTGGTTCTCTTTACTCTGAAACAGTGGGTACTTTACGTACTACCGGACTTGCTGCTGAAACTGCTGCCCATCGAGAAGATGCGTCGTTTATTGAACCGGGAGTCATCTTACAATCTGATGGAACTTACAGAGCTAATGATGTGCCGGTTAAAAGTATGCAAGATTATTGGGGGCATGTGGCAAAATCAAGTAATAATGAGGGTAATATTTTCGATGCTTCATATGTTAAATTACGTGAGTTGAACTTTTCTTATAGTTTTCCTAGAAAATGGTTTAGAAGTTTCTTTGTCAAATCTCTTGATTTAGGCTTTGAGGCTCGTAATCTTTGGATTATAAAAGATCATGTGCCTCACATTGATCCGGAAGCTAACTTTTTTGGACCTGCACAGATCGGTGGGGGAGTTGAGTTCAATAGTATCCCGACAACAAGAAGTTTCGGATTTAATATTAGATTGACATTATAATAATTATCAAAGAGAAATAATATGAAAAATAAAAGATCAATATATACTATAGCAATCATATTTACATGTGCTATTTTGAGCTCATGTAGTGATTGGTTGGATGTTAATCATAATCCAAATTCTGCGGAAAAGGTGGATCCCGGGTATTTATTCAATTATGCAGTAGTGAATTGGGCTGGTAGTCGTACCGGAGGAGATGCTTACATTCCTCTTTCTCAAAGTATCCAGTGTCAGGCAGACGGCGGCGATGATTATGGGGGCTGGGCGGAAGGTTATTATGTCATAGATCCATATAGCCTTGGTAATACATGGAAGCATTACTATTCTGTTGGAGGTAATAATTTGCAGTTAGCTATCAAAAATGCTCAAGAAGCTACTCCTGTCAATCATAATGGAATTGCTCAATGTAAAATTATTCTAGCTCAACATATTTATGAGACAACAATGATATGGGGAGATATTCCATTTACGGAGGCTTGGATAGAAGGAGTTAAATATCCAAAATTTGATTCTCAGGAAGTAGTTTTGAATGGTGTAGTAAGCTTGTTGGATGAAGCGTTGAATGAGATCAACTTGGATGATCCTTTGGCCATTACTGATTACGATATTTTTTATAAAGGTGATATGCAAAAGTGGATTCGGTTGGCCAAATCTTTAAAATTCAGAACTTTAATGACAATGGTGGATAAAGATCCGACGAAAGCAGAACAGATTGGAAAGTTGATAAGTGACGGTGGTATGATTAGTTCGGCTGATGATAATCTGCAGTTCCCATATTTACAGACTGCCGGTAATGAAAATCCTAAATATAAAATATTGGAGAAGTATACAAATGGCATCAATATTATGTTTTTTGCAAATAATAATGTATTGAAGCCTATGCAGGAACGCAATGATTCTCGTATTTCCAGATATTTTGAACCGGGAGCTGACGGGCTGTATCGAGGCTTGGATACTCGGCAGGCAGCAGAAGAAACTGATGATGAAAATGCGGAGTTATTATCTTCCGTTATAAGTAAGTATCTTTTTAGAAAAGAGGCCCCTGAATTAATTTATTCTTATCAGGAACAGTTGTTTTTTGAAGCGGAAGCGTATGTACGTGGGTTGGGAGTAACTTCTAATTTGGTGAAAGCTAATGAATTATATAAGAAAGCTATTCAAACAGCTTGTGATTATTATGAAGCGGATCCGGTAAAGACAACTGAATTTATTGATGCTTTGGATGATTTAAACACATTGGAACCTGATAGAGCTTTATATGAGATTCATATTCAGCAATGGATTGATTTGATGGACAGACCGTTGGAAGAATTTGTACAGTGGAGAAGATCAGGATCCAATGGTAATGAGGTACCTGTACTTACTGTGCCGACAGAAGCTACTTCTCGGGAACTTATTCGTAGATGGGAATATAGTCCTGAGGAAATGACTGCTAATCCTAATGCACCCAAAGAATCTCCTAAAATTTGGGAAAAGATGTGGTTTGATTTATAGATTCTAAGGTGATAAATGATACGAAAAAGAGGACAATAAAACATTGTCCTCTTTTTTTTTGTTATATTTGCGCCCACATTATTATATATTAGAAGTAAAGAATGAAAGAATTTGTAATATCCGAAGCCAAAGTAGAGACAGCAGTGCTTGTCGGACTCATCACACAAACGCAGGATGAGCGTAAGACGAACGAGTATCTGGATGAACTGGCTTTCCTTGCCGAGACGGCTGGGGCGGAAGTAGTGAAACGATTTACGCAGAAGTTGCCGACAGCTCATTCAGTGACTTATGTCGGAAAAGGAAAGTTGGAAGAAATCAGACAATATATCCGTAACGAAGAGGAAGAAGAACGTGAAGTAGGAATGGTCATCTTTGATGATGAGCTTTCTGCGAAACAGATTCGTAATATTGAAGCCGAACTGAAAGTGAAGATACTGGACCGTACTTCACTGATCCTTGATATATTTGCCATGCGTGCACAGACAGCCAATGCGAAGACGCAGGTAGAACTTGCTCAATATAAATATATGTTGCCACGTTTGCAGCGACTTTGGACTCACTTGGAACGCCAGGGAGGAGGTTCCGGTGCCGGTGGCGGTAAAGGTTCCGTGGGACTTCGTGGTCCGGGTGAAACACAGCTCGAGATGGACCGCCGTATCATCCTGAACCGTATGTCATTATTGAAAGAACGTCTGGCGGAGATTGACAAGCAGAAAGCTACCCAACGAAAGAATCGCGGACGCATGATACGTGTTGCACTGGTTGGTTATACCAACGTGGGAAAATCAACCATGATGAATCTTCTCTCCAAGAGCGAAGTGTTTGCGGAAAACAAACTGTTCGCTACTTTGGACACCACTGTGCGCAAAGTGATTATTGATAATCTACCGTTCCTGTTGTCGGATACGGTAGGATTTATTCGCAAGTTGCCTACCGACTTGGTAGAATCTTTTAAATCTACCCTGGATGAAGTGCGTGAAGCAGATTTGCTTGTGCACGTAGTCGATATTTCCCACCCCGGATTTGAGGAACAGATTGAGGTGGTGAACAAGACACTGGCAGAGATTGGCGGCAGTGGCAAACCTATGATACTTGTATTTAATAAAATAGACGCTTACACCTACGTGGAGAAAGCGCCGGACGACCTTACCCCCCGAACAAAGGAAAACTTAACACTCGAAGAACTGATGAAGACGTGGATGGCAAAAATGGAGGATAACTGCCTCTTTATTTCCGCCCGCGAACGAATCAATATAGACGAACTGAAAAATGTAGTTTATCAGCGAGTGAAAGAATTACACGTTCAGAAATATCCCTATAACGATTTTCTTTATCAGACCTACGAAGAAGAGGAAGAATAAACGGGAGGGATTTATGATTTCTGATTTCTGAATTATGAGTTGGCTGTGCGATTATGACGGACAACATCACAGTTCATAAATCATAATTCATAAATCATAACTCATAAATCATTTAGTATATGAAAGACTATCGTAGATTGACTGAAGATGAGGTACTTCAGTTGAAGAGCCAGTCGTGTCTGGCCGATGATTGGGGAAATGTATCAGTGGCAGAGGGCTTTAATTGTGAGTACGTTCATCATACCCGTTTCTCGGGTGAAGTGAAACTGGGGGTATTCGAATCAGAATTTACATTGCCGGGGGGAATCAAGAAACATTCGGGATTGCGTCATGTGACGTTGCATAATGTATCAGTGGGCGATAACTGTTGTATTGAGAATATCCAGAACTACATTGCTAACTATGAGATCGGTAGTGATACTTTCATTGAGAATGTAGATATTATTTTAGTGGATGGATTAAGCACTTTCGGTAATGGGGTAGAAGTGGCTGTCTTGAATGAAACAGGAGGGCGTGAAGTGTTGATGAACGACAAACTGTCTGCGCATCAGGCATATATACTTGCGTTGTACCGCCATCGTCCCGAACTGATTAACCGTATGAAATCCATTGCGGATTATTATTCCAATAAACATGCTTCTGCCGTCGGCAGTATTGGCAATCATGTCATGATTCTCAATACAGGTTCAATCAAGAATGTCCGGATTGGTGATTACTGCCATATCTGTGGAACTTGCCGTTTATCCAATGGAAGCGTCAATAGTAATGTGACAGCGCCTGTACATATCGGTCACGGGGTAATTTGTGACGACTTCATAATCTCTTCCGGTTCAAAAGTGGATGACGGCACAATGCTGACCCGTTGTTTCGTCGGGCAGTCCTGTAAATTGGGACATAATTATTCCGCTTCCGATTCTTTGTTTTTTAGTAATTGCCAAGGAGAGAACGGTGAAGCATGTGCTATTTTCGCAGGTCCTTTCACCGTGACACATCATAAATCTACTTTGCTGATTGCCGGAATGTTCTCGTTTATGAATGCAGGTTCGGGATCCAATCAGAGCAACCACATGTATAAGTTGGGGCCTATCCATCAAGGAACGATGGAAAGGGGAGCGAAGACTACTTCTGATTCCTATATCTTGTGGCCGGCACGTGTCGGAGCTTTCTCTTTGGTAATGGGACGTCATGTCAATCATGCCGATACTTCTAATCTTCCTTTCTCCTACCTGATAGAGCAGCGGAATACGACTTATCTGGTTCCGGGAGTCAACTTGAGAAGTGTAGGTACTATCCGTGACGCACAAAAATGGCCGAAACGTGATAATCGTAAAGACCCGAACAGGCTGGATTATATCAACTATAACCTGTTGAGTCCTTATACCATTCAGAAGATGTTCAAAGGGCGTTCCATTTTGAAAGAATTGAAACGTGTGTCCGGTGAAACTTCAGAAATCTACTCTTACCAGAGTGCTAAAATCAAGAACTCTTCTTTGAACAACGGAATCCGTTTTTATGAAATTGCTATCCACAAGTTCTTAGGAAACTCCATTATAAAACGACTGGAAGGCATTAACTTCCAGAGCAATGAAGAAATCCGCCAACGCCTGAAACCCGATACGGAAATTGGTATCGGCGAATGGGTAGATGTTTCCGGGTTGATTGCTCCCAAGAGTGAGATCGACCGATTACTGGATGGTATTGAGAAAGGAGCAGTCAATCGTTTGAAGTCTATCAATGCAAGCTTCGCAGAAATGCACGAGAATTATTATACTTATGAATGGACATGGGCTTATCATAAGATCCAGGAATTTTATGGCCTAGATCCGGAAACGATAACAGCGCAAGACATCATCGGTATCGTGAAAGCCTGGCAGCAAGCTGTTGTCGGATTGGACAAGATGGTATATGAGGATGCTAAGAAAGAATTCTCGTTATCTTCTATGACCGGATTCGGTGCTGATGGCTCTCATGACGAAATGAAGCAGGACTTTGAGCAAGTACGCGGTGATTTCGAAAGCAATACATTTGTGACTGCGGTGTTGAAACATATTGAAGATAAAACGGCTCTTGGAAATGAGCTCATCGAGCGAATCAAAATGATTGATAAAACGGAAATAGTGTAGCGAGTCAAAAATAAGTAGATAAATAAATGAGAATTTAGGGGCGTAGCGCCCCAACAAGGTTTCCATTCGGCATGTTATCGTTTTAGACATACCCTAAAGGGTGGAACTGTATCTCTTTCAGGGAATACCGAATGGAAACCTTGCTCCGGCGCTACGCCGGTAAATGGGAATTTATCGGTTCTTACAATTATATATTTATTGGGGTGCCCTGAAAGGGCTTAATTATATAGCGTAG